>Ga0325403_1006567_pt1 | contig 11081 bp, 7 predicted proteins | sample PopdelMetagenome_19_FD_205665 | JGI IMG/M metagenome (GOLD analysis project Ga0325403, IMG submission 205665) | Populus deltoides microbial communities from Bellville, Georgia, United States - Xylem-PdKOR-R4 | ecosystem: Host-associated > Plants > Phyllosphere > Stem > Wood/Secondary xylem...
GTTCAGTAGTTGCTGTCGAAACAAGAAAAGTCAAAATAAGCCGAATCAACCTATCAACTAGTGTATAAATATTTTTCATTTAAAATAAAAAATCAATTCTTCTTATTTTGTTCATGATTCAACCTAAAATCAAAATATATATTGAAAAAAAATTAATAATTTTGATGGCTCTTCCTAAAACAAAACATAAAAAAAAAATCTAAGTATAATCAAAACAAACCAATAAAATATATTTAATTAATTAAAAAAAAATCACTATCAAGAATTCAAAAAATAATTGTTAGAACTAGCAGATCTAAAAAAAAGCAAAAATTATAAAATTATAAAAAACTATAATCAAATTCTTAATAAATATCTCAAAATAAAATAAAAAATATATTTTAAATTTAAATTTAAATTTAAATTTATCTTATTTTGTTTAATAAAAGATGAATTAATCAGTACCCTATTTCAATTTTTTCACAGAAAAATTTTGTTTGCAATTTGTATCTACCCGCTGCGTTGAAGACATTTATATTAAGGTTGTAGGGAGAGAAAAAATAGCAGAACACATTGATAACTTTACATTTTTTTTCTTTCCACATAGGCATGTTGGTACTATACAATCAAGGCAAAGTCAAAGGAATTCAAAACTAAAGCAAAGGATAACAAATATATTTCCTGTAAGAAGGACCCTCTCATTAAAAAATGTTACAGCTCCTCATATTTAATTACCAAATAAATAAAACAATCTTGCAGGGGCCGGCCGTGCTTGCCACCTCTTCATTCCGCCCCTATTTCTTATAACTTCAAAAAAACTTAAACTCATAATTATTAAAAAATAAATTTAAAATCTAACTAGTTAAAATAACTCATTAAAATTTTAATAACTAATATTTGATAAATATTATAATAGCTTTTATAATTAGAGTTTGAAAACATATCTTTAAAACGCTAAGAATTATAGTTCTTTCTTAACCAAGATTTTAAAAAAAAATTCATAGCAGAACTTATTCAAAACATAAATGTATAAGGAAAATACATCACACCGCACCCCAGAAATAAACATGATATCCCATTTAAGCTTCAGCCAAAGTGGTTTCATGTTAAAAAAAAATCTCCATATCATGTAAATGTAAAGTGAGCGTGTTTGGCAGTGTGGTTGTGGGTGCTTTTCAAATAACTTTTCGTGCCAAAATATATGCCAATGATGTTTTTTCATTTTTTTAAAAATCATTTTTGATATCAGCACATCAAAACGATCCAAAACATACAAACCATATTCAATTTTAGTAAAAAAAAAAACCCATATTCAATTTTAGTAAAAAAAAAAATTCAAAATTTTTGAGAACGCAGCCGCAGCCGCGTTCCGTCCCAAACATAGTCTTATCTCCTGATAACAGGAAAATGCATAGCTTGGAGATGGATGAGCTAGACCTGCAAGCCGAATTTAGGCTACTTGTGTTTTAGTTAGAAATGCTTTTATGGCATGTTTCCTACTTTCATTTACATTGCGTGCAGTACAAATTGCAGTAAGGGTGTAGCTTGTGCAGATGGACGTTAACAGTCCGTTTAGGTTTTCCTTTCTGGTAAAATGGAGTAGAAAAAATATATATTATTTTTCACAAAGACTAATTTACAAATTCTATGTTCATAGACTACAAACTATCTAACAAACTCAATATAGCTCCCTCTCAAATTCCACAAACCCATAAGCATTTTCAAGTACCACACAGACACAACATAATTACAATACTAAAAATGTGGTGGCAATTGTTTGCAGAATGGCCTAAAAAATTACTGACAAGGGAGATCCCCCCCTCTTTCACCCCATCTGCACGTTCCAGACAGAAATGAAGGTATATATAACACCCTATCATAAACTCCTTTGCCATTTCAATCCTTTTCAATTTCAGGAAATGGTGTCAAGGCATTCTGCATTCCGTTCAATGCCGCTCTGTTGTATGCTCGTGACAACCATGTTTTACTTGCAGGGAAAAGCTTCCATAACCTCCCACTTTCAAAGAATGTTACTAATGATAGGGTGATCGCTTTATAAAATCTAGAGGAAGTAAGTCAACTGTTGCTTCTTCCTTGAACCCCCTTCGCCATACAACTCATTCCATTGCTTCAGCTCATTCATTACCGAACCCTCAGTTGCAAAACTTGCAGCAACCTGCATACATTATTAAGTTAGAAACATCCATACTAAGTTAGAAACATCCCTGGACAGAACACAAGATTCTAGATTTCTTTTACTTCCATGTTGCAGAACCAAATCATCAAGATGGGCGTTGGTTCGAATCACACTACAAAGAAAGCAGGGCTACTTAACTAGTTGAGGATGACTTTCTTCAATGAAATAGTGCTGCTAACCATAGAATATTAACTCTAGTCTAGTGCCAGCTACTTGCATTTTAAATCATAAGTTACGGACCATAAGTAGAAGATGGAATGAGACTCTGGTGACAGAAGAATTTGAATTTGAAAAGACTATTTGCTGATGGATTGAGAGTAAAAGAAGCAATCCAAATCCAAATCAAAAGGAAATTCATGTAAGCTTACCTGATTCTTTGCCTGTCTCATATCATCCATGTTTAATGGCCTTAGAATGATTACGCTTTCCTCTTTGCCTTCTTCCTTTGTATCTGCAGCATCTTCAGAGCTTGTGCCTTCTTCCTTTGTATCTGCAGAGCTTGTGCCTTCTTCCTTTGTATCTGCAGCATCTTCAGAGCTTGTGCCTTCTTCGGCTTTCTGCTTCTTTTCCTTTAGAGAGATTGATGGAAGCAAAAAACCAAGAAAAGTATCAGCAAGGACTAATTTCAATAAGAAAAATGAAAATACATCTATAACATGCAAGAAAGGGCTTTACCTTATCCTTCACTCGCTCCTGCTGTAAAAGCTCTCTGACTGGTCGATATGCTGCTGTGACACACAAGTTCTGTTTATAGTAATCAATCAATATCATGAGCTAATTAGTCCATTGTGAATATCATTGATGGATGCTATAAATGTTCTGGAAAACAGAGAAACAGAAATAACAAACCTTAAGATCACTTCCACTATATCCTTCAGTCATGGTTGCAAGCTCTTTGAAGTCTAAGCCTTCTGTTTTTTCTTTTGACAGAAGAGTTTTCAAAATCCTTTCCCTGCTCTCAATAGATGGAAGACCGACCATAATTCTGCCCGACACAAAACACATTGCAGTTAGCAAACACATTATGAAGCATGTCAATATTTTAGTGAGTCTATTTTTGAATGTTTCTCCTCCATCGAGGTTAAAAAAACTCCAATATAACTACTCGAGGATCAAAATCAAATAAGATCATCTAGATAGTATATGGTGGATTCATAGGGGGTGGAAATTATTAATGGACCGGGGACATTAAAGCTCACAACTGAAAACCATGATGGAAGCAAAAGATACTTGAGAAGGTTTCTTGAAGAGGTCAAGACAAAAGGTAAAAAAGACGGAAATTGCTTAAGGCTATACTGGGAGCAGAATCACTCAAGAAGAATGTTTAGAAAAGATGATGACAAATTATAGTGGACTGCTTGTTATCATGGACCAGGTATGCTGAGTGATGATGATGGTCAATAAAACAATTAGAGAAAACAGAAGAAATAAAACGCACCTGCGCTCAAACCGCCTGATAATTGCTTCATCAAGGTCAAATGGCCTGTTGGTTGCTGCAAGGACAAGAATACGCTCGCCAGGTTTTGTCATCAGACCATCCCAGTGAGTCATAAACTCATTCTTAATCTTCCGCATGGCCTCATGCTCACCAACCCTAGTCCGCTGCCCTAGCATGCTATCAACTTCGTCCACAAATATGATAGTTGGGGAAACCTTTGCAGCAAGTGTGAATAGAGCTCGGACATTCTTCTCATCTTCACCAAACCATTTTGAAGTAATGGTAGACATCGAGACATTTATGAAACTTGCTCCAGCTTCTTTGGCTATGGCTTTTGCCAGCATTGTTTTTCCTGTTCCCGGAGGACCAAACAGCAATATACCTCTACAGGGCTTGAGAAGCCCACCATTGAAGAGATCCGGCCTCCGAAGAGGCAGCATGACAAGCTCCTGGAGTGATTCTTTGGTTTCATCCAAGGCACCAATATCTGCAAATGTTACTCCAATCTCATTTGCGGGGATAACCTCTGGTCTGATTCGTTTCTCAAATTCATTGTCAGGAGGTACTTCCTGCAGGAAATAATGGAAATCCATCAGCAAGACAAACAAAATAACATTGACCGCTCTTGTCTAAAATATCAAGGGTCTTGACTTACAGGGGTTTTAGGCTGATTCTCGCTGTCCTTCTTGGCTCCAGTTACAGATTTTTCTGTTTCACTTTTAATATCATTCTTGGCACCAACAGCCTCTTCCCCTTCAGTTTCCTACAATTGACCAAAAATGTCAAAAGTTTAATAACACAAACCTTACTTCTGTAGTGTAGAGCTTATTGTGTTATAGACATTTCAGGTACAGAACCAACCTTGCCAGCTTCGGCATTAGTCTCTAGTTTTAAAGTATCTTTCCCATCACTTTTACCTTCTTGGAATATACTCAATCCATGTGACAAGCTGCTCCAGAGACAGAATTGTAAGTAAGAGATTGTTTTCTACTATTTTCCCAGAGGATATAACAAAAAAAAAAAAAAAAAAACAGTATCCACCTCTTAGATGATATAACAAGCTTTCCATTTCGGTATTCTGGATCCTTATTATTCATCAGATGATAGGATATTGCTGATACTACAATTTCTTCAATGTAATTGCTAAGAACCATTGTGTCTGCATGGCAGATAGAACTCAAATCATCGCATTCGATATCATTTGCTGCAAGCACCTCAGCAATGTGGTTTTTGGTATCTTGAATTTGAATCTTCTTCATGTCCTCTTCCAGTTGGGCTTTCCAGCTGACAAGGTGGGTCTCATCTTCTGGTGGTTTGATCTCAATGTTGTATGGGAATAACAGAGCTAGCCTCTCATCCACTTCTTTGCAATCATCTTCTTGGTCCAACATCCGGGAACCGAGTATCAACACATTACCTGAGAGCTTCTTCAACATTTTTTCAAACAAGGAGTACATCCTTTGTGACTGAAGAAGAAGCTTCTCGGCATCCCTAAGGTATAAAATGATGGAATTTCTCTCTGATACTGAAGCCAATACCTGAAAGAATAACGTCTTGACTATTAACAAGATATTAAGAATCATGCAGCAAAATAATGCTCATGCTGAAAATCAAATTTTATTTTACATTTTAATAAATAGCTATATATACAGCAGAAACTCTCAACCAACTAGTAAATAGCAAAGCTGTAGAATTGTCTGCTCTTAAGAAGGAAAAGTAAACTTCAACAAGTAACAGCATCACCAGCTAGGGACTGATAAATTATTTAATATCAACTACAACAAATTCACGAGTACAGGAAGACCAAACAACTTAATGGGGATGATATTATTTTACCTGATAAAGTGATTGCAGAAAGAGTTTCTCATCAAGACACCAAGTGCTGGAGTGCTTGAGAGGAGCTGTAAAACAAAAGAATCCCAAGAAGCAGTGAGTACAATAGCAGATTAAAATATGCAGATTACTACAACCAACCAAACATACATACGAAAACTAGAAGATGATCAATGAGAAAATTACGCGTTATAAATGAATCAGAATTGATTTCTTCATAATTATTAAATATTTAGTCATGTAGGAGCTATGTCAGATAATAACAAATTGCTACCAATAATAATGCTTGGAATCAAATCAAGAAATGAAGAAGCTAAAGTTTGTAGATTCAAAAATAGGACAAGAAAACCACAAAAAACAGTGCTATGTGCTTGCAAGGCTAACATTTCACGGGATGAAACCCAGTAAATAGGACAAAGCTATTTAACTTAACATTTCTTATCCCGAAACCAAAAAGAACTGAGGATAGCACAGAAAGTATTTGAAACAGTAGCTTAGTGATAAAGTTTCAGGTGAGAATCTTTTCATTTGATGTGATCTATTAATTGTACTGAGTTTTGTAAATCTGTACATTTCGAGGTAGTGACGGAGAAATATGGATTCATTTCCTGCATCACTATCTCTTCGAGGAAGCTCACTTCATTGCAATGAGCTTTCTGATAGTCAAACTTCAATAAATTAACTACCAAACATATAGATCACAATTTTTATAGTAATCAGTTCAGCTATGTAGATGACTGAATTCTGATGTATAACCTGGATTTGTAGAAGCGGATTGTGAAGCAATACTACTTATATCAGATGCAGTGGAGGCATTTCTGCGAAGTTTGGGAGGATTGTTTGACCCTTCCATACCCCTGCAGTACATGAAGACATGGGATTAGAACCAAAACAAATTCAATCCCTGTGAGATCTTCCATCTAACCACCACATAAGATTGACTGAACTCATCCAAGCCTTATGATTACTGCAACGGGATAATAAACTGAGGGGAGTGGGAGTGCTTGTGAATACCTTGTTTCTTCCTTTGTAGAAAGGATTGAGAAAGAACCAAACAAAGAGGACATTCGTTCCAAAGTGAACCCGGAAATGGAACTTGTGAAAGACTACAAAAATAAGCAAAAAAATCAGGATACTCAACCATATCAGGATGTGAGGCTATCTGCAGTTCTCTAACTGAATAATGAACGAGGCGATTTACATTCAAAGTGTAAGAACAATTAAATCAACTCCACTCATCAAATGTATGTCATTAAACAGGTCTTCGTGCTTAGTGTTCGACCACTACTGATATAAAATATGAAATAATGCATTAATTTTCAGATTCAACAGCAACAGAATGCTCAATTCATCAGCACAAGCAAGAGAAAGCTTACAGGTTCTTTTTTAATGCATCCATATTTGCTTTGCATCTGCAGTAAAGATAACATGAAGAATATAAGTACTATCCAAAGGCAACATGGAGTGAAGGTTTGAAAAAAAATTTGTTCTTAGTCACCTTTATGGAAAAGTCATGAACATCCAACAACAGCAACTTTGATTCAAAGTTATGTGCTAAAGCCTTTGCAAGCATTTGGTGATAAAACTCTTCAAAAAATTAAAATTGCAAGAGATTAGGCCACAATGTGATCTTTAAAACATAATATTCAAGTTAAAATCACAAAACATATTCCTATGGCTTACCAGCAGGTCCTGAGAGCAAAATTGTTCTACTGGCGGGAGAAAGGTTCCGGGTGTGCTTGGAGAAGTCAGCATGCTTTAAATGAACAAATGCCGCACTTGTTAATAGCATCCGGATTTTCTCACTGTGATTGGCCATAAAAAAAAAAGTGAGAACGTAAAAATGGATTGATTATTAAAAATCTTCCACAAGAATGCATTCCAGAATATATGTTGTAGCACCATCTAAACTAATGCTGCAGAGGGATCACTTCACAGACATGTCAACCTGGGCTCTGGGCAAAACAATATGATTTAATTTCCATCATCCCCAACAATCCAAGAAAAGATTCTCAAGCTTAACATAATTGAAGTCTTGATCCAACTATATGATTCAAGTCCCATCATCTCCAATAATCCATGAAGAGGGTAGCAATAGCAATTCATCCAGATAAACCTATCTCAAATTCAACAATTCCCGCTTGAGTATTCCAGAAACAGGACATGGATCCACCAATAATAAGATGATGCCTAATAGCTGTCACAAAGATTAAAAAAAATCCAGCAATACCAGTGAAAAACAGAAGAGAACTAGCAGGCTTGGTATCAATAACCTAGGACATGAAAACTATTGACATGTTGAACTAGAATCATCCTTGTACTTCGATAAAGATTACTGAGATTACATAAATTCCTGACTTTCCATTATGAAATCTATGGACGAGTAAACTTCCCTATATACAACTGTACATGTTGAACTTATACAAGGCTAACCTGTCCAGAAAGAGGGAAATCAAATTCAGTTGTTGAAGGAGCAGAGATCATTCAAAATCTATATAGGGTGAGAATCTATCAAAATGACAAGATGTCATTAATCAACTAAAACTCAAAAAAAGCAAACAATTTAATAAAATATACATGATTATCATAATCATGTCCAGGGGATTTTTCACCATGTCAGAGGATTCAATTTCCAGATGATGATAATAAAAGAAACTAAACCCTATACGTGGTAGATACACAGAATCAACACAAAACCCTATGATTTCTGTAGTTTTGGACAGAAAAAAGCAGACTTTCTTTCTCAAGATCTTCAAAATGCCCATATCAGCAGAAATAAAACGGACCATATGATACAACCAACCACGTGATAAAAGTCATCAAAGTGACCAGAGAATAAAAAAACATTATCTTGCCTGAGATAGTAAGGGAACTCATCAAATGTGACCTCGCTCTCTCTTCCATCAAGAACCTGCCTCATCAACTCTTGCTCAATCTGCTCAACCGTGACACCATCTATTGAACCATTTCCACCAGCCCACCTACTCACTTTTTGTCCAGATGCCAATCCTAGCCCCATACCGACCCCGACGCCAACACTCAAAGCAGACAACAACATATGCTTCTGTTCCATCTCTCTTTTTCTCTTTCTTTCAAACTCAAAACTATTAAAACCTTGAACAATACTAAGAAAACTCAAGATTCTAACATGAACATGAACACATGATCATATATGCACATAAAGTGGTAAGTTCTTGACACCCCACAAGCTAAAATGGCTGTTACAAAACCATAAAAGATGTGGAGGATCAAGAAAGAGAGAAGGAGAGATTCAAGAAACAAGAATTTAGGAATAAAATGGAATGATAAATAAAATCTTTCTCGAGGAGACAAGGGAATCTGAAAATGTTGAAGGGGTGGTCTAAGAATAGAAGGTTTGTCCAATCTTTTTGACAGGTATGACTCTGGTGGTTTGTGGTCTGGCCCTCTTCCACCATTTATAGCATGCTCCCTCTAATGAACGTTAAATTCATATATAACCGGGAAAATTTACTCTCTCTCTCTCTCTCTCTCTCTTTTTTTTTTAATGTTTCTGGTTTATTTTATTTTGGTTGGTCGGTTTTCTCTTTTTAGCTTTTCTGTTTGGTGGATTTTGGCCTTTTCCTTTTGCTGTATATATATATATTAATTTTTTTTTTGTCTAATATATATATATAAAGTGAATACCAACTTTCTTTCTGTCCTTCCACACCTTTTGCTTATGATGGTGGATGCTTTTGCTAATTTCTTTTATTTTAAGACTATTATTTAAAAAAAAAATGATGAAAAAATACCAATAAAGGATTAAATAAATAAAAAATACATTCTAGAATAAAAAAATAAAGAGATTTGTCTTCTTTATCTCCTCTCAACCGTCTTTGATTTTTTTTATTCTGAGAGAATAATCAAATACCATACAGGGGACACCCTCGTTTATATATATTATTTCATTTTAAATTGAAGAATATATGTAATTCCAGTCCTTAATTAATCAAATCTAAAAATTAAAAAAAATATTCCACAATGAAAGACAAAACACATGTAGAACACAGATCTGCATAAAAACAATTAATTTATTTACAAATCTAAATTATATGAATGCATCACATGGTAAAGTACTGATCTAGCTAAGCTAGCAGCGTCTATAAAATATCACTAGGATTTTCTGACAGCAAAAACTCCTTGAATTGCAAGTTATTCAAGTGGCTCTGAGTTGTGTTTGATTTGTCACTTAGCCAAATTATTATTCCAATTTTTGGCGTGTGCGTGGTAGATGCCGCGAGTAATTTATCTCGTACGGTTTGTTTTTGTGTTTTAAAAGTATTTTTTAAAAATTAAAAAATTTAATATTTTTATTTGTTTTAAATTAATATATTTTTGATATTTTTATATTATATTTAATGTGATGGTATCAAAAATAATTTTAAAAAAATAAAAAAAATATTATTTTTATATATTACTAAATAAAAATAAATATGAAAAAAGCTTTCGCAGCATAGGCGTCGAAAAACTTTTCTTGTTGTCTGGCGGCCGGAGGAAATTTTATTTTCTCACGAAAATTAAAAGACGATAGGAATATGAATATTTTATCGGCGAGTAAACATCATTTAATTAATAATTTATATCGCCGACAAATCGAGCACGTTGGTGATAAAGTTTTATCTAGAATTTGCTATATATCGAAAAATAGAGATAGAATATTATTACTAATTTTTCAACGGCGGCCGATCCTCGAGAAAATTAAGCATAATAATTGACACATAGTTGTATTGGCGATTCAATTATTATGTCCATAGAAATTATAAATTAGCCCCTTCAAATGTATCATAGCATAAAATTTCATATATATATATATATATATAGCGTAGCATATGGGTTGTTTTATTTTTCTCATTTGATGTGTAACAAGTCATTTATAATTGAAAAAGGGACTATAACAAAACTATTTAGTTTTTTATTTAAACAATAATATGTACTAAATTGAAAAAATAAATTTACAGAGCTAGCATGTACGTTATTGAAACCATTCTATAAATGCTTCACTTTCACTTCTAAATCAAAAATTTTTTTTGATTAATTAATTAATGAAAAATAATGACAATTAATATGCTGATTTCTTGACATGTTTTATTTTCTTACTTTTAACATACTATAACTATAATATGGATATCCAGAAAAACTTGCGTGGATCTCGACTAATATAACTTAATATTAGATTATAACATGTAATTAAACATTAGATAGTTTTGTAAGATATCATGAATATATAAACAAATTAATTTAATTAATCTGATCCCACCATAATTTAAATCTTAACCCCATCAACGATCAACACCATAAAAATTCAATAAATCTGAATTTGGATGTTTATTTCTTTTGGTTTTTTACTTAATTTATTATAATCTCTATATATCAAGGTGTCGTTTTCATAAAGAAAATATCTTTAAAACCAATCCTCAATTAACGTGGAAGAGAAGAAGTCGTTATAACCTAAACATGAAGCCGTCTGCAATAATTGTAAGACAACAAAGTAATGAATTAAACATGTAGCTAGTGATTGCTATGGAAGCAGCCTTTCACTTGGACTCTTTGGTATTATTATCTAATCATATTTTTTAGTATTTTTTATAGTTTTTATATGTTAATATAAAAAAA
>Ga0325403_1006569_pt1 | contig 11080 bp, 8 predicted proteins | sample PopdelMetagenome_19_FD_205665 | JGI IMG/M metagenome (GOLD analysis project Ga0325403, IMG submission 205665) | Populus deltoides microbial communities from Bellville, Georgia, United States - Xylem-PdKOR-R4 | ecosystem: Host-associated > Plants > Phyllosphere > Stem > Wood/Secondary xylem...
TGTTATTTTGTACTTCGGAACTTGTATTATCGTTCCCCCTATATCCATATGCTTGGATTCCGAACTATCTCGTAAAGGGAAAATGGAAATTGCAGATGCGATAGGTCTTTCACTTCAATTTTTTTTTTTTAATGTAAGAGTTAATTAACACAGTTACACAAATTAAATGTACCTAAAGATACCACTTATGAGAAAGTTTTTTTTAGGGTTTTTAAGAAAAATTTAGATGTTTTATGCCGAGAATAACCCGTTTGTTTTTCTAATTTTAAAAGTATATAAAAAATTAAAGTTTTTTTTATGTTTTTTTATTTTAAATTAATTTTTTTATTTTTTTAATATGTTAATGTTAAAAATAATTTTTTAAAAATAAAAAAATTATTTTAATAGATTTTTAAATAAAAAAATATTTTAAAAAATAATCGTTAAGATACTCTTAAATATCCCTAAATTAAAGTGCCATCCTATTTACACTCTATGTCCATGCAGAGTAAAGTAAGGCTAATTAAAAAGTTCTTATACATCAACAAATTATATATATTTTTTTTCATTTTACTATATAGGGTCTAATATATACAATCAAGATAATACTATTAGATTATGTTTTAAACTAGAAAACGGCTAATAAGTTCAGAGTAGTTCAAAAAAGCAAAGAAGACTAAAAATTGAAACTAATATTTAAATGTTGAGACGGTAAAAATGTAAAAGAAATAATAAGTTATTATTCATTCATGAAACAATGACATAATTAGTCATGAGAATATATATATATATATTAACTATAATTAAAAGGCATCAGTCTTTTATTTGGATTGCACAATGTAATTCACAATAAAAAAAACTGATACTTTTAGTTTTTTTTGTTTTTATCTTTGTTTTTTTATAATTTAGTTTGTTAATATTAAATTTTTTTCTATTTAGTTATCAAATTTTCATGACACAAATTTCAGATTTGACGGATTAACCTGGTTTTACGGGTTAATCCAATTAATTCAGATTTTTTTTCTTTTTCTACATATATATATATATATATATATATATATATATATATATATATCATCAGACAAAGCAACCAGGTCCTGGTACGGAGTCCAACATTAGCAAATTTGTCCATCGGTTGTGTACTAATTTATTTATTTTAATACTATCAAAACATTTTAACATTAAACAACATTAAAAAATATTTAACTTGAAGAATTCATTTAATGTAATTAGTTTAACTGTAAAAATCAATTATAAATGTTTATAAACATTAAGAAGAGGTTGCAGATGGAGGGGAAAGGGAAGTAAAATCTTGTGGAGATGTATGCAATCATCTCCTCCCATTGCTAGTTTTTTTATAGTTCATACTTTGCCTCCATTTCAACCCTTAGATCACTAATTTATTGTTCAACCAACTCCTCAATGGCAAGTGATGGCTGACTTGTACCAGATTATAGGGTGCCTATGGTTGAGACACTACAACCTGACCTTATATCTCGGGTTGTAGTCATAGAGATACCATAAAATTGATCCTATTGAGTCCCATGGTTGCTCTAGATTGCAACCACAATTCCAAATCGTATTCTAAATGGGTTGAAGGGTCTTTCTTGTGTTTGGCATGCATACCAACGTTATATTGTTCCTACACAACAAAATAAACAAGTCAACGATATGGGTACAAAAAAAATTAGTCCAAATAATATAGAAAATGTTTAAAATTTTGCTTATAATAAATGTCTCAGTTTAGCTGTCCACAAAGTATTACATCTCCTTTTGTCTATCCTCCCTCCATATATGTGTTTCCATGTATAACTCCATCCGAGTTGGCTCTCGTTTAAGTTATGTAGCCTACAAAAAAATGCTATTTATAAATGTTATCACAAATAATAAATAGCATTTTAAGAAAAATATTTAAAAATAAAGTAGGCTCTTTTACTAGTGCCTTGCATGGTTAGTAAAAGGAAGCGACCTATCGGTATGCTTTCTAATAGAATCGTGAGTCTCTTTGTTTCTGTTCGAGGACTCACTCCGTGAACGCTTCTTAAAACCTTCTAACGTGAAGAACTCTAGATATTTCTTCAAGTTGCTCTCAATGATATGGTGAGATCTACAGTGATATAATGAGGTCTACAATTCTTCCACTTCTCAAATTCATCTGACTCGAGATATCTCTTAGTATAAGTGTGTGTTATACAAGAAATCACACAACCCAGTTCATAAATTCGTTAAACAAAATAATAGTCATAATTTAACTTCTACATAGTCATAATTTAACTTTATATCATGCTTTAACATCACAATTCACCACCAATTTCATAAATTAACCTAAATCTCAAAACAGAATTATAGATTTTCTAATTTCTAACACAAATAAGAGAGAAAACACAATTAGATCATAGAAAAACACCTTACTAATATGTTTCAATCCATCTTACCAAACCTTTTGAGCTCCTTTCCAAAATTTCACTCTTTTTTTTCAATTGAGCCAACTTCATGTCTCTATTTTTTTTTAATGATGATATAATTGAAGAACAAAGAAGAAAAAATGATAACCAACACATAAAAGGGGAAAAAATGAAAAACAAAAGCAAAAAAATGAAACATGTACATAGTAGAGGCCAATAGGTGAAAAGAAATCAAACCTAGAGGACAGAGAGAGCATTAATGTAGTAAAAAGAGAGATCACTAATGATGTTTAAGGTAGAAGAGAGAGAAAAAGGATAGAGAAGGAGAAAGATGAGATTGAAAAGGAAATATTGAAAAGATAGGGATTGTCTTGACATATCTAGGTTTTAACTTACCAATGGAATCTTTCATCGATGAGTCTATCAAACATTAACCACGTCAACACATCAATGATGGTCTCGCTAACAGAAGATTTTAAGCCCTTCGATGAATTCGTCGGTCATTTCAAAAAATTCAAAACTCTTTTAAACACCATCAAATTCACCAAAAAAATTTCATATGTCGGTATATTCGTCGATGAATCCAACCCCCTAAATTTTTTGCCAAACTCTCTATAACTATCTAATATTTTTAGATTCAATTGGTAAATCCATCAGAGAATTAAGTTCCTAAATTCTTCTTTATAATTCTTATATGTTTTTAGATTTCATGGTAAATTTGTTGATGAATTAAAATTCTTGAATTCATCCCCAAACTCTATGTAATTATTCGACGGTATTATTGTTTGTCAGTGAGTTTGCCGAGGAGCACTATATCACCGACAGACTAATTTTGGTTCGCTAATCCATCTGTTGGTTGACATTCCTAAATTCTTCCCTAAACTCTCTTTAATTCTATAATGATTTTATCGTCCATTAGTGATTCTATTGGTGAAGTTATAGTGGTGATGGAATCACCAATGGTTAGTTAATAATTTATTAATTTGAGAAGAGGGGAATTGAAGCAAACAAAATCTTAACTACTAAATAATATGATAAAAATTAGTCATTAATTTAATCTTTAAATCTAAATAGCAATCAGTAGCTCTGTTATTTTGTTTTTTTCCCCTCATTACTAAGTGTTGTCATCTGCTAAGGGGGTGTTTGGGAGTATGATTATGGTTCAAAATAGTTTTCGCTCAGAAATGCATCAAAATAATATTTTTTATTTTTTAAAAAAAATATTTTGACATTAGCACATCAAAACAATCTGAAAAAAATAATTTTAAACAAAAACAAATCAAATTTTTAGGAACACGGTTTCAACCGCGTTTCCAAACACTGCTTAAATCAAATTCAATCCATTAAGATCAACTGACTAAACTTCAATAAAGAGCTCTTGTAAGAGAGAGAGAGGGAGAGAGAATAACAATAACATCTATAAAAATATAAGGTAAGAAAAATAGCCAGATAAATTAAATATCTCAAATAAAAAAATCATATCTAAATTTATAAAGCTTAGATATGATATTTTTTGAAAGAAAATATTAAAATAAGAAAAAGAATAGAAAATTGCAATGATAGCCAAGAAAAAAAAAATCTAAGGGACTCTCAAAATAAGGGAAATGAAAAAAAAAAAGATGACATAATCATCCGCAAACTAACTTTTTGTTCAAAAAAAAAGAGGGAGGTATATTTAGTCTTTTTTAAAGATTATTTATATTTTTATATATTAAAATTAGTTTCTTCAAGAACAAATATAAGAAATAGAGTCCAAAAGTACATAGAAATTATTGGTTGAGTGAGGTCTACAAGTGCAATTTTAAGATCACAATCCAGCGGTAGGTGTATTTTCTTAATGTTACTTTGTCTAGAAAATATTCGTATATAGATCTCTAGTATTCATAAAGTACTATAATGATTTTGAAAACTCAATCCAAATAACACTCCAAATAAAAAAAAAAGGTTAAACATCTTGCTAATCTAGGAGTACTTGATAGTTTGACAGGTTTTAAGACATGTTTGAGAGTACATGTTGAGATTTGATTTGCTATAATTTGTGGAGCCAGTTTTGATAAAGTATTTTGAGTTGATCTCAATCTCTTGTAATCCCACTTTTACAGGCACAAAATATTAACCCTTTAATGTACAGTTTCACAGGCTTATATATGTATATATAATCGTTGTAACATTGAATAATATATTTATTCAGAAATATATTCTTTTCATCTTTTTAGTTTATTTTCTTGGTATCAAAGAGTTAATCCTAACGTCTCTACCAAGCATCCGTAAATTTGTTTTTTCCATGGAGGATAGTACTGATTCAACAAATGTTACCCAAAACACTACTCATCAGAACATGTCCTTTTTTTTTTATCATTGATTCATCTGATTCTTTTTTATCCATGTCTCAAATCATCCATGTATGATTCTTGTGCCAAAAGTCCTTGATGGAACTAACTATGCTATGTGGAGACTTTCCATGTTGATAAGTCTTAGTGCCAAAAACAAACTAGGATTCATTAATGGGTCTATACCTACACTAGGTGAATCTAATCCTAAATATTTATTATGGCAACGATGCAATAATATGGTTCTCTCTTGGATTCTTAACTCTTTAAATCAAGAGCTTGTCAATAGTGTCATTTATATGGAAACTCCCTCTGAAATCTAGTTGGATCTACAAGAACGATTCTCAAAGGGTGATTTTTCTCATCATTATCAGATTCAGCGTTCCATTGTGGAGTTAAAGCAAAATCAGGATTCATCTTCACATATTATACCAAGATAAAAACACTATAGGATGAGTTGAAAATGTACAGTCCAGCTATTCAGTGCACTTATGGCGGACTCAAGCAACTGTTGAACAACGAAGAAAGGGTGAGACTTGGGCATTTTTTTATAGGTTTGAATGAGACATATTCAGCTGTTAGAGGGAAAATCATGCTTACGCACCCTTTACCAACTATTAAGAAAGTATATTCGCTTTTACGTGAGGAAGAAAAACAAAGAGGACTAGTTAAGCACAAGATTACTCAACAGGTTTATGCCATGAATGTCAAACGATCAGACTCTGCTTCACAACGACAAGATTTCTCTCGAACTTGGACGTCTGGCTCATCAAAGATACAAGGATCTAAGAAATGACATCATGGTACCTATTGTGATGGAACTACAAATATAGTAGAGAGATGCTTGTATTTGATTAGATTCTCTATTGGCCACAACCTTCATGATAAGGATGTTTAGCCTCGAAATCAAATAAGAGTTGAATCATCTCATACAAACACCAAGGCTGCCCAACATTCTGATCAACTTCTTCAATTCACTCATAAAGAGTTCTTACAAATCAAAGCTTTTTTTCAAAATGAAAAATCTGTTATCTCGGCCAATTATGCAGGTAACTCTACTCCATTTTGTTCATCATCCACATCTTAAAATTCTGAGTCTTTTTAATGGATTATTGATAGTAGTGCTGCAAATCATATAGCTACTTCAGTCACTGATAAAGCCATTGTTCCTATGTTTTCTCAAGTCATCTTACCAAATGGTTCTTGTGGAAAAATCACAAGTGTTGGTTTTGTACATGTTACTTAAAAATTGCATGTCCATGATGTTCTTTGTGCACCCTTATTTCATGTGAATTTTCTTTCTGTTAGTCAACTCACATCTGGCCTTAATTATTCCAATCACTTCTTCCCCACTTTCTGTATATTGTAGGACTTGGCTACAAAGAGGATGATTGGCTTGGGAAAGCAGAGTAAGGGACTATAGTATCTTATGCCACAATCAGAGTTACATCCACCTTTACCAACCTCCTATCAAGTCTCTTTCGCTTCAGAAGCTATTTGGCATAAAAGACTAGGACATCCATCCAAATTACCTTCTCAGTTTCTGTCAAAACTAATTACATCTTTTGTTTGTGATTCTCAACATTCATGTGATGTTTGTTTTTTGACAAAACAAACAAGGTTATCTTTTCCTATAAGCTCTATTCAAAGTACTCATTTTTTTTTTATCTTATACAATATGATATTTAGGGTCCACAAAAAATTAAAACACATCCTGGTGCATATTATTTTTTAATTATTGTGGATGACTACACCCGTTTTACTAGGATTTCTCTGAAACACAAGGCTTGTTAAAATTGTTCATCACTTTTGTTCACACTTAATTTAATGTTCAAGTTAAAAGTATATGGAGTGATAATAGCTTGGAATTCACCTCTTTAAAGCCACTCTTTTCTACTTTTGGCATTATGTTCCAAAGTTTATGCCCACACATACCTCAACAAAATGGTGTTGTTGAACAAAAACATAGACACCTTCTCAACGTTGGTCATGCCTTGAGATTCCATGCCAATTTACCATTGAAATTCTGGGGTGAAAGCTTACTCACTACCACTTATCTCATAAATCAACTTCCTACCCCCGTTTTGAACCACAAATCGCCATATAAAATTTTATATGGCAGACCACTCACATATACACTTCTACACATTTTTGGTCATCTCTATGATGTCACCAACTTGCAACCTTTGGCTAAATTTTCACCAAGAGCTTGTTAATGTATTTTTGTTGGATATCCTTCTAGCCAAAAAGCATATCGAGTTTATGATCTTACCACTCGACAATTCTTCACTAGTTGTGATGTTGTTTTCCATGAAAATACATTTCCCTTTTCAACTCCCACTCCATCCAATTCTTCACCTCCATCCTCTCTACCAACTGTATCTCCTGACTTCAATGATATTCCAATTCCAATTCCATCCTCTACCTCTCACTCATCACCCGAGACATTTGTCTCTCATTTATCTCCCTCTTCTCATGATTTCTCACCATCATTATCAAACCTAACACACACACTCTTTTCATTATCTTATCCTTCTTCGAAACCAAACACATCTACTCTTGTTCTTCTTCACAACGATCGACCTCAACAACCCCTTATTCTTCCCTGTGACTTTCATTGTGGCCAGGTTGATACGTCATCTTTCTCTACAAGCATGCAAGTCATCCTCTTCTCGATCAGGTACCAAATATTAGTTATCCAACTTTATCTCCTATCAATCATTATTTCCTTCCTATTAGTTATTTATTAACATCATTTCTAGAACTCTTGAACCTACAACATATAAATAGGCACTATGTGATCCAAAATGGTGTGAAGCAATGAAAATTGAGCTCACCATCTTGAAAATCAAAAGACATGGTCCTGGTTTTGTTTTCACCCAACTATCATCCCATAGGCAGCAAATGGGTTTTTCAAATCAAGTATAAATTAGATGCCATAGTGAAACGGTATAACGCATGTTTGGTAGCTAAGGGATTCACTAAAAAAGAAGGCTTTGACTATTATGAGAATTTTGCTCTGGTTGCTAAGTTAACCACAATTCATTGTCTTCTTGCCTTGGCAGCTGTTTGAAATTGGCCTTTTTTTTTCAAATGGATGTCAATAATGCTTTCCTTCATGGTGACTTACATGAAGAATTGTACATGATTCCACCACCAGGACTTTGTCAATAAGGGGAGAAGTTTGTATGTCGACTTAATAAGTCCCTTTATGGACTCAAACAAATGCCTAGAAATTGCTTCTCTAAGTTCTCAGAAGCCATTAAAATGGTTGGTTTCTCTCAATCACACTCAGACCACTCTCTTTTTGTGCAAGAAAAAGGCTCTACTCTAACCATGGTTCTTATTTACATGGATGATATGATCATTATTGGAAACAATGATAAAGTTATTCAAGATATCAAGTTTTTTCTTCAAAACATTTTTCACATAACATACCTTGGTAATCTCAAGTATTTTCTCAGTTTGGTAGTGGCAAGATCAAAAGCTGGGATTGTCATATCTCAGCGAAAAAACTCACCAAAAATTCTTGATGATGTTGGATTATTTTGAGCTAAACCTATTGACTTTCCCATAGAACAAAATCTAAGGCTTAGAAATGTTCAAGGTGAATTATTGAATGATGCTTCACACTACAGAAGATTAATGGGACGATTAATCTATCTTACAATTACTAGACCAGATATCATGTATTATGTGAACATCTTAAGTCATTTTATGCATGCACTAAGGAAACCTTATTGGGATGCTGTTTTTCATATTATGAGATATTTAAAGAACAATCTAGGGCTCGGCTTATTATTTTCTTCCAACAACTCTCTGCAACTATGGCTTATTGTAATGCAAATTAGGCAAATTTTCCTATGACAAGAAGAACTACATCAGGTTACTGTGTATTTCTTGGAGACTCTCTAATTTCATGGAAGATAAGAAAACAAAAAACAGTCTCCAGGTCATCTGCTGAAGTTGAGTACAGGTCCATGGCTGCTGCAACATGTGAACTTACTTGGCTTAGATACTTATTTAAAGATCTACAGGTTTGTTTGAAATCAATTACATTATTCTGTGATAATCAAGTAACACTTCATATTGCTGTAAATCCTGTATATCATGAACATACAAAGCATATCAAAATTGATTGCCATGTTGTGAGAGAAAAGATCCAAGTAGGTCAAATTGTTACAAAATTTATCCCCTCCTATCTTCAATTGGCTAATATCTTCACTAAGGCCTTAAGAAGAAACATTTTTAAGAAATTAATATGCAAGTTGAACATTCTTGATATTCATATTCTAACTTGAAGGGGAGTCTTGAGATTTGATTTTCCATAATTTATGGAATTAGTTTTGATAAGATATTTTGAATTGATCTCAATCTCTTGTAATCCCACCTTTACAGGCACAAAATATTAACCCTTTAATGTACGGCTTCTTAGGCATATACATGTATATATAATTGTTGTAACATTGAATGATATATTTATTCAGAAATATATTCTTTTCATCTTTTTATTTATTTTCTATGCGGTAGCTTCTTCTTTTTATGTTTTTTAAAAATATTTTTCATTTAAAAATATATTAAAATAATTTTTTTATTTTTTATATTAACATATTAAACTCATTGAAAAATACTAAAAAAATTAATTCAATGTATTTTCAGGGCAAATACATTTCTAAAATATACCTAAACACAGTTACAAAAACATTGCTAAACAGGTTGCTGGATTCACCTCTAGGCTCTGTTATTGTTTTACTGCTCGATGGATTATAGGCTGTCATTATCATGTAATTATGTATTTTGTGGGCTTTTAACCCCCTTAGTCTACAGGGAAAATAAGTAAATTTCTTTGTCTTTCTTTTAATTTCTCCATAGCACAAGTTGAATATATCATGAAATTACCAAAGATCTTTTAGATATTTAAATAAAAACAGCCACTTGCACTTCAAACAAGAAACTCTTAAAAAAAACTCTGAGAGGTAACTCAATTAGTCAGGTCTTGGGTTTGCTCCCTAATAGTCACGAGTTCGAGTCTTCTCAAGGCCACTGGAGACTTACATGATCATTAACTTTAGAGCCCATGAGATTAGTTGAAGTGCGCGCAAGTAATTCTGTAGGATCACTTGATATCATTTGTAAAACCTAAAAAAAAATGGCAATATGATAAGAAAACAATTTCCCAGAAAATACATATAAATTATTGGATGAGTGAGGTCTACAAGTGCAACTTTAAGATCATAATCCAACTATAGGTATATTTTTTATCATAATTTTTTAATGTTATTTTGTCTAGAAAATATATAGATCTCTAATCTTCATAAGGAACAAATATAAGAAATAAACTCAATATAATATTTAAAGTGACTTTGAGTAAAAAAAATAGGATAAACATCTTATTAATCTAGGAGTATTTGATAGTTTGATGGGTTTTAAGATCTATTTGGGAGTGCAGTAGCTTTTGTTTTTTTTTTTTTTAATAATTTTTACTTGAAAATGTATCAAAGTAATTTTTTTGAATTTTTTTATATCAATAAAATAAACTCATTGAAAATTACTAAAAAAAACTAATTCAATATGTTTTCAAAAAATATATATTTTTAAAACACACCCAAACAGAACTACAAACTTAGATCACTACTAAACAGGCTGTTGGATTCACCTCTAGGCTATGTTATTGCTTTACTGCTCGATGGATTGTAGGCTGTCATTCTCATGTAATTATGTATTTTGTGGGCTTTTAACCCCTTCTATACAAGGAAAATATGTAAATTTTCTTTATCTTTCTTTTAATTTCTCCATAGAACAAGCTGAATATATCATGAAATTATCAAAAATCTTTTAGATATTTAAATAAAAACAGCCACTTCCATTTCAAACAAGAAACTCTTACAAAAATCGTGTAGAAATCTAAATCACTCGCTCACGAATAACTATGGATATATTGCATATTCTCGACGTGGCTCCCTTTTGTCTCTTATTATCTCCCATTTAATTATCGAGATCATTGCACTAACAAGATATAAATGTCGAGTGAAATTATTTACAATAGTAGGATCACTTGATTTTATTCGTAAAAACTAAAAAAAATGGCAATCTATAAGAAAGAATTTGCCCGAGGTTGTTTGTATTTTGCATTTGAAACTGTGTTTGAATGTGTTTTAAAAATATAATTAATTTAAAAAAAATCAATATGATATTTATTATAATATATTTTTAAATAAAAAACACTTTTAAAAAAAATCATACAACACAATTCCAAACATACACTAACATAATTTCCTTTTCTTCTAACACTAAAGTAATTATAAGTATAGTGAAATCTTTAGTTCTTTGAAACAAGTGCTGAATTATTGATTTACCTTCTTGTAA
>Ga0325403_1006573_pt1 | contig 11075 bp, 3 predicted proteins | sample PopdelMetagenome_19_FD_205665 | JGI IMG/M metagenome (GOLD analysis project Ga0325403, IMG submission 205665) | Populus deltoides microbial communities from Bellville, Georgia, United States - Xylem-PdKOR-R4 | ecosystem: Host-associated > Plants > Phyllosphere > Stem > Wood/Secondary xylem...
GGCAATAGTACAACCAAGTTATTTATCCACAGCAACCAATAAGTTCATGATATTCAAAACCAAAAAAAGATTCACCATGCAACTAACAAAAAAAAAAAAGCCATGGCCAATTAAGTCAAGTAAAAGAAACCAGTGCTCTATTTAATTCTGGAATTTTTTAAACTTTAATCCTCAATTCCACTGAACAAGCTAAAGAACTTTTGAAACTTTAATCCTAATCCTCAATGACGGCAGGTGTATCTTAGCTGAATAGCAGGCAAGGAATAAAATGCAGATTATCATTAACAGCTGATAATTCTCTCTCAAATTGAGACCACCAAATATTCAACAAGCAAGGTTTTGACGCACAAAGTAGCTCTTCCTCCCGACACTCAAAATAAAAGGACTTCATAAGGATATGATTCAACTGATGAAAATAACCAGTGATGACACTCAAAGATATTTCTAAATTTACCAGACATTTCTAAATTTCGATCCGTTAAAATTTAAATCTAATGCCAGTGATTGACTCATTCATTCATAATCTGATTTATATGACATTCTAAAGGTGGCCATAGTATTCGCAAATGGACTAGAAATAATGATGAATTTCCTCTGCCAGTTCCAACACTAAACACATCTCAACAGAAACACGCACCTCGAATCCTGTAATATCGCATATTCTCAAAGGTGGGTGCATGGAGGGTGGTGACTCAATATTAACATCTGTAAGAGGGGGGGAAAAATAGCAAAGGTAATTTAACCTCTTATCAAGCCTAACCTAATATCAATACAAAATACAAAAACCTTCAAAAATAAAAATAAAAAACAACCATCTGCAGAAACATATTAAAAAAAACAACTTAAACCATGCAATTAATTTGTTGAACAACGGGCAGAACACAAGAATCCTCTATAAAACCCTCCGGTGCTACCATTGTACTAAATAATCACCATCACATTTTCCGTTCAGATTTCACCATTTGTGGGCCCAAACCCACAAATACTGAAGTAATGGAATGCTAATGCAATAATGGTTTCCCTTTCTTCATCCACAAATATCACCAAAGGATAACTTTTTCAACTATAAATCAAACAAATCACAACCAGATTTCAAATTAAAGTAAAAGGAAAAGAAAAGAGAAGCTAGGAAATGGCGGAGATTGCTCTTAAAAGAGGAGCTTACAGTTGGGTTCATCAGGAGGGCAATTCTGATAATTTTCAGCTTGAAGAATCTGCTTAAGGTGTTTCCAACGGCCTCTTGGTTGTCCCTTTGGCTATTTCTCATATATCTGTATCCTCTTGAAACTGAAGTGTGTTGGCAACACCAGCTCTGCATTTATCAACTCTGCTTCCATCTTCTTCCTCTTCTATATCTAAAAAGCCAAAATACCACTCAATTCAATGATTTATCCCTTATAGATCAAATTTAAAAGAATAGAAACTAGATAAAAAAGAGTAAAAATTTAAAGAAAAGAAATGTAATCTAAGACTATAAATATAAAAAATTGGAAAAAAAATATAAAAAACCAGGAATTTCATCCGAAACCCTACAAAAAAAAAAAAAAAGGGCTAACGAACCTCTCAGTTCAGAATCCCCTGTTGCTCAAACACGGCACAACAGTAAACGGACAAATAATCTCCACTTTATATTTTCATAGAAAATCTCAATTTAGTAACGACTATGAACCACTTTATATTTTCATAGAAAATCTCAATTTAGTAACCGACTATGAACTGATTTTCGATTTAGATCCCAACCTATCAATGTTTCAATTAGGTCCCTAATGCATCAGGAAAGTGTCGAATTTTGCTTAAAGCAGGGTTATTTTATCACACAGCTAGTTAGATTTCCGAGCCAGATGTAGTGGGTTCCACCTTTTCTTAATTTTAATTTTAATTGCTTCAGTTTTCGTTTAAAAATATTTAAGATCTAGTGAGAGGGCTACAAAATCAAGCCCAAGTAGGACTAAACGAAAGCCCAACCGGGCAGCAAAGAAAGAAGAAAAAAAGAGGGCCCGTCTCAAAACCATGCCCAATAAACATCAGCAAATTAAGCCCATATTAGAAGGAGAGCCCAATAATACCAACAAGCCCATGGAACCATTTAATGAATCTATTGGGCATCATCAATAAATAACAAATAGATATGGTATATTCATAACATAACATATAAACAATAAAAATTAGTATTTTTATTGAGATTAGAACTCATATAAAAAAAATATATTTATAAATGAAATCAAATATATAATAATTACATATAAAAATATTTGATTATCGTTGAAAAATCAATATATTTTTAATATTAAACCAGGATTAACTAGGATAAAAATAAAGTATTAAGTTGAACACTTTTTTAGTGTGATAATAGCTATGAATAACAATCAAACTTACATGAAAGGGTAAACAAATACGAGGACATACAATTATGCATATTAAAGATGCATCATCATTACACTTCTTGCAGTATACTTGCTAAAATCATTTACCCTATTGTATTTCCATATCAAGTATTAAGTGGTTTTTTACGTAAGTTAGGCACTTGATGTATTTTATTTTCAAATACATGATACAAAATCATTTACAAATAATAAACATCTAATTCAACATTATATACCTACATGATAACTAAATATAAAAGAGATCTTGAATAATTTATATATTCAAAATGAATCTCTATTACATATATTAGTTTATTTTGGCAAAAAAAATGAAAGAAATCTAATTCTATAAAGTTGAATAAACTAAAATATTTGATTGAATATTTAATATGTTATCCTTAGTGTGTGACTCGTGGTTTTTTAAAGGTCAAAATCATAGTAAAAAAAATAAATCAGACCAATACATACTATGAATCAATGAATTAATAAGTATAATTATAAAATTTATAACTAAGTCATTGCTTCATATTATCTGGATCTAGATAAAAAAAACAGTCAAAGTTAAGATATAATTTATTGGTCATTTCATTGTAGCCATTGTTTATATATATATATATATATATATATATATATATATATATATAATGAATTGTTTACTTTTTTTTTTCTATACTAGTATTAATAAGACCTACTTTTAAAAAACTGTCAATGAAAGATCTCACTAAATTGAATTGGGTCCATGAATCTAAAAAATAGTAAGAATTCTTGATCTCTCTCAATTAAAAAACTCAAGATTTGAATTAATGTCCTTTCATTGATTTATCTTAAATTTAAATTGCATTGATTTATCCTAAAGATTGCATTTCAATTGGAATTTAGTTATTCACCATGTATGAGGATCCCTGCCAAGCATCCATGGTTGAATGGTTGAAGCACCTAATTCAGTGAATTCATAGGTTCAATTCCTATTGGATGCACGTCAATGGAACCCTTTAATGAATTTATTGAAATTGGCTCTATATCTATGGAACCTCATTATCCATACATAACAAATTGGTATGGTATATTATGAACACTACAAGATTTAACAGTTTTACTGACGGAATTTTTCCGTCGGCGTAAGACACATATTCCGTCGGTAATTAATTTACCAACGGAATCACCGACAGAAATGCTCCGTCGGTGAATCTTTCGTCGCTAATTTTTTTTCCGTCGGTAAATTCGTTGGTAATAAAAAAATAAATTTATCTACTTCATTTCGTCGGTATATCCCTCGGTAATAATATTTTTTTTATTACCAACGGATTTACCGATGGAATTTCCGTCTGTAATTATTTAAAAACATTTTAAAAAAAATTCATTTTATAAAATTATAAAATAATTAAATTAACATAAATTAACACTGTATAATATATACTCAAAATGCTTGGAAAAAAAAATAAGAAAATCAACTCAAACAAATTTGCAACAAATAAATAAATTCAACTAAAAAAATTCATATGAAAAAAATAAAGTTGCAATTGCTAAAAATTTAAAAATCCTATAAATAAATCAACTAAAAATTGATCTCATATGAAAAAAAATCTCACAACAACATTTATACAATTATTAAGAACAAAAACAATTAAAAATAAAATAAAAAACAAATATAGTGAAAACAATCATGAAAAAAGAAGAAAAAAAAAATCTTACCTTAATGTAGTTGCAAGTGAAGCTAAGGAGAGAAAAAAAAATTGTTAAGCATATTAATTAAAAAAAAAACTAAGAGGATAAAAGAAGAAAGAAGAAGAAGAAGAAGACATACCCAAGCATGGAGGAAAAGAGAAGGAGATGAGGAGAGAAAAGAAGAGAAAGAAATAGATATTGATGTTTTTTAAATATAGTGAAGAAGAAGAAGAAGAAGTAGAAGAACAACAAGAATAAGAATAATAAGAAGAAGAAATGAGTCTGTCTCTTGTAAAATAAGGGGATTCAGGCTTTTTATTGGGGTGCGTTACCGACGGATTTACGACGGATAATTGAATATTAATATTTTTTAATTATTCCGTCGGTAATTCCATTGGTAATATTTAATTTAAATTTTCAATTTCGTAAAAAGTTTTCAAAAACCGCCAACAATTACCGATGATTTTTCAATCCGTCGGTGATTCCGTCTGTAATATTTAAATGAAAATTTTAAATTAATTGATTTTTTTCAGCAAACCACCAGATCACACTCTCTGGAAAATACCGACGGAAAATTCCATCGGTAATTCCCTTTGTAATTGACATGATGAACAGTGTTCACAATTTACCAACGAATTTACCGACAGAAAATTCCATCGGTAATTCTGTCGATGATTCCGTTGGTAAAAATGACACGTCATCATTTTTTTTGCTTTTTTTTAATTTTTTTCCCACGGTAATTCCCTCGGTATATACCGAGGGAATATTTCCGTCGGTAAAATCCCTCGGAAATTTACTGACGAAAATATTCCCTCGGTATTTCCGTTTGTATTTATCAATTTTCTGGTAGTGGAACAATGAGAGCTAGCATTCTTATTGGGACTAGAACTCACAGGGAAGAAAATAGATTTATGTGTCGCGGGGTGCGCCGCAATGTCGGGGGGCGACAACGAGTTTATTGTGCCTCATGAAAGGTGTAGTGTGGAGAAGGTGTTTTTGGATTTAATCATAACATTATAATTAAGGTTCGAGAGTCGGCACCTAATATACGGTTACTAGAAACCTATGGTCTGCAAGAGTCTGGGAAATGGACTAGTTGTGCAAAGGGAAGACATATCACCCTCAGTGCGCCCTATTTAAGATAAGCTGCATTGTTGTTTAATTGTTTTTCGAGGTCGGGTTTCTATTCTTTGATCTTTTCAAAAAATTTAAGGCAAATCTCCCTTCGTGAGAGAGTCTCTACCTCATCAGGTTTAATCCTAACCGTTCTAAAGTTCAAATTTTAGCGTCACATTTATTTTAAACCTTATATCTTTAATACCTAAGGGTGCACTCTATTGTGTAGTTTCACACCCCATAAATATTAAAGTATACATCTAGATCCTAAAAAAATGATTGGCCAAAGGGTTTTTGATATTTTGGTCAAATCCTAATGGATAATCATACATTGGTTACGATATTCATTTTGCATTTTAAAATATGAGAAAGATGCAATTGTTTTTGAAAATATTCTTCGAAAACTATTTATGATTTGGCCATATGCATGAAAGCAAAACACTTTTTATTTTTATTTTTTTTGTCTTTTGAAAAGGGGAATTAATTTAAAAGTTTTGAGTTTTTTTTTGAAATACTTTTTAGACATATTTCGGAGAAAGCCGAGTATTTTAATAATGAATTTGTATTTTACAGTATAAATATACAACTCGATATTATGCAAAATTATGAGGAAAACATTTGAGAAAATCACAAATTTTTTGAAAGGATTTTTGAATTTGTTTTGGATTTTTTTCTTCTTTTTTTTTAAATATTATAATATATATTATTATTATTAAATACAAGTGCTAGGCCGGACTCAGGAAAGTTGGGTTGGGCCGGACTTTGCTCAGAAGATCTCTTTTTTCTTTTTTGGGCCTAGACTCGACCCAAAAAATTTAGGTAGGTTAGAACTGGTTTTGCTCAAAGTTAACTGAAACAGTGAACGTGAATTATAATTCACGTTTTACTTATTCAAAATAGTGGAACTGTGTGGAGTAGAAGGGGAAGGGGGAGTAGACCACTTAGCATGGCGGCTATGTTTATTGGAAATATTTTTAAAAGTTTTTTAAAATAAATAAATAAATGAAAATATTGACAAAAACTTAAAAGGGTAAAAGGTTTTTTATTTTTTTTCTTAAATTAGTACTATATATTATTATCGATACTCTTATCAAAAGTATTTTACCATAAATTTGTCTTTTTAATGAATAAAAGTAATTTTTTAAAATCTCGGAATAATTAATGTATTTTCTTAATGAGTCGATGATGCAAGAGCTTGTTTAAAAAAAAAATATTTTCCTTCATGTTTTTTCCTTCTTGCTCAGTTTAAAAATTATATTTAAATAAAATAATTTTTTATTTTTTTGTGCAATATTTTTGGTTTTTCTAATTTTTCTATATAGTTCTTTCCTATTTTTTCTATGTCGTGGGTTAAAGCCGAAAACATTTTTGCCTTCACCTTTTGTAAAAGTATTTTAATAATATTTACGGTGATGTTAATAGATGTTATTGGAAGGATTCCTTTTCTTTCCATGTCCGTATTTGTTTTAGAGGTTATTATGTTAGCAAGAGTGTCCTTATCCATGATAAACTGAAATTTTTAGTGCCTCATAATTTTGATATAATCAATCTACTTTGTTTTCATTTTCTTATGAATTAATTATTTTATTTTTATTTTTATTAATTTTTATTAAATATTAATTTTTATTCAAGGTATATGCATGAAACACAATCTACTAATTAGTTTTAATTTAATTGATTTTGTTAAAATATCAAATATTATAAAACATGGTTTATATCTCATTATAATGCTTTATTTTATAATACTTTAAGTGCTAATGAAACTAATTTAGTAAAATTTAATTATCTTAATCCCCGAGGATTGCACCAAAAATTCAAATTCCCTTTGGATTTCCTTCTTGATTAATTACAATTGTAACATTGTCGTCCTATCATAATATCATACCGTTGTCGCATTTGAGTTCTTTATAAGAATGCAAAATTACAACTTTGATCACTTCATATCATTCTAGAGGTGAATTTGGATATGCTCCCTTGATCACAACAATAATAACATCATTGCCCCTCCGCCAAACTTTTCTTCCCTTTTATCTTCCAGTTATCAATGCCAGCGATTCCTCCCACTCGTCCGCAACCAACCTCCACGGTTTCCACTGCTAGCATCACATCGTCCTCCCACGCTAGAAATAGTTTTTGATAAAAATGAAAGCCTATTACTCATTAATTTTTGTTAAACATTATTTTGCGAAACTTCAAAACTAAAAAAAAAAAAAGAAGAAGAGTATTTTTAGCAAAAAAGATGCATGGATAGTTTAAGGAATATAAGCAGACAAGATATAAAAGTATTTGAAATGAAAACTAAAAGCCTTTTACTTTTGTATTTTTATTGAAAAACAATAATTTGAGAGCTTTCCTTTTAATTTTTATTAAAAACACTTTTATTCTTATTATTTTTTATATCATTGAGGAGATAAATTTTCCTTAAAAATCCCTTTATTCGTTAATTGGTTAAAGTCAAACGGTTATGCCATCAAATAGAGGAAAAATCAATAGCTACTTAATATATATAATCGATTGATGGCTCGATCCAATAGAAATAATTAGTGTAATTATTTTTAAAAAAATATTGGATTTTCTCAACTGAAAAACGAAAGAAAAAAAAAGAAATGTCAAGCACTAAATCATTATGAAAATTTTGTCATTAAAATTTGGTTAAAAGTTTTTAGCCATTTTAATTAATTTGTCAAGCACTAAATCATTCTTCGAAATTAATAGGCATATGGAGCTGCATATTTCCAAGAAGTAGTGTGAAGACTTTTTACTATCCACTTCAAAGATTCCACAAACCTATAGGTTATCGAACTAATTTACTTTTTATTTTTATTTTCTTATTTAATAATAAGAGAATATTTGAATTGACGTTTTGATTCCTTTGAAATGATTTTTACTATGAAAGGTGTTCATTAAAGTTTGTCAACCAAAAACCAATTGTTAGAGTTTCTGGCCTCAATATACATCACAGGTTTCTTCTTTTTTGGCAGTGAAACTATGAAATTATATTATTTTAAAATCAATTGCTTGACATTATTTTACATTGATCCCATTCAATTATTTAGCATCTATACATTCAATTATTTCACACACTCCATTGTTCAGAACAAGAAATTAGGTGATCAAAATTGAACTTTTTCTTTATAAAAAAAATTGAAGGGTTTTTTTTTTAAAATTTTTCTTTTATCTCAGAGGCCTTAAAAGCTCTTTGTTCCCCTCACAGCATTGGTGATTTTCATCATTAGTTTTATTGATTTTTGGAAATCACCACCTCAGACATTTAATATTTTATTGAGAGTTATTAGGAAACCTGAATATATTAGTTTTGTCAAAAATTCACAAATAAAAAATTAATTATAACTAGAAAAAATATTAGCACCCCTAACACACCCTACCTGAGATAGATAAATTGCTTCGTGATTTTTTTTTATGTTAAAGAAATTTTAAATATTTTATCTTTTCATCAAATAATAAAAATACAACTTCCACATAAATTTATAATCCTTAACGCAAATAAAAATATTAAATTCTTTTTTATTATTTATACTTTTATCATAAAAAATACATCCAAAAAAAAATACAAACAACATATTCACTTTCATTTTCACTATATTTTTCTTTTGTTCTTTTTTTTTTATATCCACACTACATATTATAAAAATTCAAAACTAAACAAAAATTACATTAATCAATTTAAAATTTACAAAATAGCCCCTCAAACTCCAGAAATTGCAGGGAAGGTCTTTTGGAACTGCAGGACAGTGGCGCCGCCGCAAGAAAAACATGAGACGGGGTGGATCTGGCTTGGCTTCCTTCCTTCATCCCTTCCTCGCCGGCGGCGAAGATCCTTGTCACCTGCAACCAAAAGAAAACGCACAAGCAGTCTGTTTTAGTTATTTTTCAGATCTGTTTTCTTCTGCTTTCCATTCTGATCTGCTTCACTTTCTTCTTTCTCAGATCTGTTCTTTGGGCTTCGCCGTCTTCCCCTCTGCTTTAGGTAGCCGGTGGTAAGGAGGAGGAAATGTTGGGCGGCGGCTGGTGGAGATGGAGGTCGTGGCTGAGGGGAGAAGGCCTGGTGCGTGGCTGGCCGAGTCAGTGGCTCTGGTTTCGAGAGGCCTTAGCCAAGTGAGAGAGATTCTGGTGAGGGGCTGTAAGAGGAGAAGGGAATACGTGGTGATCTCCTCCGTGAGTTGTTTGCTGGGGGCTGTCTTGTAGCCGGCTGGGAAACGAAAATGTGAGATGGCCGATGGAGAGGGGAAAGGGAGGCTGGTTCGTCTGGGAGACTGACAATGTGGGTAGAGTGGAAGTGAGGGGTTGTGAGTGGGGAAGATGAAGGAAGTTATGGCCGAGTGTGTGTCCGGCTGAAGAGGTGAAAATGAAGGAAAATGGTGATGGGAAGGGAGATCAGGTGAGGGGCTGAAGGTTTGTGTGGGTTCTCTGTGGAGGCTCTGGTTTGTCTTTGGGCAAAGAGAGGGGGTGAACAGCCGCAGGATGGGTGGGGGCGGCTGGTTGGGCAGAGATAGGTTAAGGTTTAGGGTTTATTGTGTATTTTCTTTTTAAATTACTCTCGGATCATATTTATATATAACTTGTTCTCTCAGCTTTTTTTTTTATTTGTAAATTTAATTTAATTTTTTTTAAAATTTTTTTTTTATCAATATCGACTTGAATAAAAAAAATTAGTAATTTTTAAAAATAACACATTAAAAATTAAATATATTCTAAAATTTTTTAAAATTTTAAATTTTTTTAAGACGATAGTAAAAATACTAAAAATAATGTAAATATATTAAAAATATATTTTTTAAATTTTTATTTTTTTTTGTTAATTTTGGATTTTTTAAAAATTTTATCAAAAAAATAAAAAAAAATTAAGTAACAACACTCTTGATTATTAGCAGACACACATGCTTCGCACATTGGAAAATCTAAAAAGATACATCAATGAAAAATCTCCATTGTTTTCAATCAAATCAATGAAGACTTCCTGTAGCTCCCAAGTCTTCGGGTATGAACTGAATATTTTTGTCTATATAAACTGCTTTATTTCACTTCGTTGCTTATTACAAAGAATAAAGATTATCTACTACAAAATATGGCATCATCTGTGTGTTTCTTAACCATGCGGATGCTTTCGCTCTTTTTACTCTCGTTTTTTCATCTTAGAGCTTGTCACTCTTCTCCCTCCATGCAGCCGCTATGCCATGATGAGGAGAGTCATGCCTTGATGCTTCAAGGAAAGCCTTGTCATTCATAGGTCCGCTTCTTATGATCCTGCTGCTTATCCCAAGGTTGCATCATGGAACGTTGATAGAGAAAGCGGTGATTGCTGCTCTTGGGATGGTGTTGAATGCGATGGGGACTCTGGTCATGTGATCGGCCTTGACCTCAGTAGCAGCTGCCTTTATGGCTCCATCGACTCTAATAGCAGCCTCTTCCACCTTGTTCAGCTCAGAAGGCTTGATCTTGCTGACAACGACTTCAACAACTCCAAAATCCCTTCTGAGATTCGAAATTTCTCAAGGCTGTTTGATCTAGATCTCTCATATTCTTCCTTTTCTGGTCAAATTCCAGCAGAGATCTTAGAGCTTTCCAAGTTAGTTTCCCTTGATCTGGGATGGAATTCTTTGAAGCTCCAAAAGCCTGGTCTGGAACATTTAGTTAAAGCATTAATCAACCTTCGCTTTCTCAGCATCCAGCATAATCCATATCTCAGTGGATATTTTCCGGAAATTCATTGGGGCAGCCAACTTGAAACATTGTGTCTTGCAGGAACAAGTTTCTCTGGCAAGCTACCGGAGTCCATTGGGAATCTCAAATCATTGAAAGAATTTGACGTGGGAGATTGTAATTTTTCAGGGGTGATACCATCTTCACTTGGTAATCTTACGAAACTGAACTATCTAGACCTTTCTTTTAACTTTTTCTCTGGGAAAATCC
>Ga0325403_1006578_pt1 | contig 11072 bp, 6 predicted proteins | sample PopdelMetagenome_19_FD_205665 | JGI IMG/M metagenome (GOLD analysis project Ga0325403, IMG submission 205665) | Populus deltoides microbial communities from Bellville, Georgia, United States - Xylem-PdKOR-R4 | ecosystem: Host-associated > Plants > Phyllosphere > Stem > Wood/Secondary xylem...
GAAGAGACAATAAGATAGGTTGTCTTATGCTATTGTGAGCGAAGAATCATTTGATGCTGATATGGGACCTAAGCAGGAGGTGAACTAGTAGAGACCAAAACACTTTCTATATCTTAACTTGGTATCAGAACCTCTTCTCTCTATTTTTTTTTCAAACCTTATTTGATATGGGTCCTAATCAAGACATCACATCTGCTATTGGCTCTACTGATGACAGATCTGTTATGTCAATCCTCCGCTTTATTCTGCCTTTGGGTCCTTCTTCTTATTTGATTGCCCAATAGCTACAAGCTTCTATATCAGCGCCTTATTCCTTTTCCATTCTGACATCTGGTTCTTCATCTTCTCTAATTATTCATCTCCCTTATCTGCTGGTGAGTTCCCAACTACTCCTTTTGTTGCTAGTTTAAATCCTTTTGCTCTTGTTTCTCACATCAATTTTATGGTTCCTTTAGCCCACACATAATAGGTTATTTCTTTAAAATTATTGTATACCAACTACTTATATTGAAGGATGTATATGAAACCTTATCTCCTATGACAATAAAAAAAGTGAAAGGAGGTTGTGGTAATAAAGAAATAGAATGAAAATGGTGATTATAGTAACTATGATGTTGATGGTGGTTTTATATTAAGATGATGTGTGATGCAATGATAGTAAAGAAGGTGATATTGGTGACATAGTGATGGTCGTGAAATTGTGATGATAGGTGGTTGTAATATGATATCTTAAAAATAACATAAAAACAACTATTTTAAATTGTAATTTTTTTCACACAAAAATATGCAATAATGCAACTAAACATACTATGTTTTATACATACATATATACATGTATACACACAAACAAAGCACTCTAAATAGTTGATTGGTGTTTGAAAAAAAAAGTGTAAAAAAAAAATATTACCATAAAGAAGGATTGTTTGGGGTATTTATACACAACGAAAATTCTATATCAATAATTTGTTATTTATTTATTTCAATGAATTTTTAACCTCAATTTATAAACTGTTACTCCGTTCCACGTAGAATTTCAACTTGAGATCTTTTAAGTATAAACGTGTACCTCACGCATATCTAAGCTCAATAATTGATTCCTTGTCCTAGCTAGTTGCTAAACAAACTCACATGATATGCAATCCAGCGTTTAAATTTCGTTGAATCTCTTGGTTCTTTGCATATCTGTAGTCACTAGAACTAGCAAAAGTTCAAGGAAGAAAACAATGATTAGTATAGAAGATTTGTACGGGGTTCTATGTGCTGTAGTTCCTCTATATGTCACCATGTTCTTGGCTTATGCCTCTGTGAAATGGTGGAATATATTCACTCCTGAACAATGTTCCGGCATCAACAGGTTCGTTGCTTACTTTGCAGTTCCACTCCTATCCATGGAGTTTATTTCAAGGATAAATCCGTACAAAATGGACCTTCTCTTCATGGCTGCTGATGGGGTTTCCAAAGTCTTGATCTTGGTGGTCTTGCTTTGCTGGGCTAATTTCTCAAGAAGAGGAAGCCTGGAATGGGCCATCACTCTTTTCTCTCTATCCACTCTCCCCAACACCCTTGTGATGGGGATCCCACTGCTAAAATCCATGTACGGGGATGATAAGGAAGGCCTTATGATCCAAGTTGTGGTGCTACAGTGCATCATCTGGTATACTTTATTGTTGTTTTTGTTTGAATACAGAGAAGCAAGACTAGCAATCTTAAAGAACTTCAAGGGGAGTAGTAGCAGTAGTAGTTTTAGTAACAGTGAGAGGAGCAAGGGAAGTTTCAAGGGTGTTGGGGAAGTACTTGGAAGCTGTGGAAGTAACGCAGATGAAGTTGTTAATGTTATTGTTTCAACCCCTACAAGCCAAGAGATTACTGAAAATGTCAACACCAAGGTTGCACCGGATCCCCAGCGGTTTAGATCAATGGTAGCAGCTGCAGTGGATGGAGATGATAAAGAGGTCCATTTATTCATTTGGCGATGTGTATGTTGCACTTCTCAAGGCAAGATTATAGCTAGAGAAACAAGCATATATACATGTTTGTTTCGATTCATCCCCTTTTAGTTTTCTTTCTTTCGCTAATTAAAGTACTCTACTGTGGATGATTTAGGTTTCTGTGAGCAGTCAGTGCAAGTTCTTCGAAAAGAAGAGAGCATGAAAAGGGGACTACAATCTGAAAAAACGGAGGGTATAGAGAACAATACGGCTGCAATAACTTCCTTATCATCAGTTATGCTCTTGGAAATTCTGAAGACAGTGTGGCTTAAGCTGGTGAGGAATCCCAACTCCTATGCAAGCTTAATAGGACTAAGCTGGGCGTTAGTCTCTTGCAGGTATTCTGGACTAGCAGTTAGTACATCATTTCTTGAAGTAAATTAATCCAGATTTAAAGCTCAAGTATTTGATCAAAACAGAAGTACTAAAGCTCAATTACTTTTTCCACTTTTTTAATGATCTTGCTACTTCCCTCCCTCCTTAATTTATTGTACTTGTTTGGCTAGATATGGAATAGTGAAGCCCCAAATAGTGGACAATTCGGTAACAATCTTGTCAAAGGCAGGTCTTGGAATGGCAATGTTTAGCCTTGGTAAGACTAGAGCAGTCCTTTCATCTATTTCTGTGGGTTCATTTTTTGTTTCCTCATATTCAACATCAAGAATCATTCGCACATGTATGGTTAATTACGATCACATTCAAAGCTGATTGAAATTTCTCAACTGTAATTAAGGACTGTTCATGGCCCTGCAACCAAGAATCATAGCCTGTGGAAACAGAATGGCTATTTATGGAATGCTTGCAAGGTTTTTAGCTGGTCCAGCAGTAATGGCAGTAGCTTCCATTGGAGTAGGCCTGAGAGGGACCATGTTGAAACTATCCATTGTGCAAGCCGCCTTGCCGCAAGGAATCGTCCCTTTTGTGTTTGCTAGAGAATACGGTCTACATCCAGATGTATTAAGCACTGCGTAAGTTGGAACTCTACGATAATTTATTTCAGGCCCATGGGGTTAGATCAATTAAACTTTACTCCTGTGAACGATCTTAAAACAAGCTAGAAGAAGGAACCGCGGTTTCAGCGCATTTCAAGGCGTCAGAGGCTGTTCTTCTGGAGATGCTGGTCAAGAAATCCAGGGACCAAAGTTTAACAGTGCTAAGACCTCAGGGATCTAAAATAACTTAATCACCATTTCTTTCGTATTCCTTCACAGCTTGTCACTAGTATGTTCTGAGTGATTTTATTTTGCAGGGTGATATTTGGAATGATAGTGTCTCTGCCCATCACAATACTTTACTACATTTTTCTTGGCCTCTGATACGAGGGGGTGAATATTGTGGTTAGAATCCACACGTCCTGTCATCGTAATCCAGCAACAGCGTTTTCATTCAAGCATGATCTGCATGCACTCTGGTTTTTCTTCAATCATGGTCATCCGCATGAATGAGGACGAAGCTTCACTGCAAAGTCTCAGCCACATCAGTGAATTAAGTTTCCTAATATTGCTAATATTTATAACCCCATTTTACTGCGAGTTACAGATCATTCCGAGGCAGTTTTTGTTTCTTGTGGTAAATTAGCTAGGATGTGTGTAGTTTCCAAGGAAAGAACATTGATTTGAACTTAAAATTTCATGTTCAAATCTCTCAGGAATGAAGATGGAGAATTTTATCGAATAAGAAAGGGTACTTTTATAGTTTCTTTGCGATTCAAGGACTAATTAATATTCCTGCTACCATAAAAAACGAAGAACAGCACAAATTCCAAAAGATGTAAAGCACGAGTTCAAGGGAAAATATTTGTTGACAACATGTTGTCAATAAATAATGGTGACAATGAGAGGCGGCAAGCTCAAAATAAGGATAAGAATTTCACGTGAGGAGACGGGGCAGCCCACGTATGAGTTGGGAAATAAAGGCTAGTTTAGCCATGTGACGCCACATGTCCCTTAAAATTAGAATTAATTTAAGAAAAATGAATTAAAATAACAAATACAGTTTGGAACTTGGCTTGTTAATTAAGGTTAACAAGCAATTCGAACCAGTGTTAGAGCTTACTCTGTAAACAAATAGATTTTGAGTTTAAATTAACTCAACTAATGTAGGTTGATGAGTTGCTCCATTAGGCCAGGGACTTAGCTTTTGAGCTGATTTAATTGTTTGCTTAATTATGTGCTTAGATTTTTAGTTAGAGTGGGTGTATTTTTATTATGAAAAACTATAATATATATAAGAATTAGTATGCAATGTTATAAATAAGGATAGATTTTAACAACACTCTTGCAATAATTTTTTATCCCATTTTTTTTATTAATGACAATAAAATATATGAAATTTTTTTTATATTAAATATTTTTTTAAGAAAAAAACAGGACAACTGCGTGGGAATAAGATAATAAAAGGAGATTTTTGATAACAAATGGTGGCATTATATATTTTTTAAAGTTAAATAAAAATAAAACATTAATAACAAAGCTGTATTTGTATTTTTAAATTGAGAGACAAAAAATACATTAAACAAAAGAAAATGAAAAAATAATAAAACTCAGATGTTGTGGCTTAACCCATTAAACTTGTAATTTAGATCATGGGGTCAACTGAGTTATAATATATTTTTAACCTAAATATAAAATAACAAAAAAAACTCACACATGTGTACCTTTGAAAGAAAAAGAGTGCACTTGGGCTTAAGTTTTTTTTCTTTTAAAGAGAAAACGACCCTATTTTTTAGAGAAAAAAAAAAGATAGGCAAACAACATTTTGCATGTTGTGGCAATTGACATGTTGTCCACAGCTTGAATATTTTTAACCACTGTGGTGACAAAAAAAAAAATCAAGGCACTAAAAGTGATGTTAAGGTGTTTTTGGATTAAAATAAATTAAAAATCAGGTTTTTTTTTTATTAAAACAAAACACTATTTTTAAGTCATTTTGAATTAAAAACACCTTAACAACACCATTAGAACATTTAGAAACCAATTCATTAACCCAAAAGGCTTGAAAAAGGTCCAAAAAACTTGAAATCAAACCGGGTTAGATTTCTCTTTCTTAACTTGGATATGTTTTTAGGCAACACTAAGATTCTAAACAATTACCATCAAACTTTTATTATCGTATGGAGCCCATGGCACCAAGAACAACCATTTTGGTGGTCAGAAATGTCATAAATGACAAGTTTCTTTCTCGACATCGGAATCCAGTAATCTCTTTCTTTTCTCTCAAATCAAGTACTAAAAATAATAAAAATAAACTTTTGTATCAAAATTAAATTGCAAAAAAAATTGAAGAACGAAATAGGTATAATGTTGAAAGTTTAAGGATTAAATTGAACTTCTTATAAGAACTTTGAACCTACCACCTATTTTCAATGCTTTTTTTCACATTGGTTCTCTTTCTTTTAATCTTGTCCTTGGTCAACAAATGTGCATCAATTATCCTTTAATTTATCCTTCATAAGGATGCAATTGCTCAAAAAAAATTTTGAGGACCAAAATAAAAAAATGAGATTTTTGAATAGTAAGCCCATAATGAAATGTAAGAGGCTCCACAATACAAATCCTTTCAATAATTTACCCATATGTTTTAGTGTTTTCTATACTTAAAATTAACTATTAATTAAAAAAAACTAAATCAACTCATGAATTTATCGTAACCGCATAGAGAGATCACTGTGAATTACAATAGTGTTACATAATGATTTATCTCACTCTTTTTTTTCTTTGGTTTATTTTACTCTGGTCACTCAATTTCTATTTTGATTTTAGTCCTTTAATATCGTGTTGATTTGAAATTGGGCTTCATGATTTCTTTTGTTTGCCTACGTGTGGAGATCTCGAGGTATCAAGAAAATGTTTCGTTACATAGTTAATAATCAGTTTGAAAAAAAAAATTCAATTTTATTTATAAAATAATTAGATATTTAAGGACTGACTTTGAAGCTAAGAGAAATGTTTAGCCTTTTTAATTTGCTACCATCAAGGACTGGATTACATAAGCAAAGAAAAAGTCTAGGTCTTTTTTTTGGTTGCTAGACTCTTTTTTTTTTTAATTTGATCCTTCTATGTTGTATTTTTTTAGGATTGGAATTAATGGTTTGTTTTGGTTGTCTAGACATGGGGATCTCGTAATATCAAGGGAAATTTTTGATGCTTGGTTAATGCTCAGCTTGAAAAAATAAAATAAAATTATATTGGTTTAAAACAATAAAGGCTTCAATGACCATATTCTAAACTAAAACAAATATGAGGGATTGATGAAATGATAACAATACCTTTATTTACAATATAACAATCAGAGGCACTAAACAAAAAATCTTTTCTCCCTTTCTCTTTCAACTCTTTCTCTCTCTCTCTCTCCAACTTACAAACAGTGAAGAACTTGTGATTTCTCTCAAATATAACAACATAATTACTATTGAAATTGATTTCTTGCATGAAATCATGTTTCAGCGTGGTTGTCTTTATTGGGTTATGGAATCACTCCACCGAATCACACACAATCTCGTCCAGAACTGTTACATTCTCAAATTGATTTCTATAGATTATTGTTAACCCTAAGAACTCTTATTTGCATTTTGATTTCATCTATGTGGTGATCAGTTTGATGAGATCTTATAATGGAGGTTTTTTGTGGGTTTTGGGTTGAACGGGTTGATTGTTCAGTTCGGTGTAGAAAAGAGGAGAACAAATTGGAGGAACTTTTTTTAGAGAATCAAAGAGTAATATAAATGCAAAGGTTCAATTTATTTATTTATTTTTTATATGATATCCATTTTTGGTTTTGTATAAATTATGAGATCTAAATAAAGGTTTTCAGAGTAACAAAATAAAACTCATCATCGATATTAATGGTGACAAGTTACAAAAATTTATATTATGATAAAAAAGCAGGAGGAGTGGTTGGTAAGTTAGGGAGCGTAATCAAGTCCATAAAGCAATACATGGGTTTTAGAAAAGTTAGGAATGGATTCAACTTTAGTTAACACTAAAGGTTATAAAACTTTGTTGAATTTGGTAGATAATACAGTAAGGGAAAGCTTTGATTTATACAATGGTTTGTTCATTTACAATGTAAAAGCAGTGAAGCAGCTAAAAAGGTTGGATTAAGATTTTGAATCAACCTCAAGACTTGAGAAAGGAAACTCCAATTACAAAATTCTCTCAAATTAATGATGAAATGAGGGAAGATTATTGAAAAAATAAGGATAGAAACAAAGACCCAGATTAAGATTTCACCTAGAGATTATACTTTGTTAATACATGTTTCCATGTCAGAGAAGAATGTTTAGATTTCTCCTTATAGGCTTTAAGGGCAAAACAGATTTTTATAAAATGCTTATCAGACTTGTCATGCACATATTCAAATTAAGGGAGGTGATGCCATTAAGGACTATGTTCTAGGGTAAAAGATTATTATACCTTATAAGCTGCAATAGAGATCTAGTGATTGTTGTTCAATAAAATGCCCAATCCTTGGTAATTTAGAGTCCTTAAGAGTTTTAAATCTCGATAAAGGTATATATAGTAATGAGGAGTGATTCTAGCAATTTTTTTTAGAGATATGAGTCTTGTATCTAAAATTTATAGTAAAAAATAAAGATTGTAGTGTGGGAAAGATCAATATAAGGCTAATATTTTTAGATGTTAGAGAAATTCTAAGGTTTTTTACATTTTTTGTATGAGGGTTTTGTTTCACCCCCTGGTTAAGGTTTTGGTGTGTGTTTTATAAGATAACAGGAAAGGTCTAGAGGTTATGAGCTGGGAATTTTTAAATCTTTTATGTTCAAAAGGAAATTATGATTTTGTATTACAACTACAATAAAAAAACATGTCATACTTTACAGCTGGTGAGAAGATGACTCCATCAATCTCAGATTTTAGACTATTAAGGATAGGTTTTTATTTTATGTTATGAAAGCAACTTGAGAAAAAAGAAAGAAGATTTGAGTGGTTGCAATTGTAGATAATGATCATAGCCATTGATTGGGAGAATCTTGGTGTGGTTTGATGGTAGGATAAGGGTTAAATAGGTTTTGAAAGGTGGCAACCGAACCATGTTTTTATTTGAGCAAAAAGATGAATAGTGGTTAGACGACAAGTCATTTGGTTTTAATTAATATTTTCTTAAAATCAATCCAAAATAGCGTCATTTTAGTTAACTCTAGATTAATTAGGGCTTTAATCTTTATAATTTGATTGCATCCCTTAATCTTTTGAATATTTCCAATTAAACCCTCAATTGTTCCTAATCTTTTTAATTTTATCCTCTGATTTCTTCAATTAAGCCTTCAGAATTCAATGCCTTTTTTAATATGGTCGTTGGTCTTGGATATTTTCAATTTGATCAACAAAATGACCTTGTAATCATTATTTTTTTTTATAAGTTCATTGATGATTGAATCAATTAAGTCATCAAAACCTTGGAACCATGCATTTTGGTCATTGGATCATTAATTCTTATAATTTTGACCTCATTTGTCTCCCAAACTTTTATTTTCTTTAAATTAAGTCCTTAATTAAGTCATTTAAACTTGTTAAAAGAAATCAAGTTCAAACTGATTAGATGGTTGGAATTATTGGTCTTAAAGAACAAATCAATTGTTTTTTGGACTTGTAGATTTGAAGACTGACATGTCAAAATTCTAGAAATTTCAATCAACTGGTCGATCGATTAGTCTAAACTGGCCGTTTAGTTGGCTTGATATTGCCGGTCGTCTAGTTGGTATAAATTGACTGACTAGTTGGCTTGTGGTGGCATTCAATTGGGTGATCATTTTGGTTGATCTATTGACCTAGTAATAGAGGTTAATCATGCCTATTAGGTTCAATTAATTTGGAGTATATTCAAGATGCATCAAGTAAATCAATTCAACTTTATAATTATGTTTTGGTCTCTAAACTTAGAGTTTCAATATTTTATGTCATTTACATCAAGTTATTTTTTAGTGTTTTTCTATATCCGTTATAAGTTATATTGACGTTCCTACTAGCAGCCCTCAATAGTCTCTAGTTCTATATCTGTTTGTCATTTGCTTAATTTTCCAGGTGAGTGTGATAATCTTTAATATGCATGTAATATAAGTACTATATGTATGTTGATTGTATGATAAGTACAATTGATAAATTATTGAATATCTATATATGTTGCTTTATTTTTTTAGTACTCATCCATTCTTGAGTTCGCACTCACATTCTGTTGAATTAAATTCTATTCGACATGGCATTCATTTGCTTTGATAATTATTTGAGTATCTATTATATCTTGATATCGGTATACTTGTCAGTAACTTTATGCTAATAGAGAGTAGTTATTCTATGTCAAATAATATTTTGTATACTTGGTGAAAGATGCACCAACTTATAACAACTGATCCTCACATGGTGATTGGGGCTGCAAACCTCGTTTGTTATCGGGACCTTAGGGTTTTGTTTGTTATATGAGCCAATAGCTTTGTATAATCTCTTATGTGTGTGCGCGCGCGCGCGCATATCCTTATACTTATAAATAGTTAAAATATATATTAAATGCTATTCTCTCATTGAGTTAATTGAGCTTACTCCTTCATTTTAATATTATTTTAGGTTCTTGCTTCCATTAGTATATTGATCTTTGATTAAGAGTTCTTGTTATTTTTTTTGTTTGTATGTCTTGCTTGTTTCCACGAGACTTTTTTTATTTTTAGGAATCCAATGTCTTAAACACTCCACTATTATGTTATTTTCATTTAAGATTGGATTTTATTTAATATAACATGTATTTTGAATTATAAAATATTTTATTGGTTTTGAGGAATATTTGAAAGATTAGAAAATATTGTGTGAATATATATATATATATATATATATATATGTTTTATGATATGTATGTTTTGAGGCTTAGCGTTAGTGGGGTGTCTTCGTAACACTGCTCTTGCGTTGCCAGTCACGGACCTAGGATTCAGGTCATGCAATTTCTCTTTCAATTAAGCCCATCAAAAGATCAATCAAGTCCCTTAACTTAATCATTTTGCAAGTCTGCTCTAGTCTTCAATATATTTTTTCAATTTGATCCAAATTCTCATTGTTTTCTTCAATTAAGCCCTTAATTACTACAATTGAGTTCTCAACCTTTGCCATTGGTCTAATTTGGTCCTTGAACTTCCACCTCATACGATTAAGTCCGTATTCAACCTATTTTTAGCACATTCAAATTACTTATTTATTGATGATCCTAAAATATTTTTTAATTTTTGAATATTTTTTACGTAAAGAATCTTGAAGGATCTGAGATTGGGTTATGACATTTCTTGTCAATTTAAAAATGACTAATGCATCTCATGAAAAGACTGTAAAAATTTTATGGGATTCAAGATTGGATTATGACCCAATAGCTAGTTATAAATTTTATGATGTTATTATATTGTTCGAGTAAACAGTATCAATGAGCCTAATTTCTAAATTCCCAACCAGTTTTAACTTTTGTTGATAGGATTATGCATTAGTATCGTGGAATGTGGTCACAAATTTTATTTTATTTTGATTGAGGATATTATACTTTAATTATATCACTGTAATTTCTTATTATAATAATGATATTAGAATTATGTGCAAGGTTGTCAATAAAATCTGTGTATATTGAAACGTGATTAGCTAGACTTTAGAGAGCTCATTTTCTGCAATAATTTGAATATAACTACAGAAATTGCAAATTTAGAATGATTGGGAAGACGGTAGTTGTTATTTTTTAAAGTGTTTTTTATTTGAAAATATATTAAAATAATTTTTTATTTTAAAAAAATTATTTTTGATATTAACACATTAAAAAAATTTTAAAATATTAATTTAAAATAAAAAAAAATTAACTTATTTAAAAATATTTTTAAAATATAAAAACAAACTGTTCTTCATGCCAAAACCGAAACAAAAGAGAAGAACTGTTAGAGAACCTAGAACGACATATCACCGAGCTGAAAACTAATGTGATCCTGTCGTTGTACTTGGTATGCCTGTCGGCCATGCTTCCCCAAACACTTGGCTTGTCCTCGTCCTTCATTTTATGTCGATGCAGTAGCAGCAGTCCCATGTGATGCGTGTGGTACTATTATTACCC
>Ga0325403_1006584_pt1 | contig 11065 bp, 3 predicted proteins | sample PopdelMetagenome_19_FD_205665 | JGI IMG/M metagenome (GOLD analysis project Ga0325403, IMG submission 205665) | Populus deltoides microbial communities from Bellville, Georgia, United States - Xylem-PdKOR-R4 | ecosystem: Host-associated > Plants > Phyllosphere > Stem > Wood/Secondary xylem...
TTGAGTAGGCATGAATCCGCCGCCCATGAAGGCTGCGGCGCTTCCATCGAATTGGCTGCTCCCATACATTTTTATGTCTCTCTGTCACAGCCTCTGCTGTTGCGTTTTCTGTTTATCATAAATTTTCGGTGTTAGCTTCTCAAAGAAGCCTGTGGTCATTTATTTACAATTTTACATGGGTGCCACTTTCTCATCCTTCCCGCCATCTTTTCTTTTTCTTTTTTTTAAGCGCCGGTTTAGGATTGCAGCTTAAAATAGAAATTGATCAAAATTTAAATTTTTTAATTAAAAATAATTTTTTATATATTTTTTAATTGTTTTAACGAGTTGATTGTCAAAAATATTATATATATTAATAATATTTTAAAAAATAATAATTAACATTTAGACACTTCTAAAAGATTTTGCAGCCAATAATAATCTTCAAATACTTGTTAAAATAATAACAAAAACAAATCATTGGCTCAACCAATCATAAGATATCTAGATAAATAAGTTTTTTTCTTATTTTTTATTTGATGAGACTTTTTAAAAAAAAAGTTGTTTCTTAATTTTATTTGATTTAAATTTATATAAAATTAATTAAATTTAATAAAATCAATTATTTTTCAACATGGGCTAGCGTTGAGTTTTGATGTCAACCTCTCCAAGTGAGCTTAGTAATTTCTAGTATATTAGTCCGTATTTCATATTAAGTCAATAACAATTATTTTAAAATGTAAAAAAAAAAATTAAGAGTATAAAAAATATTTTAAGTGCGTTAAGTCTGACGGTCATGCCAGACTTATAAGCATTGGATCTAGTGGCATGTCAGACCCTAAAAACTTGGGTCTGGTGGTCATGTTAGGCTTAAGACATTTGAATCTAACTGCAATTTCAAACACAAGATACTTGGTTCTGGTGGCCAAGACCCAAGCCAGTTGGGTCTGGCAACAAAAAATTAAATCATCCTTAAAGTATCATAAACAGAAATATTAATTAATTTTTTATTTATTTTTATAAAAAAACATTTAAACTATCCTTTAAGTATCCTAAATAAAAATCCTAATTAATTTTTTTTATAAATATTTTTATTTGTTATAAAAAAAAACATTTAAACTACCCTTAAAATATCATAAACCAAAATGCTAATTAATTTTTTTTATTTTTTTATTAAAAAAACATTTAAACTACCCTTGAATTATCATAAACGGAAATGCTAATTAATTTTCTTATAATTTTTTTTATTTTTTATAAAAAAAATTCAAATTATTCTTCAAATATTTTAAACAGAAATTCTAATTAATTTTGTTCAAAATATATTTTTTATATGTTTTTGGGTCTGACGGTCATACCAAACCCAAGAGCATTGGATTTGGCGTGTTTGTCAGACTCAAGGTGTTTGGGTCTGACAACCCTTGCATGACCCAAACAAACAGAGGACAATTATACACTTTAGTTGTCATGAGAGAAAAAAAAAAGAAAAAACACAAACAACCAAAGAAATATCTCACGAAAAGATAAGATGAGAAATTGAAAGTGAAACTATTATTACAGTCTACAATGAAATATATTTTGATCTACAGTGTTTTTCCCATACCATTTAGTTTAGTTTTCTTAGTTGCCCCAGTCTTTATTTTATGGCACTGTTACAATCTATAGTGGATTGTCTCTGGCTGCACAGTAAAACCAACAACAATTTTAGTTTTCTTGGTAATAACATTTATTGGTAAGTTGATATTCAATGTAAATAAAACAAAACAAAAGGAGAAAGAAACTGTACTCACCTATCATGAACGATAGGTTCGGTATTGTTAAAGTTCGGACTCATTATTAAATAAAGTTATTTTAATTTTATGAGAAAAAGTATATTACACTTTATTTACACACTCACACTATATATATATATTACTATATAAATATATATATATATATATATATATATATATATAAAACTAAACTTATGGGGGGGGGGTGGACATGCAGTTAATTAACAATGCTTTTAAAAGTGTGAGAGACTCATTGTGCAAAATTGTATTGCATTGTAGATCATCTCTCAAAATACTATAAACTCATTGTTTAGTGTTTTTTTCATCCCTTATGCTATTTCAGGACTGAATTGAGGGCTAATTTAAGTAAAATTATTAAAAGATGACAAAATCAAAAGAAAAATGACCAAATTGAACAAAGTAAAAAAAATAAGTGGTGATTTTAAAATTTATGAAAAAAGTCAATTTTGGTCCTTTTTTACGAAATACGATAGATTTATTAATCAATTATTTTATCCATTAAGAACATAACTTAACAAAGAGAAGAGTATAGAAAAAAACTCATAGAAATTAAAAAAATTACAGACAAAACTAGAACCACAATCAAAATCAAGTAAATAGACCCTAAATAAATAAGTTAAAACCAGGCAACCAAGTCATTTTTTCTAAGAACTTCTTGCTTGGCCAAATAATCTACACCAAGATTCTTCTTTTTATAAGCATGATCAAAACACACAGAATAAAGCCTATTGTATACATTGAAAATATCATTGAATTTAGTTTTCAGGCGCTAAGGTCATGTAGCACTATTTTCTTTAATCAAAGTAATGACAATGTAAGAATTTGACTCTGCAACCCATTAATTTGTAGAAGCATAGCAATTATTAATACTCAAAAGCATAGCTTTTCAAATTTTAAGATCTCATCTTTATTAGATTCTATATTTTTCATGGAATAAGAAAAAATACAAAGAAATCTCCCTTCATAATCTGTAAGAACACCACCAATTCCTGAAGATTTTGGTTTGTTATTTGAAAAAACGATAACATTGCACTTTAGTATACCTATAGAACGGGGTATCCAAGAAGAATCACATTTCATATTTATCCTATTAGTCCATATAAAAATACCATCTAGTGAACAAAGTAAATCTGACCTAGTATAACAGAAATTTCCACCATTACATTTCTTTAAAATTGCAACCAGATGAAAAAAGGAATAATACACATCATCCTAGTCTGTTTTTTCCTCATTAAAAATAAATTATTGCAAGCATTCCAAACATACCAAATTATACCAAAGAAGAACAAATGCCACACCAATTTTATTTTATTTCTTGCATAGATCCCCACACCATGGCATTCCATATTAAGACAAAATCATCTAAAGATTGAGGTAAGATAAATTGATGTCCCAGCCAATCTACAACTCGAGATCATAACTTTCAAATCATCTCACAATAAAGTAAAATATGAATCGCAGTTTCAACCTTCTTTTTACAAAAATGACAATTTATATCATTACCTAGTAACATACCTCTTCGATATAGAGTCTTTTGTAGGTAATTTATCCAAAATAAAAGGTTATAAATGAAACTCTACCTTCGAGTAAGCACCAAAGTACTATATATTTGATCGAAAAGGTCCTTATCATGTCAAAAAAATGACTCAATAAAAGAAGTTCAACTCTTAATTGAAAAAAATACCTTCTGAATCTGATCTCTAGACTCTCATATCAATAATATTTTGGCATAAAGAAACCCTTGATAACTCTTTTCCTTTACCCTTTCCCAATCCTAAAGTTTTCTCTAGATAAGGACTATTTCCAATTGGAGTCATTTCATGATCTCATCTCTAAAATCTTAGCACTTAGATTTCTACAAATCTACATAAAAAATAGAAAATCTAAAACCTAAAAGCATTATTTCTGAACCATTTTGAAACCTAGAATAAAGTGTCATTTTTATTTACTACAACTACTGAAACTGTGTTTTGCAAACTAAGAGAACACCTCTCTATATTGTCATAACCCAAATTTGCCCCCTATTTTGTACATTTTAAAAAGTTAGAGAAATTCAAAAAAATATATCTTTTTAGTAAATTTAGTTAATTTTATTCATTTTTTGTTATTTTTATTAATTTTCTTATGCTTAAAAGTAGTCATAAAAATTACAAAAAAATAAAAAAATATAGTTAAGGTTGAAATTGAACCAATAATCGAATATCGCGGGTAAGGGTGTTTACAGTCCGATTTAGTCTAGGCCTAACAATCCAACTGAACTAATAGTTGTTATTTCTTGATAATTTGATTTGAAAAAAACCAAAAACCGGTTCTAGACGAACTAGTTCAATCAAGGTTGGTTTTTTAGCATTAAGAACTAGGAAACCTAAATCAAATGGGCTTGTTTTTGTTTTTTTAAACGGGCTTATATTAAATTAGGCTTTATCAATTTCTTATTGAGTTTAGTTCTGTAGACCTTTTAATTAATTTTTTTATTAGAATTTTTTAACAAAAACAAGCCCAACTACATTACTGAAAATTGAATTTCACAGGGTTAAGAGCCAACTAAACATTTGCATTCTTGTTCCCCGCCTAGCTACTATAAGTATGCATGATTGTTGGGTTTTAACCATTTTTTTCTGAAGTTATTATTTTTTTGAATTTGCTGACCTTTTTTTTCAAGATATATATAACACTTGGTTGAAAGAGAGATACAGTGACGATCCTTCGATCAATCCGGATTTATAGTTGAAGGTAGGATCGTTCAGTGGACCTAATAGAAATTATATGTACTGTCTCTCTAACATTACGATCGAGGACTTATGGACGGCCCGTATTGTTCCAATCGTTGGATACTCACAATCAGTTTCGAGTACTCAAACTCCAAATTTCGAGATGATTTTAGACCAACAAGTTCAAGTTTGGACAACCCATCTTACTACTGATTATGAACAACTCAGTGTTGAAACGACCGAACTCCGCTGATTGGTAATGGAGATGAGATCATATATGGGTGGAGCATGTGCTCTCCTTTATTCTCCCCACAGTCCCGATGAAGATTTGTCTCCTCCTCCTCCTCTAGTGCTTTTATTCTAGATTAATTATATTTGAACTTACAATTTTTTAAAATTTGTAATAAATAATTGATTTTTATATTATTTTAATTCTTTTATATTTATGTTTAATAGGTTTTTTTAAAATATATATATTTTTTTAAATTATCATTGACGGGGTTACCGACGGACTTAGTCTGTTGGTATATTTTGGAGAGTTGAAAAACAATTATTGCAAATGTCACTACCACTGTTTACTCACCAACAGAATTACAAATGGTCTGTTTGACGGTTATATGTTAAATTCACAAAGAAAAATACCGATGGATAAAAAAAATCATTGATAGAATGACATATAGTTTTTCTATTGGTGATATGTTATATTAATCAATAGAAATATTGATGGACTAAAGCGGGTAAAATTTTTTTGGCATATTTTTTCCATTAGTAAATTCATCAGTAAAATTATTATCGATAGACCTCAAATTACCAATGAGAGTTTTTCCAACAGATTATTGTCGTCCGTGAGCCTGTTGGGAAAATTTTGGTAATGTGATTAGTCCTCTAGCAATATATTGAAATTGTTATTTTGTTGGTTTGATAGAACACGTTGGGGAAGGCATCTAGGTGATGATGATGGAGACTAAGGGCTTGCAGGGGAAGATGGCATTACATTTATAACAGCATCGGAATTTAAAAAATCTAAATATTTGAATTCATCTAAGGCATAAGCATTCCTATAAGTCCGTGAAGATTTTGATTTCTTATCTAAGCCATATATATTGCTATTCATTCTTTAGCAAACAATGGCCTTAGACCTTATAGAAGCGGTGCTTTGTGTATCCAGTCAATGTCAGTCTGAACTTCCCGTATGAGGGAATCTTTGCATCGTTATCATGATAGGTAGAAAAATTACAACTAGAACAGCTAAGAAAGGAGTTCCTGGGCATAAAATGTAATGTAGTTTAGGGTGATTGTTTATATATACAGTGACCATATGTATAGTTGTAGGTGGAAAGTAATCAATAAAGACTATTCATTATTAATTTTGTTCTATTCTGGTTGAAATGGTTGGTACACCTCTTATCATTTTAAAAATAGAATAAAATTGAACAAGTTTTATCTTGCTCGGAATTTTAGGTCATTATGAATTTCTTATTTAAATTCTAGTCAAGATGTTCTAGGTTTACTTCGTTCATTTTGTTTCGGATAAACTAAAGCAAATAAGAAAAATAATCTTAAATCTAGTAACTTAAGAGCCTTGTTTGAAGGCTTTCCTTATTTTCAATAACTATGAAACTTCAACCTTATGTAAAACATAGGCTCTAGAATTTTCAAGCAAACCTTTAGTCTGATCTAATGGAGTGATCTCAAGTTATGCCTTTTTAATATAAAACCATTTGTTTGGGAAAATCTCTTGCATGTTTTTGTATCTAATCGTTTGTATTCAAGTACCAACAATAAAAGCATAAAAATACATAATATTATGAAAATTAAGTAAACAAAGTTTAACCCTTAAAAGAATCATAGTAAAGTTGTCATTCTATCGTAAAGGACATCTTAATAAAATGATTAAGATTCTTAAAAGTAAAATTGAAGGAGGAGTCACTACTTATTTTTATGGTAACTAAGAACTCTAACTTGTCTTCAAAGATTTTAGGTAATTTCCCTATCTAAGAAAAATTGCTTTGTATTTATTTTCAATGATAAAAATATACCTATTGTGTTTATATGTTAGGAGTTTGTCTAAATTTTTATGTACGTATTTGTTATTAAAGGTAAGAAACTATTAAGACCTAGGGTAGTGATCTGGACGTTGGTCATGTAACAAGGTTCATTCCTCACTTTTATGATACAAGCATTAGACCTAAAAGGTTGGTGATGGTTAATTGAGGTTTGGCTTGTTATGGTTGCTCATGTACACAATGGGTCATATGGTTACCACTCACTCTTAATGCAATATTCAAGGAAAATCACAATTAGGATTTTCAATTCTTAGGCAGAGTTTAGAATACAAAAGGTATAAATCAATCGACATGGTAAATAAAAAACAATAAAAATAAATTCACATGTCGATCAAACCAAACATAGATTCATAGTTCAAAAACCAATTACAAGTTAAAAAGTTGTTGAATAAAACAATTTAATGTGTTAGGGGTATGAAAACAACCTTTGAAATTTGCTAGAGTGGCTCAGAAGTTGCTAGAACTAAATCAAGTATCGGTAATATGTGGAAATCATGAGCCAACGTGTACTCCATGTGCTAACACTACACTTGTAAAAAAAATCATAAACAACCTAACTTGAAGAATGGAATTTTAGGTTGATTTAGGAGTGAAATTTATGATGATTTCATGACTAAAATTTTAAGCTATCAAAGCTATTATAATGGTGTTTAGCGTGGAGTTGCTCGACAAGTTCAGGATGAGGTTAATAGTGTTGCTTTTAGTGTGGAAGTGGTGGTGGGTTTGCTTGATATCATAGATGTTGTATGAATAGTGGCAGAATTGATGATCTATAAAGAGATGAATAAAGGTGGTGGTTGTACTGGCATTATTTATTTCTTGTTGTTGATTGGAAACTATGACTTTAATATGAGAGGCTATAGGCAGTGTCACCATGATTGGAGAGGAATTGACGCAGGTGGAATCTATAAAGATAGCAACAACACAAAAATATTTAATGAGCAAACAAGGTTGTAGATGTGAACCTTAAATTCACAATTTATTTCTCTAAAAATAAGGCTAATGAAGTTTGTCTTTTAAAGGTTTTCAAAATCTTTAAATAGGTCAAAAAAGCCCTACCTCTACTAGAAAACAACCAAGAATCCGAAGGCATAAGAGAAATTAAAACAAAATCCATAAATAAACAAAAACAAAATAACAAAATTGGTCAAGACAACAACTTCTAGGTCTAATTCTAGGAGATCCAATGGTCTAATAAGTGACGAGGTATCCTTTTATAAGAAAAATACATATTAAATCACCTGGAAAAACTTGAGACCAGCCCAACAGTCAGATCTAACATTATCACAATTTTAAATGACTAATATAGTTTGGCAATACCAGACTTTCTTTTAAATCTAGATTTGTCTCACTGGTCCATAAAAGCTCTTCTTATGTCGTTCACATATTCTATCTAGATTGGATTCCTATTTAGTTATGTCAGATACTTACTCAAATGCTCAGAATTTTTAATTTTTATAAGTTCGACTGCATCAAAAATGCTAGAGAGGAGAGAGATGCTAGAGAGGGATGTGTAGACCATGTGATTGAATTTTAGTGGAAAGAAAAAGGAACAGGTGGGTTACGATTGGTTTGGTGTTTAGGTAGAAAAGGTTTTTTTTATTTGTTCTATTTTGGGTTTTATTTTCAAGGGTTTTTTTTTAAGGTTAGCTAATTTGTTCTTCTCCAAGATTTTCTGATCTCTATTTATATAAGAAAAGTCAAAATTAGAAAATAATATTATGAGATTTTTTATTATTTCCTTATATGAATTTTTAATTGGAAAATTATGTGATCAAAGATTAATTAATTTTTAAAAAAAATGTTTAAATTTTCTTCTTATAATTTTTTAAATGTTATTCGATTCTCTATTTATTTTTATTTTTATAATTTGCGTTATTTTTCTTCATGTTATTTGATCATTGTCATCTTACTTCTTTTCTTCTTTGTCCACAATTTTACTCTCTACTATTTTTTATTTTTTCTTTCATCTTTGTTTTTTATAAAAACTTATACAAAATAAGATAAATAAATAAAATATCAAAAATTATAAAATGATTGTAAATTAAATAAATCATATAAAAATATTTTAAAAAAATATATAAAAATTAAAATACTTTAAAAACTAAGGTTAAACATGGATTATGACAAATAGTAAAAACATTTTAAAAAAAATTGCTACCAAATTACATTCAATCCTAATATATATATATATATTTGGTAGTGAAAGATAGGGTTGCAATGTAGAAAAACGAAAAGAAATGGAAACACATTAAATTGCAAAAATTGATATTAAATCTACCATCATACCATTATTAACCATTCTAAATAAACAGAGATCACACAAGATCATCCATCCGACGAGCGGGTCTCCGACTACTATCTACATGAATTGATAATCACTTCATTTAAAAACTTTGAATTAAAAGATAAAGGCAATAAATTTTTTTTAAAAAAAAAACTTTATAGTAGCAGTACATTACCCGTCCTCTTCATTTTATTTCCGTACTTGTTATTAGGAGTGAGGACAAATTAAATACACCATCCACCTATTTATTCCTTTCTCCCTTTACTCCCTCAACAAATTAATTAGTTTTTCAATTCAACCCCCAATCTATTCAATGTCACCCAATTTTGCTCCCATCCGGTTCAATGTGGTCCACAATTTAGTTTGGATCTTGAAATCAGGCAATTGGACGGCATCTAGATAATAACTAGTTATGTTACCTGTGCTCTGCCGCGAGTTAAATATTTTTATTTACTATAAGAAAAATTATATATGTAGTTTTTTTAATGTATTTTTGTAGCTAATTTTTTTAAAATGAAAATAAAAAATTTTATGCATACATGTAATAAAATAAATCAAGAATTATGTGTGTCAATAAATTAAAAAAAAGTAATTAACAATAATTAAAAATAAAACTGAAAAAATTAAGAGATAGATATAGATCAAGATATTTAATCTCTCAAGATGAGACATTTACCCGATTGTGTTTGATAATTTTTTTAATTAAAATAATTTTTTTATTCAATCAAAAGATAATAAAAATAGATACCCACATTAGATTGCTTGAATAAAATAAAAAGAAAAGATATATTATGCAAAGCTAGTTGCACATATTAGAAATATTATATAAAGATAAACATTTTTTATTTTGAAAAATATAGTTCATCTATACAAAAGATCACAAAGATAAACATTTATAATTTTATAAAAATATTTATCCAAAAAGGTTAAATAAGCAAATAAAAAAGAATAAAAAATGAGCGAATTTAAACATAAATGTAAAAAATATTTTTAAAACATACATATTAAAAAAGGTATCAATAAAAAAATCCAAATAAAAAAAATAATTGAGGTGTTGTGGATACAAATGGGTTAATAATTTTTTTAAAATTTATACTTAATATGTGTGTGTGCACGCGCGCGCACATGTTTTAAAAAAAGGGCCCAAACAAAGCCAAGATACAAAAACTAGGCACATGGGTAGGCCTTCAAGCTCAGGTCGCATGCATGGGCTTAGTTCTTTTTTTTTTATTTTATTTTCTAAAAGGACGGATTACCTGTCGTCCGCCTCTATTTTTAAAAAAAATACACAAGTGACACTTCGCCTTCCAAGGCAAATGGTGTGTCACTTGCAAGCCCATTTTCCAGCCACCATTGCGGTGGCGAGAACGCTGGACCAATGTTTTTTTTTGTCAAAAATCCTAATTTTTAAATCATTTCAACCCAAAACCACCTAACTGATATCCTTGAAATACTCATAAACCAATCAATCAACTCAAAACACCCAAAAAGGGGACCAAAAACTTGAAATCAAATCGGTTTATATTTATATTTCTCGGCCTAGATCTATCTTTTTAGGAAATATTGAGGCACCAAAAAATCGTCATCAAGCCTCTCTCATCTCATGGAATCCGTGGACACAAAGCACTCTTCGCTTTACTCGGTCACTAAGCAATAAGCAACTCGATATGAGGGAAATTCTTCTTCCAGCCCTTTTTCCGTTGAGAGAAGAACCACACCTTTTATAAAATAGATGCCGGTCTTTGGGGTCCTCCGTTTACCAAATCAATATCTTCACTACAGTACACTCATCCATTTGATGGAACATCTATTCCCTTTCGAGCAGTCAAATCAAAGTACGAAAAACAAATTATGTTTTGGTGGTCGGAAATAACTTGAACGACGACTTTCTCTCTCCTTGCGAGAATCAGGTGACTCCTCTCTTTCTCCTCTCTCGATCTAAGAACTGAAAAATAATACAAATAAAATTTTATACCAAAATTGATTTTTAAAAAGGGACCTAAAATGTATAATTTGCTTTATTTTGAAAGTTTAAGGACCTAAGTGTGTTTTTCTTGAAATATGTGACATGCTATCCATGTTTGATATCTTTAATTTTCATTCTGATCTCTTTTTCTCCAATTCCACCATTAAGTAAGAATCTAAAGCAATTGGTTTTCAAACTTTAAAGACTAAAATGAATTGCTAAAAAAACACACGGGAAGTCCAAATATTTTGTAAGTGTGTGAACAA
>Ga0325403_1006585_pt1 | contig 11065 bp, 5 predicted proteins | sample PopdelMetagenome_19_FD_205665 | JGI IMG/M metagenome (GOLD analysis project Ga0325403, IMG submission 205665) | Populus deltoides microbial communities from Bellville, Georgia, United States - Xylem-PdKOR-R4 | ecosystem: Host-associated > Plants > Phyllosphere > Stem > Wood/Secondary xylem...
TAAAAGCTGAGCTTGCGACTGTAAAAAGCTATCATATCAATCAAAGCCTCACACGTTAACTAATTATCTAAAACGTGCGTGGTAAAATATTATAGCTTTTTTATAATTGTTTTTATTGATTTTATTTTTTAAATATAAAATTAATTAAAAATTTAGTTTTGTAGTTTTTTTCTTTAAAATACTATAGATTATTACAGTGTTTCTCTATATGGTTTTTTTTAATAATTTTTTTGTTTTTTTCGAGAATTGTCTTTGTCGATTTTATTTCTTTTTATATTGAGCTGGTTGAGAATTTAGTTTCGTAATTTTTTTTCGTTAAAATACTGTGGATTGCTATAGTGTTCCCCCACATGAATTTTTTTTATTATGAATTTTTTTTTAAATTATCTTTCTCAATTTTATTATTTTTAATATTGAGCTGGTTAAGAATTACAAATGTAGATTTTCTCATAAAACACTACAGATTGCTATAGTGTTTTCGTGTATAGTGTTTTCGTGTATAGATTTTCTCATAAAACACTACAAATGTAGATGTTTTTTTTTGTTATGATTTTTTTCAAAATTTTCTTTGTTCATTTTATTTTTTAAATATTAAGCTGGTCAAGAATTTAGCTTTGTAGTTTTTTCCTTGAAAACATTGTTGATTGCAATAGTTTTTCTCCAATAATTTTTATTTTTATTTTTTCCACAAACCTACAACAACGCACAAGCATGCCACAAGCTCGCAGCATCTCGCAGGCATGGCATCTAGTGCTATAACTAATTGTTGTTCTCTTTTCAAGTCAAAACATACATGGTATCTATGAGCATGACTTTTTCTTGGAATTATTTTGTTATTGCAATTTCAGTATTTTGTTAATAGTTTTCCATTTCAAAGTAGAAAAAGATAGACACAAAATAGAAGTAGATGTTTGACCCGTGTTTCACCTATGGGTTAGATATTTTTTTCTAAAAAAAAATTATATATAAACCTTTTCAACATGTTTTTGTATTTTAGAAAAATTATACATATATGTAATCAATTAAATTCAGAAATATGTGTGTTAATAAGTGAAAAAAAACCATAAACGATGACTAAAAATAAAAACTAGAAAAATCAAGAGAGATGTGTAGATCAAGATATTTAATTTCACAAGACATGACATTTACACGGTTATATTTGCTAAATTGATTAGTTAAAATAATTTTTTATTCAATCAAATGATAATAAAAATAGACACACATATTAAATTGATTGAATAAAATAAAAAGAAAAAAAATAATATGTAAGGCTGCATATATTAGAAATATTATTTGAAAATAAATTTCTTTTTATTTTCAAAAATAAAGTTCATCTATACAAAATATATAAATTAATCAGAAAAATCTCCTCAAAAATTAAATGCATAATTAAAAATAATTGTTCTTTCAAATAGGCTTTCTAAATAACTTAAAATAGAGAAGAGATATTAATTTAAATATAAATAAAAATAAGATTAAGATTGATTTAAAAAACGGAAACAAAAAAGAGAAAAAAAATTTCCTATAGTCAGTCTTATTATTTCTCATGGTCAATATCATTATTTTGTGATGTTTATCAATGACTATAGTCAATTTACTTGGATCTACTTTCTTCATTCTAAAGCTAACGTGTTCTTTGTTTCTCAAAAATATATTGCGCTTGTTGAGATATAGTTTCGTACTTGTATCAAAACTTTACGTTAAGCGAAAGAATCGTCATCTCTTAGATGTCGTTCACTAAGTGATTCATCTGTACCTTCTAAGTTCAGGGTAGAAGCTTTATGCACTACTATTTATTTGATCAATAGTTTGCCTATTGCCACTCTAAATTATGATTCTTCCTATTTTTGATTATTTGGCATGTCTCTTGAGTATCAATCCTTCCATACTTTTAGGTGTGTTTATTTTGTTCATTTGCCACCTGTTGATCATCACAAGCTTGATGCCCAGTCTTTCACGTGTGCTTTTATGGGATATAGCCTTACTTAGAAAGGATTTGTTTGTTATGATGATCATGCAAACAAATTTCAGATCTTTTAGAATGTGATTTTCTTTGAAAATCAATATTTCTTTCAATCTCAGGTTATTTCTAATCCTCTTATTACTCTCCTACCTACTTTTGAAGATGTACCTTCTTCTATTAAGCAATTTAAACCATGTGTAGTGTATCATAGACATCCTTTTTCAACGCCTCTTCTAGATATTAATCTGTCATCTGATTATATGCTTCCTACACTTCGACGCCCCATTTGGGTTACAAATCTACCAGATAAGTATGGTTTTTCTCATACCTCACTTACTGCCACTCTAGACATTATTTCTGTTTCTCACTTTTATATTCAGGCAGCCACTTAAGCATATTAGCAACAGGCCATGCAAGAAGAAATCAAAGCTCTTCAAGACAATCACACTTGGGATCTTGTGACTTGTCCCTCAGGTGTCAAACCTATTGGTTGTAAATGGGTATCTTTAGTCAAGTTTCGTTCTGACGGGTCACTCGACTAATATAAGGCTCGTCTCATGGCCCTTGGGAATTGACAGGAGTATGGTATTGATTATGAGAATACATTTGCATCTGTTGCCAAAATGACTACTGTACGGACTATCTTAGCACTTACTACATCACAAGGGTGGTCTCTCCGGCAAATGGATGTGAAGAATGCTTTTTTACATGGGGATTTGAAGGAAGAAATCTATATATCTCTACCTCCCGATATGGTTGTTACACCTTCCTTAGAGGTTTGTCGACTATGCCAATATTTGTATGGGTTGAAACAAGCTTCGTATGTGTGGTTTGATAAATTTTGCTCTACTCTGCCTGGTTTTCACTTTACTCAGAGTCAGTTTGATTCCTCTTTGTTGTTTTGCAAGACTTTTGCAGGAATTGTGTTACTTCTAATATATGTTAACGATATTGTGATTACTGGCTCTGATATTGCGTTCCTTACGCAATTACAACAACATCTCAAAGCCTCTTTTCACATGAAAGATCATGGTCCCTTGCAGTACTTTCTTGGCCTTCAGGTGCAGTTTACTCTAACTGGTACATTGTTACACCAACACAAATACACAGAGGAAGTAATTTTATTAGCTGGCCTCTAATTGGGTAATTTTATTCTTACTCTTTTAGAGGTAAATCTTAAGATTCATCAAGAGAAAGATGACCTCCTATCAGATCCATCCTTGTATCGGCAACTTGTTGAGAGTTTGAACTACTTGACGATTACTTGTCCTGACATTTCTTTTGTTGTGCAGTAGATCAGTCAATTTATGCAGGCCCTTTGAAATCTTCACCTAGCTATTGTTTGTCGTATTATCCAATATTTAAAAGGCACCTCCACACGTGGGTTATTTTTTCCTAAGGAATCTTCCTTATAGTTGATAGGTATAGTGACGCTGACTAGGCTGGCTATGTAAATACTCGTCGCTCTATTACCAGCTAGTGCATATTTTTAGACAATGCAATCATTTCTTGAAAGAGTAAGAAGCAAGACAGAGTTTCCAAGTCCTCTAGTAAGTTTGAATATTGCGCTATGTCTTCCACCTGCTCCAAGATCACTTGGCTTCGTGGGTTAATAGGTGAACTTGGTTTTCCTCAACAACATTCCACTCCTTTTTATGTTGATAATACCAGTGTTATTCAGATCATTGCTAATCATGTCTTCTATGAGCGTACGAAATATATTGAAGTCGATTGTCATTCCATACATGAATCCTTTGACCAACATATGATTACTCTTCCTCACATTTCCAACGAACATCAAACAGCAGACATCTTTATTAAAGCTCTTTCTCGACACCGACATCAGTTCTTGGTGACAAATTAATGCTACTTACTCTACCAGCATCAATTTAAGGGGGGATGTTACGGAGATAATTAAGGGATTTGATTTGTACTATTTTAGGGATGTTTACTTACCTTGTATAGCATTTAGGTGTTGGAAATCTGTTATTAATACTTGTATAGCATTTAAGTGCTGAAATCTGCCATTAATTATGTAAATATTCTTTATATAATAAAGGGAAACCCTATGGAAAGGGCATTTAGACCAATTTTGACAATCTTAAATCGTCACAACTCTTTAATGGAGTTTCCAAACTTCACGTTATCTCTAAAAAGACCTTTGATCTCTCATTCATCAATGTGATCTTAGATCATTATAACTCTCAAGTGGTGCTTTTGGGCCTCATGCTATCATTAGAAAGACATCAGGTCTCTCACTTGTCAATGTGATCTCGTATCGTTAACTCTATAATAGAGCCACGGGGCCTCAACACCATCGCCAAGAACTACTCGAGAGTTAACTATAAAAAAGAGATTACTTCGAGTTTTGGTTGAGGGATAATAATCCTAGAACAACAAGGTTTTAGTTTTAGCAAAAAAATAATTCCAGGTATACGTTCCATCAAGAGTAATTTCCCAATTATGTTTTTCTACTTTCATCTCTCAAAACCAAGTGGTTACTTGTATGGAGGACATTAACTCCTCCACCCTTATAGACCTTGGGTATGTACATAGGGCTTCAGACCCATCTAAGCTTAAACCATATCAAACAAGTTTGGACAAAAAGGAAAATCACATAACATATATTATACAAACTCATTGTACTTAATACAAAATTAAAAGAGAAATCAAAAGTACTTAGTACAAGTTTAGAACCTCACAGAACCGGGGATAATTACTAAAGATTACTACTCTGTCAGGATCAAACTCCTCATTCAAATCTTCATCACGCTCTTATGTTAAGTACGAGTTACGGGTAGCAGTTACAACCTATACTAGAAAGATCTTGGTGAAATCAGGGATGAGGTTAGAATGAAATATATAATAGAAGTCGACCATTACCTCTTCGATAGATTAAAGAAATAAAGGTTGGTTATAGATGCAAACACTTTATCCTTAAAGGGTAGATCTAAGGTATGAGCCCCCCTAAATACCATGAGGAATTCATCAAAAAGGTCCCTCAATGCCTTTAGTCAAACATATTCCACGTGTCCGCTTTGGTAGTCTCTAGTTTCACCTTCAGAATCTTATTGGATTGCTTAAGTAAGGATACTTCTAAGTCTGATAGGTAAACCTATTCCAAGGCAAAACTTAGTTGGGTAACTTGATGGTCCCTATCTTCCGTCAACTTAATCATTTTATACTTGAATTATAAATCATTTATTTTTATTAAAAAAAACATATATTTTTGTTAATGTAAAAAAAGAATTCATAAATTATCTACCTAGTAACACCAGTAGCTTGTAAGAATTACATGGTACACAAGTATTATAAGGAACAACATGTCCATTATACTGGCAAAATAATAATAAAAAAAAGATATCAAAGAAATGGTTATGAAATGATTAAAAGATATCCACCATATTTTGATAAGGCAAAACATCAATGATCTTATCACTTAGGTAATAAATAGCCAAGTTTTCGTCTGGTATATTATTAAAATAATTTGTTCCTTTTTCTTTTTGCACTCTACAATTATAAAAGTTAATTAGCATTATAAATATTTGGTTTTCAGAATGATTCTTCTCAAGATTTCATGTTACTTTTGTTTGTTCTTTGCTATAGTAATGACCATCTCTTCAAACACCATTCAACTCAAGTGACCTCAAGTAATTCAGTACAAAGAACTGCCCTTTAAATTGTTAAAGATGAAATTAGATTATATATATAGATATAGGTGTAGCTATGTCTAGTTAAGGATTGAAATGTGGTTTTGTAGGTGGGAATGAAAATAAGTTGGCTATGGCTACAAGGTTAATCAATGATTATCAAGATCCAAGGGAAAATAAAAAAACACCATCCTCCTGCACCCCCTAGTGATAAGTTTAATGATAAAATTCAAGACTATCAAGAACAAAGCTCAACACCAGAGTTGGAAGTATTCGTAGCCGAATATTCACTGGCGCTAGAGTCAAGAATATTATAAGCAGACCATCAAAAACACAAAACAAATGAAACCCTTAACAATTTAAGACAAAACCAGCAATGCAACCTACCTCAAGTAGGACGCTTAAGGGGTGATAGTATCTTCCCTTTTGCGTAACCAGTCATGTACCATTGAATATTTGTTGACCAGTTAGGGTTTCTAGTGACCATAATACTAGGTGGCGACTCCTTAAACAAGACATTTCCCTGCCAAGAACAAAATGTTAGATATCTGTTTTTCTTCATTGAAATTTTTAAAGGTCGCCGCAATGTTGGTTGATCTAAATTTCAAATTATTTTCAATCATTTTCTTTTTATTAATATTGTTTATTTTAGGAATTTAAAAATTAGATTATGACAGTTGCCCTCTCTTTACAATACTTAGTATATTTTCTTTTTATTTTCTTTTGGCTTTTTATAGTAAGTATTGTAATGAGGGGGCAACTATCATGACCCAGTTTTTTAATTTCAAAAAAAATATTAATAAAAAAATGAACAAAAATAATTTGAAATTTGGATCAAGAAAACACTAATTGAAAGCTTGAGGACTAATAAGGATGGAATTATAAATTTGGGAGTCAATTTGTCAAACATTTGAAGAATTCATAAGTTTGAGGACGTAATTAAACTTGGAATTAGTTTAATTAATGAACTTAGGGACTTAATTAAAAAAATACCAAAGTTTGGGGCTGATTTGGGGTCAAAATTGCAAGGAATTAAAATCTAATGACCAAAGTGAATAGGCAGTGATACTATAGGAGGTTAATTGATTTTTCTAAAGGTAATTTTGAAAGAATTAAAAGTTAAAGAGTTAATTAAAGACTAAATTGATTAATTTAGAAACTAAAGACTGTTTTGTAAATTACGCTGAAATTCAGGGGTCTAATTGCAATTGATCCAGGGGAAAAAAAAATTTTAAAAAGAAGAAAATTTCCATGAATAAGGGCCCAATTGCTAAATGTCAGAAGTTCAGGGGAGCAAATTGAAAATAACCATTTCAGTAAAGAAAATGATGTCGTTTTTAAAACCACCGTTCATCACCGTCTTCTTCATCCTAGAGAAGACCGATTCAGCAGGAAGAAATCGCACCAAACTTGTTGTGGGTCACATCTCTTACCAAACCAACCAGCTTCCCAATATCCCTCTCCCACACAATGCATCCAAATCCTATAATGGGTCGTTACCAACAATCCTGCAATGACAGGACTGTTAGTCCCTGTGTTTTTTCTCAAACACGAATGAACATACCTCATTGTCCAGAGGCACAAACAGAGGGCATTCTCTTGCCTTATAAATCCTATAGAAAGGTGACATACAAGGGGACAAAAAAAACAAAAAGAAGTAGATATAAAACCAAAAAACCAGGAGGTAGAGTAAAACAAAGGAGAGGGACTGTAGAATCTCCTTCAAAACTCCAACGATAATCATCAGATGATTACCTTTTAACTTAAATTACACCAAACACACCACCATTCCCTCACGTTTCATCGCCATCTTGGCATCTCCCCTTGAACAACATATAAAAAAAAAGAAACATAAGAAATCAAAAATAGAGAAAACCCAGAGAACAACACAAAAATGAAAGAAAGCTAGAGAACAAAAGCACAGAGAAAGCCAGAGAAGAACAACCAGAGAGAAACAAACAAAAAACAGAAACAGAAGGAAAAAGAGGAGAATTGTCCAGCCAACATTGTCTTCGACTTCGTCCCTAGTACCAGGTTAGCCTTTCATTTCCCCCACTTTCAAAATATAATTACCCTAGTACTGTTGTAGGCATGCATGAATAATTCATTCATGCCTGCAAAAGTGCCCAGACCGGTCACTAGCTTAGGTTGGCTGGGTCAATACGGTTGGGCTTGATCCAGCCCAAAAAAAAGAAAAAAGTGAATTATGCAAAGCACATTTTTATGTCATTTCCTTTTAGTTTCATTCTTTTTTATGTTGATATCTAGCCAAATTCAGGAACCCTTTTTTATTTTTTTGTGGGTTCCTCAAACCTTTTTTTATGACTTTACAAAGTATTCGGATTGCAGACTTATTCTGTGAAATGTAAATCTAGTATGCAATACATATTTGTCTTTTCTTTTCTTTTTTTCTAAAAATAATAAAAATATATTTTTGCTTTCAATTTAAATTGTATTGGTTTATTCATTAGCGCTAGAGTCAGGAATACCATATATTTATTTTTTAATTATGTAATATTTACCAACGTCAAAGTTGAAATATTTATAGCCGAATATTCTCTGGCGTTATAGTCATGAATATTATAAGCAGAGCATCAAAAAAATAAAACACAGCAAACATTTAACAATTTAAGACAAAACCAACAATGCAGCCTACCTCAGGTAGGACACTTAAGAAGTGATAATATCTTTCTTCTTGCGTAACCAGTCTCGTACCATAGTATCTTTGTTGACCATTTAGGATTTCTAATGACCATAATACTAGGTGACGACTCCTTAAACAAGACCTTTCCCTCTAAGAACAAGATACCAGATATATGTTCTTCTCTATTGAAATTTTTAAATGTCGCTGCGATGTCGGGTGCAACAAGTATCTTGGTATTTGTTTGAAGAGGTTGGTTTTTCTTAATGGAGGATCACCTTTACTATAAGGATTTGTCTTTGCTTCTTAAATGCAAAGGAAGAACCTTGCTGAAATAAAAGAGGAAAAATAAAACTCAATGAATAGAAAAGTCACTACTATTATTATAGATTTGCTAAGTCCATCAACCATATTTTCTCAAGAAAATGATTGCTACATAGTTTGGAGTTTATTACAAGAAACGTTTGCTAATATATATATATATATATATATATATATATATATATATATATATATATATATATATATAAAAAAGATTTTACAATTAGAGACCTTATAAACTTGAAGGGATTGTGAAGATATTGGAGTGCACATAAATGACTTTCAAGGGTTCTTAAATCTATTGGCATTGATGAATGTTCAGTAAGCAGATGAGGCACAAATGTTAATCTTGTCAAGTTATTACCAGATAGTTAGGAGACTTTGGTAGTGTCATTCAATCATCAACTCCAAATGAAAGATCATTTTAAAGATAAGAAAAGGACACTATACTTAATGAAGAGAAAAACAAAATATCAACCTCTTCAAAGTTGCATGCATTTATAATAAAAAACCAAGAGAGAAGCCAAAACAAATTTCTTCACAACAAGGAAGATAAAGAATCTGGTGATACAAAGAGAGAATAAAAGACTAGAGAGACCTTAATCAAGGAAGGGAACATAGTTTTATTACTTTAACAAGCCTAGAAATTTTTAAATGTATTGTAAAATGTACAGGAGATATCGTAATGGTAAAGCTGCATACAAAAATAAAGAAAATGGTATAGCTATAATTCTTGTAACAGTGATGTTGCTATTATTTAGAATGATGGTTATGTTAATCTTGCACATCATAATACCATATAGGTTGTAGAGCGATATTATTATTGTTTAGGATGATGGTTATATCAATCTTACAAGTTTAGATACCATTTGAATTATGGATTCAACTATATTTTACCACATTACCTCCTAACATAATTTTTTTACATCATACACTAGTAGTGATTTTGGTCAAGTTAGGATGTAAAATCAATGAATGGCTAATATTTTAAGCATTTGTGATATTTGGTTGTAAACTAATACCAAGTAAAGTTGCAATTAAAATATGTTAGGTTTGTGCTCAATATGTGCCTACTTTTAATCTGTAATTGATGAATAAGGCTTCTTTAGAGATAATAGATAGTTGATCTCTAAAATTTCTATGGTTATTGTTAAAGGTAAGAATATAGGTCTCAACATGTCACAAACCAAGATGATTAAAAAAAAGTGAATAAAATTAAAGATCCTTCATCGACTTATGACATAAGCTACTTAAGCATTTGAGTGAGAAAGGTTTTGAGTTCCTTCTAAGAAAATTCTTCTTTATTTAAAAGGTTTAAAATTGAATACTTGCACTTATTGTTTAGTTGGTAAACAGTATAAAACTGCATTTTATATATCAACTCTATAAAGAAAATCTATTTTTTATTTATTTAGTTTATACTAATATTTTCTTTATGATTGATAAGTCTTTTAGAGGTGTTGTATACTTTGTTAGTTTTATTAATGATTATTTCAGAAAGATTTATGCCATTTGTTTGAAATCTAAACATTAAGTCATTGATGTCTTCAATGATTTATATACTAAAGTTGAAATGGAAATCAATAAAAAGTTGAAATGTGTTCAAATAAATAATGGTGGTGGATATACAATTCTATTTTAAGAACTATTGTAAGGAACATGATATTATACTGAAGAAGATAGTTCCAAATAATCTATAGCAAAATGGAGTGACAACGAGAATGAATAGAACCATTTTTGAAGGGATTATGTTTATGCTTTCTAATACAAAGTTGTCTAAGTCTTTTTAAGATGAGTCAATCAAGACTGTAGTTGCCATGATGAACCTTTCTCCATCAATTCTTTTTAACTATGATGTACCACAAATAAAATAGAAGTGAATAAATATCTTTTATACATATTTAAGAGTTTTTGGCTATATGACATATATACATGTTCTTAGAGATGTAAAGTATAAGCTTAATAGCAAGATAAAGTATTGTGTTTTCATGGGTTGTGGAGAACATGATTTTAGTTACAAATTATAGATTCTTAAAAAGAAAAAAGTGACCTCTATTCTCACTAGTTCAAATCCAATACTTACTTTACAGTTACCTTTAATTCTTTTTAATAATGGAGGAGATAATAAAATAACAACGATGATGGTGGTGGTGGTGATGATTTGTACTTTAAGATATTAATTGATCATCAAGAATAAACATATTATAATTACATGGTTCTTAAAAAGGTAGCTGGTGGTTTGCAATCTTTGAAATCTTTGTTTTTATACTTGAACTGGCACGAAAATTTCTAATTGCAATAATTTATAAGAAATTTTTTCATGCATGCATGTACGCACGCACGCACATCTAAATATATACAGACATTCGATCCTATTAATGTTTATGAGAATCTGTTTAAGGTTATAGATGATATGGAAGCCATAAATGAGAATTCCATACCTTGTAATGTTTCTAAAAAATTTCTGAAGAGAAAAAGTTTTACGACTAG
>Ga0325403_1006586_pt1 | contig 11064 bp, 6 predicted proteins | sample PopdelMetagenome_19_FD_205665 | JGI IMG/M metagenome (GOLD analysis project Ga0325403, IMG submission 205665) | Populus deltoides microbial communities from Bellville, Georgia, United States - Xylem-PdKOR-R4 | ecosystem: Host-associated > Plants > Phyllosphere > Stem > Wood/Secondary xylem...
TAAGTTTTTTGTAATGGGCCATGCACGTGACCTAACCAAGCCCAAGCATTTGATCTTTTTTTGTCTTTATGTATTGGTTTTTATATTTTTCATCAATTTTAATATAAAATCATTAAAATAAATTAATCATAAATATATTTGAGGTGTTAATTTATTATATACATTTAATTCTTGCTTTGTTTTGAATAAGATTATAATATTTTTTAAAAATATTAGCTATTTTTGCACACCTCATCGTGAACATTTTTTAAAAATTTATTTAGGTGGATTTAATGCACATGTTTTTTATTATATAATTAAATAAAAAATAGTTTAAAAAAATTATCAAACCGAACTAGATTCACGAACTGGGTTGCAATAGTGGTGGATTAACCTGTATCGATAAAAAATAGTCTTCTTAATAATTTTTTAAATATCTAATACGATGGTGTCTTGAAGACTTATCTCAATCAAAATATTATCTTTTCAATATTTTAAAAAATAAAATAATGACAACTTGAAAACTTTTTAAAGTGAACTGGGTTCTGACCAGGTTGATTGAGTCATGTTTGGAATCATCAAATTAATCGGGTTAAATTTCACATTGTTTTATTTAAAACTTGAGATAAATAAAGAGTTGTTTAGGGGTTTCTAGCTGACCCGCCATACTGATTTGAGTTTAATGATACTGTCAAAGAATTTTCCATGTCAACTCGTAAATTATATATTATTGAAATATTATTCTTGTGTTCTTTAATATATCCACATAAAAAATATTAGAATATTATTTTTCTAATTACAACTTGCATTTATAATTATAAGAAGATGTTGTCAAAAAAAGATAGATGTTATGACAAAAATTGTCATAAAAAAATTGAGTATGTTTATAAGATTGAGAGGTTTTAATTGGAGAGTTAATGGTGACAAACAAAGTTCTCGTTTGTTTTATGAAAAGTGGTTTTTTAAAAATTATTTTTCAAACTTTCCCGTGTTTGTTTGTCATTAGACAAACTAGTCAACGGAAAACACTTTCCAGTCAAAGAAAAATTTGGTTTGATTTTCATGAAAGTATTTTCCTTTTATTTTGGGTGAAAAACACTTTTCAAAAGTTGTAAAAAAATTTAGAAATGTTATATTATTTGCTTATTATATCAAATTTGATCCTCAAACTTTTAATTGCTATATATTTTGTTTTGAATTTTTGTTTTCAATTTCATCCCTTAGAATTTGATTTTTATATTAACTTTGGTCCTCAATTTTATGATTTTTTTGTTTTTTTCTTATCATTTTTTAATTAAAACTTTTTATCTATCAAATTTGGTCTCCATTCTTTTAATTGTTACTTATTTTATTTGAAATAATTTATGAAATTGTAATTATTATTATTTTAATTTCATCATATTTTAATTTTTTTTATCTGTTAGATTTGATCTTTATTATTTTAATTGTTATTTATTTTATTTGAGATACTTTATGAAATTAGATTTTTTTTAATCTCATTCTTATTCAACTTTTTAATTTGTAAAATTTGTTTCTTATTATTTTAATAAATTTTAAAAAATAAAACATTAATAAGAATATATATATATATATATATATATATATATAGAGAGAGAGAGAGAGAGAGAGAGAGAGAGAAAAACTTGAGGAGGAAAGAATGTGACATTTATCAAATTATTCAAAAGCAAGTGCGAATTTTTTTATAATTATAAATATTAAAATTTTAAAACAACCAAGATTTATAACCTGCTAAATAAAAATTTCTAAAAAAAATATATAAAATAAGCCTAATAATAAATCCAAGTAAAATTTAATAATATAGGATTTAGCTATTTTTTATCATCTTTCATTATATTCAAACATAAATTATATCTCAACCACACACACACATATATAATTTTTATTTTGAGTTATTTATTTTTTTAATGCATGTTGGGATGACTTTGCAGTGATAAATAACATGGAAAAAAAATAATTTTTTTGCAGTGATAAAAATATATATGATAAATTATACTAGCAAATCATCTTATTTAAATAAAATTTAAAATATTATTCTTTTTATATTAAAAAAAATTAAATATTTTAATTTACATTTATTTTTTAACTTTTTAACTTAGTTTTTAATTACAATTTTTTTAATGTTTATTGACATTTATAATCCTGTATTTATTTTATTAAACATATATATATATATATTAAATTTTAAATTAACAACTAATTTTTTTTACTATTAAAAAACACATTGAAAATACTTGCCCATTTTTTTACGGAAAAAATAATCGATTGACCACGAAGCATTTCCTAGCTGGCTTACATAATTTTGAGGTTTTTGCTGCCACTTAAGTTGCCTCCTGGTTATTCAGGGCAAGCATTTCCTGCTGTCTGACACGTGTCAGGTCATTTTATAACACACTCCAGTCGAATTGTTAAATTCCAGCGGTCAACAGCAGCAGCTCTTCAAGTGATTCGACTGGAACCGATCGACCACGCAAAAACAAAAAACAACAGCAGAAAGGGAAGAATTAATGTCTAGTATAATCGCAGTTACGACAACAGAATTAGATGAACGACAACGAGAACCCCTTCTACACAATCCCCGTTCGCTTTCCAATGAAGAAGAAGAAGAGATCACCAACACGCCTTCAACCTCATCATCCAACGCATCGCCACCACCAACTCAACGCCTCCTTTCTCTCGACGTTTTCCGTGGCCTTACCGTCGCTGTAATTAAGCTCAATTTCTCATTTCCATTTTAACAATTTTTGTTTCATTTGTATATATTTGATGATTAAGTTGTTCGACAGCTCATGATTTTAGTTGATGATGCTGGTGGAGCTTTTCCTTGTATTAATCACTCTCCGTGGTTTGGTGTGACGCTTGCCGATTTTGTGATGCCTTTTTTCCTCTTTGTTGTTGGTGTCTCTATCAGTTTAGTTTTTAAGGTAACAAAAAGTCTCTTCAACTGTTGCCTTGCTTCTTTTCTACTCTTTCATTCCTTTGTTGTAGTTCTGTATACTTCATAACAAATTTTTTTTTTAGAAATAAGTTATTTTATATCTTTGAGTCGCGAGTAATTTGTGTCACCAAGCAGAAAGTATCTAGCAAACCAATGGCCACAAAGAAAGTCATACTGAGGACTATCAAACTATTTCTTTTGGGATTATTGTTGCAAGGTATGTTACCATGCCCGTTCCTTAAATTCCTGAAATTAGCATTTTCAGTTTGCTATTTGATAGGCATTTGAATATTTCACGTGCATTGTGGATAACCAGTTTGTAGTTTCGTTAATAGGAACTGATAGTGTATATCTTCTTGGAAATTTGCATAGGTGGGTATTTCCATGGACGCCGCAATTTAACATACGGGGTTGATGTGGGCAAGATACGTTGGATGGGCGTGCTACAGGTAGTTTTCCTGAATAAGCATTGATATCAGGCAATACTTTTTTTTTTTATCAAACTTCTATTGCATGGCATCTACCAATACATTCTTCCGTTGAACCCTACCGACATGTTGGCATTATGTCACAATTTACCTAGAATAGCTATGCCAGCACATGCTTGTATACCAACATGCATGCAAGCACCATTCATTTATGGCATGTTAGATGTTCAGATCCACAAAATTTGCAGTGGAATTGGCTACTGGAATTAGAAATTAAGATGGATTGATTATAGAAGATTATAGGAAACCTTACTGATTTTTGAGTTTGTGAATTAGTGGCTCAACATGCATGAATAGGAGAACTTTGATTTTATAAAACTTCATCCATCATAGACCGTTATAGCTGGTTCTGCATTGTCAAAGAACCAATTCAACCCAATAGCTTAAGCTATTAGGTGAGGGTTCCAAGATATGATTTATATTATTCTCTAACACACCCCCTCAAGTGAAAACACTTTGAGCTTGAAACCTGCACATGCTCATATTACTTTGTGCTTAATTTTTTATTAAATAAATGAGGATGGTGAGATACAAACTTGTAACCGCTTGGTCATCAAGGCTCTGATACCATGTCCAAAAATCAATTCAACCCAATACCTTAAGCTATTGGGTTGAGATGATTTTTTGACATGCAATATGTAACTTCTAAGAATTTCATCATATGATTGTGAAGCCTGTAAGACTCACTTGTTTCACCTCAATAAAATTTCTTTTTGTAATGGTTGACAAATTCATAACTGGTATACTGTTGTAGACTTCATATTCCAATGCAGTCACTAAACTTTGACATCCTTTTGTTAATTGTAGAGGATATCCATTGGATATCTCTTTGCTGCAATATCAGAGATCTGGCTTGTGGACAGTAACACGGTCGACTCACCTATGGCTTTTGTGAAGAAATACTACATCCAATGGTTGGTTCCCCTTTCTAGGATCTATACCATTTTCTTTACTCGTGCTGTTCTTGTGCAAGAAGACTTTTGACGCAACAAGGGAAAGCTTGATTGGGAAAAAATAATAAATATTTTAGTATTTTATGTGGTAGAACACATTTAGTAATTGTGCACTGGGATTGAAAAGATGGAGGTCTGTGACAGGCGCAGGAATCTTGCAACGGTTTGAGTGATAGAGAAAGGAAAAGATAAGGGAGAAAGGTAAAATGCAGTTAATCTTTTTAGGTTTTCATAAGCAATCACATCTAGGTAAGAGAACAAGAAAGAACATAATAGTGCTACAATTCCTTATATTGCCATCCCTTGAGCTAAAATAAAGCTTATAGATTACCCATCTCTTCCTAGACAGAAAAATTTGAATGCAGATAGACATCTTACTGCCACAAGCTGGTTATGGTAGAGAGAATTGTAGAGATCAGTGAATAAGGCATTACCCCCTTTTAAAATAGCTTAGATCTTAGCAGAGATGAGAAGCAATGGGACTTGATGCCTCTGGTTCAAGTCACTTGGCCTCATTTTCTTGGTTTGTTCATTTAAACAACAATAAGTTCAAGCACTCATTAGCACCAGTAGACCTTGGATAAGTTTGTGTGCTCGAGACTGCCTATTTCCAGTGAATCTGAAATTACTAAGTGTCTTAACTTTTATTTAATTGTTCTGAATACTCTGAACCAGCAGTTGAGGAAATATGAAGTCCTAATAGGGCTCAAGTCAAATTTAGACCAAAAGTTCAAGATTCCTTTTACAAGTCTTTCTGTCTGCATTAGACTGCCAATTTTCTCCCCTTTTACATCAATACCATGCTGGCATGATCTTTCTGGATCAGAGGAGCATTTTCTTCTGTGATTTTTTATACTATAATCATGCTGTTGTTTTCAAGAATAACATGATTTTATAAGAATTTTAATTCCATTTTTGCATCATTATACCTAAATTTAAGGTTTAGCTTAGCGTCCAACCATAATCTGAATGCTAGATAAGATAGTTTTATACATATCAGTGGCAAAGTAAATTTAGTTAAAAAGATCGTTACTTTAATGATTTTGATGATAAAGGTCTAGTACATCGCTTCTAATTTTCTTCGAGTGTTCAATTTTTGTTTTGTTTTGCAGGATGGTTGCTTTCTTATTTTGCACATTTTACATGTGCTTGCTGTATGGCCTTTATGTTCCAGACTGGGAATTCGAAGTTCCAAGCACAAATCTGTTTGGATATGAATTCAGTACTAAAATTGTGAGTTGAGTTGTTCATTTTTTACCAGTTCATCTACCATGTAACATGGCACTATCCAGTAAAAGTTTGGTTATATCAGCAAAGAAGATGACGTGATATTTTTCTTTTTTCAATCTGTCGCATAATGATTAGTTTTTATTGTTTCTGGGATTAGGCTTTGCTGGGTAAACTTTGTTACTGGGCCATTTTTCACTGGAAGTTTAATTTCTGTTGATTTATCAACCACTTTCTTCTCAAACAATATCCTTTTTCTCCATCGCTGTTTGCATTTTTTTTTTTTACATTATTTAAGATTCTCTTGCCAAGGGAATCCAGACAACAATCAAATAGTTGCGAACCCATTTTCTTGAAATATATAATGGATGTCTTGTTTGATTTCTGGTCATCAGTGTGACGGTCTTTCATCTTTTCTTTACTTTCAGCTTTTTAATCCAAATGAAACCTAGTCCCATGAATCTATTGAACACTGTCACAACTTTTTAATATATTGAACTGCAATCAATGAAGAAAGTTATCAGGAAGAACTGTCAAACTAGACATGACAGCTAAGCTGGTGTGTTCAATTGACTGCCCTTTCTTTATGGTTAAGTTTAATAATCAGGTGACTATTGAACTGAACTCTATTTTCAAAAGATGCAAGTTAAAACTTGATTTTCTTTCATCAGAATGTATTTATGGTTTTATCAATGTGAAGTAACATGCTATGGCAATAATTATTTCCCTTTCATGCTATTACCATTTTTTTCTAACGGAATTCTTGCTAATGTCAAGCTTTAATTCTATTATTCTCCCTCTCGTTTATGGAACTGATTCAAACCTCCATATCATGTTTCATAGGTGAATTGTGGAGTGAGGGGCAGTCTTGAACCTCCTTGTAATGCAGTTGGTCTGATTGACCGATTTTTTCTTGGTGAACATCATCTATATCAACATCCTGTGTATAGAAGAACAAAGGTGATGTTGCTCCCTAACAAGTAACAATTGCTTTCTTTCCTTCATCAGGGCTTCAACTCTCCACATAATCATTTGGCCGAAAGGATCTTGACATTAATTGTTTCACAGCATTGTAGTGTTAATTCTCCTGACTATGGACCTCTGCCACCAAATTCACCTGGGTGGTGCCTTGCTCCATTTGACCCCGAGGGCATCTTGAGGTCAGATAACTGCAGCGCTTTCTCTTGCTCATATTTATGAATTACCACAGATTATTGCTCCATTATAATAACATTCATTAAAGCCAAGCACCCCCTTCAAATGCTTCACTGTACAAAAGAATGGTGATAAATCTGTTAACATGTCAGCATATCATTGACTTTTTTTCTGCCAATTTTTTAATAATGTCGATTTATTTTGTTTAACAACCTTTTTAACCATAGGAAACCACAATGAATAGTGTTGATTTCTTTTGTTTACAACCCTTTTCAGTTCTTTGATGGCTGCTATTACATGTTTTCTTGGATTGCAGTTTGGTCATATCCTTGTTCATTTCAAGGTATGACACATGGTAGTGCTTTTATGGATGTTTACGTTCTGTTCTTTACTATGTGTCTTTTACACCAATCTGTGTTTATCTTGCTTCTTTGCTGCAGGGCCACATGCAAAGGCTGTGTTTGTGGTCTGTGTGTTCTTTCATCATACTAATTACTGGATATGTTTTTGAGCTTCTGGGTAGATTTCCTATTTTTAACTGTTTTAAACACTAATGATTTCTTCCAGGATCCTCTCTGTTTCCACTAAATAATGTTAGTGAATATTTCAGGCGTTCCTCTTTGTAAACCATTATATACATTGAGCTATATGTGCATTACAGCTGGAGCATCAGGCTTGGCTTTAACGATCATCTTTTATATAGTAAGTTTATCATTTGAGTACTACCTAACAAACATAAAGATAAATAATGAATAAAAGACTTTTATCATTGCACTGGGTAGTTTTCTGGTTGTTCAGCAAAACTCATGATATTAAATTGATATACAATTTACTTGCTTTCATTTGTTAAAAGAGGAGATCTTATTGACTCAAATCACGTAGCCTGAGCTATTCATATAATTTAATTGGGTTAAAGTCAAGGAAATTATGATAATAGAGACAGGCAGTTTCTTCTTGACATGTCATGTCTATGGACTGAAAGCTTTGACTCAGTTTTAGTGTAGTTTTATCTGTGTTCTTAATACTCTTTTTGGATACATTGACATGGCTTTTTATCAACTCACCACCAACAGGGAACATAAGTAGGTCAAGAGAGCTTGATTTTTCTTGTTATAATTTCTAAGCATCTTCCTATCCTCAAATTCATGGAACTTGGTAAATTTGATTCTCATGTAGAGCTTTGGAATTATCTTGGCTTTTAAGATCGGGGAAGAAATAGCTTTATGAGGATGTAGCGAATTTCCATGCCAGCTATAGGGGATTGGCTAAATCTTCAATCATTTTTGGGTGGTTGACAATATCAGAGTTTTAATCTTTTCTTATGACACGGCGTGCTTTTCATGCCATTGAGATGTTGGAACTATACAACTCTCAGTCCTATTGTTTTGTTATCCCCTTCCTTTTCTTTTCCTATTTTGACCCTGCTCGGGGGATGTGTATTGTATGCAATTGAGAGGTTATTGAAAACTAAAAGGAGATTGGCGTGAAAGAATTGTTTCAATTCAAACAATTTTATGCAGGTTGATGTCAAGCATTTTAGAAAGCCCACGATGATACTTCAGTGGATGGGAATGAATGCACTCATCATTTATGCGCTGGCTGCCTGTGACCTTTTCCCAGCAGCCATTCAAGGTTTCTATTGGGGTTCACCAGAAAACAACTTGGTAAGACTCTGTTTTCTATTTGGCTGCCAGCTCTGTTCTGTGTTATTCCTTATCCACTGAATCCCTCCCCAAAATAAATATTTGTTCGTGTAATGGCTCGCTTTCTGATTATTGGTGCAAGTTTCTGTGCTAACTCGGCTGGTGAACCCGCACGCAGAGGCGCACTCACACACGCACACACAGATAGAGGATGGACCAGCTTACATGTTTAAAACTGTTATTATCACAATTTTTCAACCATTAATTTTCTTCAATCTAATGGCTAATACACGTTCACTATCTGGATATATGTATATATATGCCTTTGTATGTCCTTGAAGGAAGTTAGAACATGCCGAAGTTACTTTTATAAAGGTGTATGGCTTGCTGAACCAATAGTCTATGGCCTGAATGATTTGATGCTTAATACAGTTTATAGACTGACTTTCAAGTAAATATGACTTGCAGGTTGATGATACAGAATCGCTGTTCCAAGTCATGCTCCATTCAAAGAAGTGGGGCACCCTTGTTTTTGTAATTGTGGAGATTTTATTCTGGGGCCTTGTGGCTGGTTTCCTACACTTGAAAGGCATATATGTGAGACTGTGAAAGTATTGTAGATGCTGCTTTTCCCTGTGCAAGACTGTAAATTCTACCTTGTGAATAAAATACAAGTTAATCCGTGTAACCAGCAGCATTGTTATTCCTTCAACATCGTCTTTTTGTTCAGTGATACGCCTAGTAATCTTTCGCTCGATCCTTAGAACCCCATGACGGTGGGATTTGATCCGAGCATCTGGCAGACATCTCCGAGCCTTCCTTTGTGTTATATATGTGATTAGCCATCCATTACTGGTGTTAGGTAACTAAGTGAGCTTTGGTGCACGAGGCGTAGTCTAAAAAGTTTGTGTTATAATTCAAGTCTTGGATTTTTCTTTGTTTTTTTAAAAACTCTTGTGTCACTTTAGCATTAATTATTTATGTTGGAAAAAACTTAGCCCATCCTGCGGCGAAGGCTGCCTGTTTAGTTTTCAACTATAGAAGGATACATGGCAATTAATTAACGGATTAATTTTATTGACTACTAATCAACTAAGACCATATGCATGATAATGCATAATATATAGAGATCCATTCACTGGAAAAAGAAGATGTAGATAATCAAAGGAAAATTTATGTTTAGCTGGTTTTGCTGCGCTTCAATTGGAAGTAAAAAAGTGGTACTCGGAGTTGCTGAGTGTGTGCATATACAACGTCAATTTGGTTTCTGAAGGTAAATGATACAGCAGAATTACTGGTGATGGTACTGCTAGGAAAACCTACGCAATTCACATCACATGGTGTCTATACAGATGATGGTGCATGCCTTTGAATTGAACCCTCCTAGATAAGCCATGCTCACGAAAACTATGTCCTGTCTTGTTACGGTCTCACCTGCGCATGCACTGTTTCCAATCCTCATCCACTTTTAGACGGACGCAAAAGAAAAGGACGAGGCCCTGGATTGAACTTCCTGTGCTTATATATGGACACAAATCACATGAATCACGGAATTTGGTTCTTAGATATATGCCAAGACACATGTCCCCTTATGCAACCTTCAGGCAGGCAGTAGGCATTGCCCCCACCTAACAAGTAAAAGTAACATTGCACATACGTCGTCTGCAATTTTTTTGGTCCATCACTGATCTGATTTGACTAGAGAAGAAAAATCCAGAATCTGGGTTTCTGGTTTGTCCAACAAGAGAAAAGATTATAATCTGATAATCATTCATGGATTCGGATTAATTGAATCAGGGATGAAATCTTAGGATATCATCTCAAGCCGCAAAGGTTTTTTTTAGGTGGGATATGACAGAAATGCACTAATTAACTGGCCGGAGACGAAACTATAGTATGTGTAAAGTTGACCTAGCACAAGCGATCAATTCACAGCCATTCGCAGAGGCCTCAGTGCTGCAGGTCTTTATATATGCAGTAGGGCCTCTCAAGGATTGTGCAATCTAGCATGATGTAATCTAGTACCACTTTATGTTATAAAATAGCTTGAATACAGAGAACTTTATTCTACTTTACTCTGAAATGACAAGATGTTTTGTTGTAACTTATCTAAATAAATATATATTTTTATTTTTTTTATGAGGGTAGCCCTTAAATTTTACAGTAATACGAAAAAATATTTTTTTTTTATAAACATCAATTTAATATTAACAAAAATTAATTAGAAAACAATGGTCACTTATTTTTAATATTCTAACTAATAGTTCAAAAGTTGACTTCGTAAACTACATTTATAAACAAACGACACATTCAATGAATACAAATGCTTTCTGCTCTCCAACTTTTTTCTATTAAAACACTGTTGTGGGTCAGTTATTGCCCTCTGGAATTGGAAGGGACGGGCTAATCTTTTCAGCAGTCAATGGCTTTATGGGTGGCGCTAGTGTGAGGAAAATGAGAGATCAACAGAAAACAGAGGGAGAGATGGGTGAGGGTTTGCTCTATGGGTGTTAGTACTAGGTTTATGACAAAGGACATGGTTGTGTGGTGGCAGTTTAGTGGTGGCTGGTGCTATGTGGTGGTGTTGGTGTGAGGGAAGGGGGAGATCGACACTGGATAGAGGGGTGAGGAATTTGGTTTATGCGTGTTTCTTGTTTATGGTA
>Ga0325403_1006589_pt1 | contig 11062 bp, 13 predicted proteins | sample PopdelMetagenome_19_FD_205665 | JGI IMG/M metagenome (GOLD analysis project Ga0325403, IMG submission 205665) | Populus deltoides microbial communities from Bellville, Georgia, United States - Xylem-PdKOR-R4 | ecosystem: Host-associated > Plants > Phyllosphere > Stem > Wood/Secondary xylem...
AAATAAATAAAAATGAAGTCAATCTCTTAGACAAATAATTTCGTATGCCAAACCATAAGTCAGATTTGTAGAGATTAACAATTTTCTTTTTAGATTTTTAAAACAAAAATCACAAGATTTTCATAGCACGAAAGCTTAAGTTCGCAGGCCCAATACAAGAAAAGTTTACTTGATTCGACCCAATTCAATTAAAAAAAATGAAAATAAAATAAAGGCAAGCATTATTACCAAAAAAGCGCGAAGAATGGCATCCACTCCTGGAGAATCAAGAAGGAGAAAGAACGTTGATAGAGGATCTGACCGACTAGCTCTCATCACCTGTCAGATCCATGCCCTCCCACCCGGTTATCCATCTCAACCGTTGAATTCCCAGGACCCACCTCTTCATCTCTCCAATAAAATCACCGGTACGGTACCCCTACTCTCTCTTCTTCTCATGTTAGTTTATAGGAGTTTTGAGAGCCTACAAGAACTGTAAGGCCGTGTTTGTTTTTTATGTTTTCATTATAGGCAGATAATGACGCAGCCCAATTTCTGAGCGGCCCAAACAAGTCATTGGGCCTCTTTCCTCTTCTGAAAGAGGAGAGGTGGTGTGGCTGAAAGAAAATGTCTTTACAATGTAAAGTTACTATGCTTTCTTATCCATGGCTTGCATGTTTTTGTTAGCATTTTCGTTTGTTGAGGGGTGGAGGTATTCGAGGCGATCTAATGCTTGGATGTTTTTGATGGCTTTTTCGTTTGTTGAGGGGTGCTGGTACTTGAGGCAATCTATGGCTTGCATGCTTTTTATAGCATTTTCGTTTGCTGAGGGGTGGAGGTATTTGAGGCAATCTAGCATATTCTGCTGATGGAAAAGATGATCATGAGCCGACCACCATTGCTGCTGGACATGGTGGGAGAACTGTTAAACCATCTTCACGCGAATTTGACACAGCTGCGGAAGCATCAATAGCTTCTTCTGCGGAAACAAGCGGTAAAGTAGAATCATCTTTGGCCAAACCATCTAGGTCTACTTCAGGAACAGAGCAAAACTTAAAACAACAACGATGGAAAAGTAGTTCCGTGACTCCAAATCAAATAACCTCTGCCATTGCAGCATCAGAGAAATCCCGTCTTCGTTGTTCTGTAGTTGTGGCCCTTTCGGCTGTCTTATCGCAGACTAGGATTTCCTCTGCTGGGCAGCAACTTGATAAGTAGCCTTATTAATTTCAGGCCTCTTTATCTAGTTCTGCTAAACAGTGTAACGCTTGTTCTCTTCAATAATCAAAGAGCTTTTAAAGGGGCTGTAGAAGCAGAGAACAAGATCCCTTCAACTGGTGGAACTGATTGGACTGAACAAGCAAGTGAAGCTTTGAAGGTAGCTTGGTGATTCATGCGTATGCCTGCGTGAGAGTGTTGTAATGTTATTTTTTATAGTGTTTATGATTGCTGCGCGAGCTTTCCCCTGATTTGCGAATTTTTTTGGAAACAGTACACTTTAAAAATAAAATTTGTCAAAGACAATTTTTTTTATATAGAAAATAGCATAGTTTAGCTGTGATTTTTAAAAAAATTGCAGTCGGAGAAGTGCGACATCTTGAGCATAAATTTCACCGAGAAGAGAAGAGAAGAGAAGAGGTGCTCTGGGCCGCGCATGCAGTCCACTTCAGCTACTGTTGGTATTGTTGGTGATATTTTCTATAATTGTTTTAATTTTTTCCTCTTATATTTAAAATTTGTGTCGGTTTATTTTAATAATTTATTTAAAATGTGCACTTTCCATGATTCTTATCAAACTGTGCTATTTATTAAAAAACAAATAAAATTGATCGGTGATAATTTGCCAAATTGTTTTCTTCCAAACCACGTTAGAAAGTAAAAACACCCTCTGTGAATTTTTCTGATCATGGTACTCCAAGAAATCACACCCCTCCTGTACATTTGATCGAAAGATTGGCAAGCTTGACCAACGCAGCCACATTTTGCGTACATTTCAAAATGATTATTACATATAGAAGTCTTCCTGAACAACCCATTTCTGTCACAATACATGTGTATCCCGTTCAACCTCAAGAGCTTCTGGCTGCCCACTCGCCGGCGAAGCAGAAATAATGCTAATGTTATCCGGCTCAATGCCCACAATTTGCATTTGAGCACGAGTACCCCGGATATCGTTGCTGTCCAAGATACTGTAGAGTCCTGTAAGGAATTGAATCAAACGAAGCTCTCGCCTTTCTCATATGACCCAATCTAGCATTCCCGGAATAGTACCATTCCATGAAATCGAATCCCTTTCAATCATTCCATCAAACACCTCGAGTGCATGTAATAAATTATAACACCTCGAGTTCATTCTCTATGAGCTTGCTTACCCTTATCATAACAAACAAGCTCTGAACAGGATCGTAACAAATGGTCTTCACTTTGTGGGTTTCTATTATTATTTTTTTATTTAAAAATATATTAAAATGTTTTTTTATACAAACATATTAAAACAATAATAATAAAAAAAAAAGTATGATGCACCGCCTTAGTTTTAGCATTTCCTTATAAAAGGTGATGGCTCCCCTGTACACTTCATTGTGTGCGTGGGCTCTTATCATTGCATTGTATAAATACTCATTTGATTCCTTCACTTGCTTAAACAGCAAGGTTGCGTAACCAAGATCCTCACTTTTATCACACACATCTACCATTTTTGTCACCAAGAAGTCGCTCTGTGAAAGTTAGTACTTGATAACGTGAGCATGGATGCTCTTCAACTATACAATGTCTTTTCAGTTCTGCAAAATGTGCAAAAATAAATTCTCTAGTTCTCTGATTTTCAAGCCACCAATTCTTGTTGCCATTGCTTTCGGTGTTCTTGGTAATCAATGAATAGGGGGTTGTTTTCAGTGTTAAATGAGAGGCAGAAATTTGCAAACTTTTTGCGGTTCTGTTCAAAAAGTTTGTTACTTGATCAGGGAATGCAAGTACATGGAGCTTTAGTGAAAATAGGGTTTGGTTTTGACTTGATGTTAAGCAATGATCTAATTGTTATGTATGGAAAATGCGGTAGTCTAGGTGTTGCTTGTGATGTGTTTGATAGAATGCTCAAAAGAAATGTGGTTTCTTGGACGGCTCTTATGTGCGGGCACATACAAAATGGGAACCCGCTAGAGTCATTATTACTGTTCTCCAAAATGGGCTTATCGGGTGTGAAACCGAATGATTTCACCTTTTCAACGAATCTTAAAGCCTGTGGTTTGTTGAATGGCCTAGATATTGGGAGACAAATTCATGATATTTGTGTGAAAACTGGATTTGATATGGTGAATGTGGTAGGGAATTCTATCATTGACATGTACTCAAAATGTGGAAGAATCAATGAAGCTGCCTGTATGTTTGAAGTTATGCCTTCAAGGAACCTTATAAGTTGGAATGCTATGATAGCAGGATATACTGTTGCAGGATTCTGTGAGAAAGCTCTAGTTTTGTTTCAAAAAATGCAAGAAGGTGGGGGATTCCTCGATGAATTCACGTTTACAAGCACGTTGAAAGCTTGCAGTGATCTTGGTGCAATCAAAGAAGGAAAACAAATTCATGCTTTCTTGATTACTGGTGGTTTCTTGTATTCTGTTAATACTGCTATTGCTGGTGCTCTCATTGATTTATATGTGAAATGTGGGAAGTTGTTCATGGCAAGAACATTGTTTAGTCATATTGAAGAGAAACATGTGATATCATGGACGGCACTCATTCTTGGTTACGCTCAAGAAGGAAACTTAGCAGAGTCCATGGACTTGTTTAGGCAGCTTAGAGAGAGCAGCATCCAAGTTGATGGGTTTATTCTGTCAAGCATGATGGGCGTGTTCGCTGATTTTGCACTTGTTCAGCAAGGCAAGCAAATGCATGCATTTGCAATTAAAGTCCCCTCTGGTGTAGACATCTCAGTATGCAACTCAATTTTGGATATGTATCTGAAGTGTGGAATGATAAATGAGGCAGAGAGACTTTTCAGTGAAATGCCTGCTAGAAATGTGATTTCTTGGACAGTTATGATTACTGGATATGGAAAGCATGGTCTCGGCAAAGAGGCAATTCGTCTCTTTGATGAAATGCAATCAGATAGTACTGAGCCTGATGATGTGACTTACTTGGCAGTGCTCTTAGGCTGTAGCCATTCAGGACTAGTAGAGAAAGGTCAAGAATACTTCTCAAGGTTATGCAGCTACCATGGGATCAAAGCTAGAGTAGAGCATTATGCATGCATGGTTGATCTCCTTGGCCGAGCTGGGCGCTTAAAAGAAGCTAAGAACCTCGTCGACAGCATGCCTCTAGAGGCAAATGTAGGGATATGGCAGACATTGCTGAGTGCTTGCAGAGTACATGGAGACTTGGAATTGGGAAAAGAAGTAGGTGACATTCTTTTTAGGTTAGACAGTGAAAATCCTGTTAATTATGTGATGATGTCCAACATTTATGCTGATGCAGGCTATTGGAACGAATGTGAGAGAATAAGAGAATTGGTGAAGTCAAAGAAGTTAAAGAAAGAAGCAGGACGTAGTTGGGTAGAGATTGACAAGGAGGTTCACTTTTTCTATGGCGGAGATGATACGCATCCCCTCACAGCGAAAATACATGAAATCTTGAAAGAAATGGAGAGGAGGATGAAAGAAGAGTTAGGTTATGTTTACGGGGTTAAATATGCATTACACGACGTGGAAGAAGAGTCAAAGATGGAGAACTTGAGAGTTCATAGTGAGAAGTTGGCAATAGGGCTGGCATTGGTTTGTGGGGGTTTAGAAGAGGGGAATAAGGTGATTCGTGTATTCAAAAACTTGAGAGTTTGTGGGGATTGTCATGAGTTCATAAAGGGTTTATCGAAGATCTTGAGAGTAGTATTTGTTGTGAGAGATGCAAATAGATTTCACAGGTTTGAGGATGGTTTGTGCTCTTGCAGAGATTACTGGTGATTTTGTATTACAGTTATCTTACCCTCCTGAGATTTCATACCTTTCTGGGCTTGGAAATCCCTCTTAAGAGGCCTCCTTTAATGCTGCTGTAAAATTAGCTTCCGGCAGCCAGGAAAGAGAGGGAGGATGGGATACAATATGGAAAAAACATGTAATTGACTTCATGGAGAGATGAGCAAGCATACAATTTGGAAGCAAGGGATCTTCAGGCGTAGCTTCTCCCCCCTGGCGTGCGAGCAACAGCACTGTTATTTGTTGAAGACTTCGGTGCTTTAAAATGTTGAAACAAGCTTTTGAAGGTTCTTCATCTCCATTTTTATCGAGGTAACGATTAAGTTGAGTTAGAGACTCGAGCTCATTACAGCTATTATTGTACACATTCTGTCCAAGTCATTACCACCAAATGTAACTGAAATTCTCTCGTCTAAACCTCAGCTAAAAAGTCTTGACTTTGACAAATCCTCCGTTGTACAATGAACAAAATCTTGACCCTCACAGAAATAACCGCCTCGCTGAATCTTCGTTAGTTATTAGCTTTATGCTCAGTAATATGCAATGCCATGTTATTCAAAATCAGGGTTCCATTCAACTGAGAGAAGACTCGAAAGAAAAAAGGGATTTCCATTGATTTAAATTGTACATGTACAAGGAGATACAATAACTCATGGTCAAAGCCAGCCATTCACGTCAAAACCAGCACAACAATAGATTTGCTTTGAAGTGCAGTAGCTTAAGTTGGACACTTGAAGAACGGGTGATCAAGAGCTTGCCAAGCTGTTAGACGTTCGGATGGATCATATTTTAACAAACCATGCAGCAGGTCAATGAGTGAAGATCTTGAGCTGTCTACGTGTTGAGATATCATAAGCTGTGTTGTTCATCGTTAAAATCCAATATCAAGATCATCAATAATCCAATATCCAAGGTCTAAAAATGAAATCCAAAACAGAAAAAATAGAAATCACCTTTAGTCGATCAAGCTTCTTCACAGCTCTTATACTTTCCCTAGAAACTGCTCCTTCAGGCCAATTCAACCTGGATCCTCTCCGAAAATATTTCTCAGCTCCACGACTGCATGTAACAAAAGTGGATGGAATTTCAGTAAAATTGGAAGAGAATTCTATATTCATTAATAGTTGCTCAAACATTATGGGAGTAATGCATAGGGAAGACATGGATCATGAGAAAAAGGAATTGGGAAAACAATAGAAATTAACCCAAAAACTGGACTAAATCAATTTAATCCACTCAACCAGGTTTCTCCCTCAAATATTAGAAAGGAACTTACTTAGCCCTAAGAATCATGTGCTCTGGCAGAGGTCCCAATACCCTCTCCATCATAGCTAAATGTTCCAAGTTCTCGTGTGTCTGGAATAGAGCTTCGCCCTGCATAAATTTTCCCACAAATTTAAGTATTTCTGATAAGAAATTCAGAATCAAAGCAAGGTTCTCATACAACAAGAGACAAGCAGGACTAACCGAGCATAACTCAACTAGTATACAACCAATGCTCCACAAGTCACATGGATAAGACCAACCTAGACCTGCAATGAAAATGTATGCAGAAAGTTAGGAAATAAGATTTAATTATAGAATAGTGCAATCCGCAGGTAGTTAAATTTCAGAGAAATCTTCATCACAAAAACACATTTAGGTAGGAAGAACAAACAAAACAAAACTACATTAATCAAGCACAAATGATTTCACACTCATGAACTAATTTTGAGATATAAGAGACGAGCAAAGGTATCACTTGAAGTTTGTAATAGAACCATATAGGCTTGAATTTCCCAGGTGGTGATTCCACAATGAAATCTTTTGTGCCTGTTTATGTAAATATTAGTTTCTTGTTTTTTTTTTGTATTTTTAACTATTCAAAGGAAATTTATCATACATCGATCAAAAACTTCCAAATTTCAAGTATAAGCATTTTGGTGGGAGGAATTGCTAGAGAAAAGGAAGAATAGAAAACCTGCACTTTGACAGCTATGGTTTATTAGTCTCTTAAGAGAGAGAGGAAAAAACAAGGGAACTTGAAATTAATGTTATGGTAAACATGGGATATAAGAAGGCCATGCAAAGAGAATGAAAAAACAAATCCAAAAGTACTATGGAAAACACAGCCCTTACAAATTCAAACTTTAAATTTCTCTACAACTATGCATGTCAGTAGAATCTGTAATAAATTTTCCCACTACAGATGTCTGGGGGAAAACATAACACATTGAATGTATCATCAGAAAAACAGTCCTCTACACAAACAAGTTGAAACAAATGATGTAAGGTTCTAGAAAGAAATGAAAAAAGAAACTACTAATGTCAATCTAAGAATTGTTTTTTTTAATGAATTGAGTGTCTGATCTGAAAAGAACATTTCTGTGACCTATTGTCCAGATTCTCAACCCACTTCTGAAACATCTAAGCAAATTCCTACACACCCATATCCCTCTACCAACCACCAAGTTTTTTTGTACCTTCCATGAGAAGTCGACACATGTAGAAGCAACCAAAGAGGGAAACACATTCTCATTTGCCAACACAGTAACTCGTTACCTAGAATGACCTCAGGGGCTCTGTAATGTCTCGTTGAAACAATGGAGCTATGGTTCTGATTATCAAATGCAGTACTACCAAAATCAATCAGCTTAATGGAACTTGACTTTGGCAAGCACCTGAAGTGCATTTCATCTGAAGAACTCCTCTGTACCATTTCAATCATTTTTAAGGTTATAACCAAGCCTAAACCCAAATCTTAAATGGTATTATTTTTCAATTGTGAAAGGCCAAATACCTTGGAGCCTGGAAGCTTTATATATTCAGATGACACAAGAAGTATATTTTCTGGCTTCAGGTCAGTGTGAATTAAGCGTAAATCATGCATATCTGCCAAATATGACAAGTCATGGAAAATAAAAACATTACACAAGGGGTAAAAAAGAATCAGAGATCCCTTGCTAGCCCTGAATAAACAAAACAGGCCAAGAAACAGATCTGGGTGATTGGTTAAGAAATATAAGGAAAGTAACAAGACAAGAGCCAAGAACAATCCACACACATGCTACAGATTCCAAAAGCTGACGTCCAAATTCCCGAACAAGATCCACAGGGAATGGGCTGTATTTATTTCTCTTTAGAAAATCAAACAAACTTGGTCCAAGCTTCTCAAATACCTGGTAACACCATTAAAAATCCATTCAAAGGAAGTTTTCTGTTTAGTTCCCACTTTCATGAATGAAGTCCATGCAGACAAATTGATATTAAACCATCATAATTGACTGAAGATAAGTTACATGTTCTGAATATATATTAGTGATAAATTGGTCAAATTTTGAACACCAAAAAGTTCAAAGGATTCACATTTGGACATAAGCAACATAAAAAAATGCACAGAAAATGAGACAAATAAATCTAAGGCTTAGTTTCCAGCCACTTCTTTCATCATTTGAAAGGATGGTTTGCCAGTGAATCCAACACAATCTTCCTATAAAATACAGCATGAGCAAAGGAATTATTTATAACAGAGATTTAATTGGAATACTTACAATACAAATGTGATTGCGGTAATCAAACCAGTTCCGAATCTGAACACATCTGCATAGAGGAATCAACAAGCAGGAGCATGAGAACATGTCGCGTGATGGGTGAAGACTGATGACATGCAAGCAACTTTTCTCTCAGCAGAAACTCATAAAACATATACCGTGAGCTGGCTTTTTCATTCTTGGCAACACGCTGAAGTATATCGACTTCAATCATTGCTGCATCACGATACTTGTGAATGCTACGTACTACCTTGATTGCCACATACTCTCGTGTTTGGCGATCCCAACATTCCAAAACTCGCCCAAAAGTGCCTACAATACTAGCAATTTGCTGAATGGCACAAGCAGAATCACAAAAATTTAACATCTTGTAGATAGCAAGACGCTTGACAGCTAACCTTCACCCATTTTGCTCAGTATTTTATCTGCCAAACAGTGCAAGAAGTTCCTAATCAGAGATTGGGCCCAATGTTTTGCACAAAGAACGCAATTAAAACATTGCATGACTCTTAACTAACAAAACACTTCACATACACTTTTATAAAAACTAGGTACATATAATTTATGAATTTCAAATGTTTTTCCCCGCTGGATCTGTTCCAAAAAAAAGTTTAGTTTCAGTTTCAGTTCCTTTTTTTATATTCTTCTCGATCTCTTCTTGAGATTCCCTTTTCTTTTCCTTAAAACAGGAGGATATTATTAAAAAATTCCAAATTTTGAGATTTCCCAATCAGATTTTAAAATCGCAAATAATAAATTTGAAGAAAAGCTTACATCTTGGAGTCAAATTCTCGCCGAGATTAAACATATAATGTCCTTCACGATCATCCTCCCTTCTCGGCGGGGACACATACCTAGCCGCCATCCCCTCATTTCGAGCCACCACTGGAGCCCGTTCCTACAAATAACAAAAACCAACACCAATTTTAACCCCAAGTCAATCTCCCTGCACCAAGCGTGATTTTCAAGATCTCATTATCCTAATCCCCCAGATCTCCGAAAAAAAATAAACCTCTGGTTGTGCAGGGCCAACGTCCCACGCGAATCTTGGCCGTTTTCTGACACGCTGCTGCTTCTCCATCCTTTCGATATCGACAACTGCTGCAACCATTCGAGCAATCAAGATTTCCCTCTGCAACACAAAAAAATCCTGAATTCCAGGAAAGTTAGGGAATTTGACTTTACAGTGGCAGCTTATGAAATCTAATTAGGGTTTGCTTGTGATGATCGTGGGAAAGATGTACGAATACGATGTAAGAAGTGTACGGGTGGGAAAGAGGGGTTGTTAGGGTTAGGGTTCGGTAAAATTACAAGAAGGCTTTGCGCTAATTTATTTATTTGGTCGTGTCGTCCTCAACTGCCAGGTGTGTTTCTTCCGCGGTTCATTAATGATTTCCTTAGATATTTGGGCTTGGGTTGTTGGACCCTAGTTTTAATCTTTCAATTCAATTGGATCTAAACTGGGCCACATCAGTCGAATTTACTTAAGATTGAAAAATAAACTAAAAGAGAACGGGAAGTTATTATATATTTCCACGTAAAATACTATTTTTAAAAATAATATTTTCTCTTTATTCTTTATTTTTAATATATGTTGTTTTTAATTTTTTATATTTTTATTTTAAATTTATTAAGAATTAAGCTTTTATAATTTTTTTAAATTTATATTTATTGAGATTATCCTAAACTTATAACTTAAATCGATAATTTCATGGGTTAACTCAAATTTTTTATTTATTTTTTTAATTTTATATTTTAATATTGATTTTATTTGAAATTAAATTTAATAATTTATTTTTATTTAATTTTTATTAAGTTATTATAATTTCATGACTCAGTATATAGATAAACAAATTAACTGAACTGATTAAAATTAATCCAGTATATTATCGTCTTAATTTTTTTTTTTAAAAATATCATTTTAAATATTTATTTTGAATCAAACTATATCTTCATCAATCATTCAATTATCTTAGGACTAAAAAAAAAACTAAGTCATGTTATATCAATCCCTACTTGATTTTGTTTTTTTTTTTTTGTTTTTTTACTATAAAAAGAATATAAGCAACACTCAAATAATTTTTTTATAATTAAAAAAATTGATCCAATATGTAATATAAAGCATGCCATTAATTTAATCTTTAATTGTAAGGGCAAAAAAAGAGTGCATGGTATCCAATTAGGTCTTTTTTCTGCAAAGCTCCCCAAGAAGTTTATTTTTTTTCTTTCCTTGAAACATGTGTAAAATGGTATCTTGCTTTTTTATTTTTATTTTTATTTTTTTTTAATTTTATGATATGTGATTACATAACGTTAAAACTAAAAAAAATGCGATTTGTTGCTTAGAGTTGGGACAAGAGCTATTGAAATGTACGTATTGCAAAAATAAAGACGTCCCTGCCTCGTATGTTAATATAAAATAAATATATCTTTGAAAAATTTCTTAAAAAATACATTTTATAATTTTAAAATGTAAAAAATATATTATATTTATTTTTATTATCAATATATCCAAACACTGTTTAAATCTCCCGATCTTTATATTTAGTTACATTTCAATAAGAGATAATTTTTAATCCCTTACAC
>Ga0325403_1006595_pt1 | contig 11058 bp, 4 predicted proteins | sample PopdelMetagenome_19_FD_205665 | JGI IMG/M metagenome (GOLD analysis project Ga0325403, IMG submission 205665) | Populus deltoides microbial communities from Bellville, Georgia, United States - Xylem-PdKOR-R4 | ecosystem: Host-associated > Plants > Phyllosphere > Stem > Wood/Secondary xylem...
ACTGACAAAATACCAAAATAGTTGGATCCGCGAAGCTGTGTTCGGGATTAAGCCTCGTTCCATAAAACCAGCTCTGATACCATGTTGAAATAATTAAGCTCAAACACAAAAGGGAGGCTAGAATTCTGAATAATATGTATATTATGAGTGCTTAGTTTTAACCTAAATACAAACAAAGTATATATAGGTTAAATTGAAAGTACTATTCTATCCTTAATAAATAAGACTACATAAATATTATTTAACACTGGGTAGGATGTGAGGTGGGGCAGCTATACTTTAATGCTATACTTAATGGAGGTGTCAGTTTAGGTGATCAATCAATGAACTCTTAAATAAAATATACGACAAATTGCAATGCACTTTCACAAGCTCTCGTTCGTTGGTTTCTTGATTGTTTTGTGTTAAAAAAGCAAACAGACCTCTATGGGCTACAATACAACACTGAACCTGATGTTCGAGAAACACCGAGTTCAATGGGCTATCTGATACGTAATATTTCGAAACATATGATCACGTCCTGCTTATTGAGTTAGATGATCGGAACATCTGTCATCCGTTTCAGTCGGGTTTTTGAATTACAAGAGCTGATAGAGTCAAGATATCAAAACTACGTCAAGATATTTTACTATCTCTCGTCCCCAATTTTACAGAATATGCATCCCAAAGGCACCGGAGAAAGTTCGTGTTCTTTACCTTTCATGTTTCATTCCCTTGCTTTTCATGACAAGTAGCCAGCTACAAGTCGGACCACCTCACTTTAAGAAGAGGCCCTACTTCTTCCATATGCACTGTCTTTTCCCATTTCAAGTCCTTATCTACTGAGGCCATTCTTTTCATGTGTTGCTGTGAAAAACGAATGCATGATTACAATTTGACTTGCGGGGGTAACTAAGATTACAATGCACAGCCAACCTATTCATGGGCCCCGGGGTTCCATGGTTTTCTTTATCTGTATTTATTAGGAAGAAAAATGACAGAACCTCGAAAGCCGATAGAGAGGTTTTTTAGCCAAAAATTACAATTTCATCTTCACCCGAATTACGAATTAAGTGATAGGTTTTTATAGATAATTAGCTTATCATGGAGATAATATACAAAGGTAATTTGGTCATTTCATTAAATTTGAAAAGTTGAGTTGTTTTAAGATGTAAATGGTAATTTTCTATATTATAGCTCTTCAAAAAAATGTAAAAAAAAAGATTTTTAAAGTAGAAAATGTAAAAAGATTTTCAAAAAATTGTAACTGTAATTAATAGCTCTTCAAAAAATGTAAAAAGTAGAAACATATTTCCACGCATCATTTGATTTTTAAAGATTAAGTTAAGCCAGCATACGAAAAGAAGAAAATAAAAGCTAATCAACCCTTTTGTTTTTCCAATGTTTTTTTTTTTTTTAATTTTCTGGAAATTCCTAAAGCATTGATTTTATCATCCCTTCACTAGTGGTCAAAATTTTTTAATCTTGAAACCGTTTGTTTTTACATTTTAAAAAAATAATTTTTTATTTTTTTAATTTAAATAATTTTTTTATGTTTTCACATTGTTTTGATGTGTTGAAATTAATTTTTTTTAAAAAATAAAATAAATATTATTTAAATATATTTTTAAATAAAAAATATTTTAAAAAATAAATACTATATACCACCGAAAAACACATTAATCCAATATGTTATAACAAATCTCAAGTGTCCATTTCATAGTAGTGTCCGTTCCATAATAGTGGTATGACACAGTTATCAATTGTGTCTTTAAATAAAATAAAATAAAATAAAATAAAAATAAAAATAAAAATAAAAATAAAAATAAAGATAAAGGAGCCAATCCTATCCCAGATAGTGACTCTCCAGCTCCATCTTTAAAATAAGCCAAACTACCTCACCTAGTTTTATTAGCAACTTTTGAAACAGGAATGTCTTTATATGCATATCTTCGAAGGATTAGGGTCTAGATAGTACACTGCAACATTATTAAATAAAAATAGAAATATCAATGTAATATTTTTATTATTTAATTATAATAAATTTTACCAAGCAAAATGTTCTCTGATATATACTAAAAAAATTATAATAAGTAAATAAATAATTAAAACAAAGATATAAATATGGTAAGTTGTACTATACAGTTGTACTATACAGGATATACTATATACTAGCATGAGCTATATTCCCCTTTGATATTTTAAAGCAGATTCCCTACCTACCTAAGCATAATACATGGTAGGTCACATATCTTTATCTATACCCCCACATTAATTAATTATAAACTATATTTTCCGTTGATATTTTAAAGCAGAATATTCCCTACATGGTAGCTCACATATCTATGTGTACCCTACATTAATTATTTATAATAGTCACGAAAATGATATTGAAACAATTTTATTTTAAAAAGGAACATTTACATATGTTACCAACATTATTTACAACCAATTGCATTAAGAAAAAAAAATATAAATATTATGAAATAAAGCAAAAATGGTGAATATATGAAATAAATATACCATCGAGGATGAAGATTCAAAACCCTTTTCTTTTGAAGGATCCATAACATATTTATAACTTGTGAATCATGTCATTTATTTTTTAGAGGAGAGGCTGGAAATTCATCTTGCTAAAATAACATTGGAGGTGGATAAAAAATCTCTTATATGTCATTAATAAGATATAAATATTTTTTACACATCATTAATAAGTAATAAATATTAGGTCTTTCTAAAAACTTCTATACATTTAAGAGTGTAGAGAGATAAGTACCATTGATCTTAACATTTTATGTTAAGGGTTACGATAAAAAACAAGCAGAGTCCTATGACCCAATAAGGAGCCTCGAAAGATTATTAGTTTTACATACATCTTGGCTCAACGAGATGATGAGCCCAAAGATGTTGGGTTGGACAACTTTCCAGATCTACATGTACTTGATATTAGCATGTAGCTGAGTCCAGAGATATTGGGTTCTATATGTACTTGGGCTCAACACATAACTGAGCCTAGAAATGTTAGGTTTAGTGGATTGTCCAACTCACATATACTTAGGCTCATCACGTAGCACAACCTAGAGATGTTGGGTGTGGCAGATTACTAGACCCATATGTATATTGGTTCAGCACATAACTGAACGCACATGTACCTGAGCTCAATGCGTAGCTGAGTCTAGAGATGTGGTTGGTCTTTTTTAAACATGGATTTTCAGAAAAAAATAACATGTATAAAACTTGATTCAGAATTAATACCGTTCAATTAGTATAACATATTTAAATTTATATAATGTGTTTTATTGTTAATAGGATACGTACTTTGATGATGATATTATGACTTTAAAACTTAATTTATTTAATTGTGTTTAAGATAATATTTTGATAACAAGAAACCATACATATCAAGTAGTTTCTACCAATGAAGTTAAATCACCTTCAAGGGGATAAAAAAAAAAAAAACTACTGCAATTGTAAAACACGCAAGATGACAGCAAAAAAAAAAACCTTCCACCGTATAATTAATGAACACATGGCAATTACCTTGAGTCCGCGAGTGCTCTTTGCCTTCCCTCAACTGTGTGACGTCCTAATTTGCCTCAGCTGAATGACAATATATTCTCTAATCATCACCTAACTACTCCCTACTCACCAAAAAATTAAAAAAAGAAAAGAAAAGAAACTCATTTGACGTCTTGCCGAAACTTAAGTTTATTTTTTAATGAAGGCCTTCGAGAGTCTAAATTCAAGGGTAAGGTTGTCCCCACGTGTGACCTGTTATTTTTGTTTCTTTACATTAATCTGATGAAATGAAAATTAAATATTGTTCTTCTGGTGTTATAATTAGTGTAAACAACTCGAGGTAATGTTTTTTTTTTTTTTATAACTCAGGGTGTTCGGGTCAGATTACACGCATTATAATTAATTCTCGGGTCCATTGAACACACTACAAGTTTATTGGCCAGGTAAAACATCACGGAGGTGACAGGCATGCATAGAAAAAATTGAAATCAGGTGCAAAGAAAAGAACAGAAACTCATTTGACGTCTTGCCAAAACTTAAGTTTATTTTTTATTTTTAAATTAACATGGATGCATGAGATAATTTAGATGTACTTTGATTAATTTTATGGGTTCTGAAATTAATGACTATGTAAACCTTTAATAACTTTGAGATTTGAGGAACTCAAACTGGTAATTTCTAGAAAGCAAATACAAAATCTGACCAGTTGAGTTACACCCTTTAAAATTTACTAGAGTTTATTTTTCAATGAAGGCCTTCGAGAGTCTAAGGTCAAGGGTAAGGTTGTCCCCATGTGTGAACTGTTATTTTTGTTTCTTTACATTAGTCTGATGAAATGAAAATTAAATATTGTTCTTCTGGTGTTGTAATTAGTGTAAACAACTCTAGGCAATGCCTTTTTATTATTCTTACAAGAGGCTAAGGTGCTCCCATATTTTTGTTCTTGTGCTAGCTATGCATATATAGAAAAGTGGATAATCGAACATTTGGTAAATAAAAACAAATTATGTGGAAATATTTTTATTGAAGTGTCTTGCACATGGGCCAACTGTAATAGAGAGAAAAAAATTGGCATAAAATAGAAATTGTTTTGGAACGTATTAATTAAAATATTGACACCGACAATCAATTAAAGATGCCCTTAATTAATTAATTTTTACATTAGTGAAATAAATTATGAGAGTAATGGAGAGGGAGTACTCCTCCTCCTATATATAACATGGACAAGAGACTCAAGTTACAGAGAATGGAAGTGTGAGAGAGGCTGCCATTTTTCAGCTAAAGCAGTATATATTGCGTCCAGGATCAGACGAAGCTCTGCTGTTTGATCTCCATTTATAAAATATTATTACTGTTTTTCACAGGCCAGGTACTCGGTTTCTCTGTGTTTTTTTTTTCCCTTTCATTATTTTTATTCAGCATATAATTTCTTTTTATTTCAATAAAGCTAGTTTTTAAATTACTGCATGATGTAAGTTGTCTAATTATATAGTTAACCTCGTTGATTAAATATAAGTTGTCTAATAAAACTCATTAATTAAATAAATTACCATGAGCAACCTGACCCTGCCCTCGTGTGAATATCGGGTTTAATGATTAATTAAGAGGTATACTCCTTTCTTTGTTAATTATTGAGTTTAAAGTTGGTTTAGTTTACAAGTGAATTAAGAAGAAAATAATTTTTATCTCATATTAAAAATATAATTTTTAAAATGTTTCGTGGATTTTTATTATATAATAAATTAAGTAAAAATTATAGTAAATAAGCTTTTTTAGTGGACTTTCTAATACTATTATATAAATATTTATAATATAAAAAAGAAAAATTTTAATTTGTAGTGAGATTAATTCTTTAATGAGTAATTTTTATAATTTTTATAATTAATTTTGATATTTATGAATATTGAGATAAAAATAAATAATAGTTATTCAATTTAATTTAAAATATAACTGTCTTATTAATAATTATATAATTTCATTAAAATATTTTAATTCTATATAAACTTATCATTACATAAAGAGATACATAAGTTTTTATTCTTTTAGAGTCTTAAATGAAAATAAATAAACACTTTAAAAAAAGTTTTTTTTTATCATAAGTTGAATTTTATGGTGAGAATATGTGAATAACATAAAAAGAAGTAGTTCAATAGTATGAATTAATTTCCCTTGTTAACAAAAATAAAATCTTTTAGGAATTTAAAGATCTTTTACAGTTTTTTTTATCCTAATTAAATTTTGGTGAACTAATCCATTATCTTGTCAGATAAATCACTTAGTTTCCTTGGAAACTAACAGCAAATATTAGCATTGTGTTCTGTTGCATAAGCAAAAAAATTCAAACGCGTAGAAATAAGTAATATTTTTGTGAAATAGATTCTAGTGGGAGTACGTAACTGTTGTTTATTTATGTTACTGGACAGCAAAATTTGATAGATGGGAGAGATTCGTTCACCATACTTTTCTATTGATCAAGAACACCTCAAAGATAATGCTGAAATTCGTTCACCATATTTTTCAAGTGGTGGAGACTACCTTGGAGTTAATGCTGAAATTCGTTCACCATATTTTTCATTTGATACTCAAGATTACCATGGAGATAATGCCGGAATTCATTCCTCGTATTTTTCAGCTGCAGACTACCATGGAGAAGATGCTGAAATTCCTTCTCGAACATTCTTTCACCAAGATAATATTGTTGAGAATCCATACAATGCAGAAAATTTTGTTGAGCAGGATATTGTTCAAAACACATACAACGCAGAAAAGCTCATTCAACGGGTAAGAGTTGAAGAACTGTACTCGGATCTTGAAGCTGGAGGAGCTGTATATAAATCCGATGAAAATCTAAATGATGGGAATTGTATCTACAGAGTTCCTGATGCACTTTGCAAATCAAATGAAGCCATCTATACTCCTCAAGAAGTTTCTATAGGCCCTATTCACCATGACAAGAAGAATTTGCAGCCCATGACAACGCAAAAGGTGAGATATTTGAAAGAATTCTGTAACAGGGTGGTAGGGGAAACAAGGGTGCAACAAGTGAAGTTCCTGGAGAAAATTTGGAACACCATTAAAGAGGATGAAGAGAAGATCCGCCGATGTTATGAAGATGGTGCTCATGAAGTTCGAGAAAATGATCAGTTTGTGAAAATGGTGTTGTTGGATGCTGTTTTCATCTTGGAGTACTTGTTGAGGAATAAAGATTTTAAAAAATATGGAGATGATTCCTTATTGCGTAGAAACGGGTTAAGGTTTCGGATTCGACAAGACTTCTTGCTGCTTGAGAATCAGTTGCCATTCTTCATTCTTGAGAAATTATATGACCATCTTCTTGAAGACGGCGAAGGAAATTATACTTCTTTTCGAGATCTTGCCTACGAGTACTTAAATAGGTACAATGCGAGTGCATACAAGCCGAGCGACAAGGAGATATTACATTTCACCGATTTGGTCAGATCTTCATTATCCGTCAACCATCCAGAAATGAGGAGTGACGAACCGATTGGAAAATTTTATAGCGCTACCAAGCTGCATGAGGCAGCGATTAATTTTAAGGAATTTCGAAATGAATGCTTACTTGACGTAAAATTTTCTTCTACAAAAGGTGAGTTACGTATACCACGTCTTCGGATAGACCACCACACTGAACTTCTCTTCGGAAACCTCATTGCCTTGGAGCAGTGTCATTATAAAGGAGAAGATCAGTATATCTGCCATTACGTTAAGCTACTTGATACTCTTGTTGCCAAACCCAAAGATGCGGATCTCCTCATTAAAAATAAAATCATTGACACAGACAGAGATGGTGCTTCTGTGAAGAATATGATCGACAGGCTTTCGGCAGAAACTTCTGAAGAATATTCCATTTACTATAGCCTCTACAAGCAGCTGGATCAACACTACCAGCACTCCTGGTTGAAAAATAGCGCATACTTTAGAGAGGTATATTTTGGAAACCTTTGGAGAAGTACTGCAACTGTTAGTGCAGCTGTCCTGCTCCTCTTCACTTTTGTACAAACAATTTGTGCAGTCGTTGCCTTGCGCTAGTACTCCAAGTGGACCAAGTTAGCCCCAATCCGGTGTAATTTTATTTCTCTCATTGCTGACCTTCGTTGTATTGTTTGTGTACTTTCCGTTTCCTTTGCAGTTTTTCATTGTACTTCAACTCATGGGCTTTCTTTGTATTTAGTAGTCATGACTTTGTAATGATGGTTCTGATGGATGCTGTCTTCACTATCAAGTTCATCTTGCAGAATTCAACAAATCTCCATCGTAAAGAGTCTGGACCGTCAGAGAAAGCAAAAATTATCTTAGGACTTGATACTACTCGAAAATCAACTACCTTACTTCATTGTTGAGAAACAGTATGACAAGAGATATTACCCTACATTTCTTCAGCTTATCTATAACTACTTTGAACATCGCTACGTGCCTGCAGTGGAGGCAAAACCTCATCCAAGGGAAGTAAAACATTTCACTGATTTGGTAAGGTGTTCTATGTTGATTGAGCCTAGTCCTCGCAACCTTGATTTTCCTATTGAACTCAAATATAATGCAACCACGCTCCTTAAGGCAGGAGTTAAGTTTGTAGTTGTTGATAATAACCATCTGCTTGACATAAGATTTGATAATGGGGTGTTGAAAATACCACGCTTGGTCACTTGAAACATTTTCGAATGTACAATTAGAAATATTCTATGGCCTTGGAGCAGTTCCATTACTATCCACATGCAACTTACATATGCGATCACTTGTCAAGACTGAAGAAGATGTGGATTTGCTTGTTGAAGAGGGAGTATTGTCAGCTGGCTAGAGAACAACGCTATGGTAGCAGATTTGATTAACCAACTTTGTGGAGGATTTGGACAAATTTACACTCGCCATCGTCATGTCCGTGAAGGATTAAATGCTTTTTTTTCTTATGAAGAATTTACAAGGACTAATTAACACAACCATAGAAGAGTAGTAACCTAGAAAGTAGAAACTTCATGAAGAAAATAGAATGATATAGGCAGCCATGTTAGAGGTCCTAAGGAATGTTAAATAAGGTGCAGAAATGCTGAGCATTTTCCTCTTCATCACATAAACATATATTTAGGGCAACGAACAAGAATGTTCAACTTCCATGAAGCCCTCGGGTCCACGGTTATTAGTAGAACCAAAAACCAACAGAGTTAAACTAATTAATTGAATTTTTATCGATGTAACTATGAGATTAATATTTTATCAATGATGATGATGATGAGATCAATAGTGTAAAAGAAAAATCCAACTGCTTTTAGCAGAATATAACACCGCATTAGGCTGACAAAAACTACTCGGAAAACAATCCTGCTACTACAGTAGCTTTAAACCTCCTGCTTCGAGCCTCTAGAAGCAACTCTATTGAAATATACACCAATTATGTGGACCATATGGGAAACCATAACCAGATACTGACTGTAGAAATAAAACTAGATCAGCTGCTTTGGACCTAGAAGTGACATTATTGAACATACAGTCTGTATCAAAGTGAGGATCAGCAGGACAGCTGCAGCAACAGTTCCGGTACCTCTCCAAAGATTGCTGAAATATACAAGTTTCAAGGTTGCCTTTCTATGGTTGCACCTGTTCTCATAGTAGGCATTCAAATCAACACAAAGATCATGATAACAAGTGAAAAACTCACTAATTTGCTCGCAAAGCCGGTTAATCAAGTCTGCAACCATGGCATTGTTTCCTAGCCAGTTATCAATCACCCCCACTTTAACCAGCAAATCCACATCTTCTTCAGTGTTGATAAGATGGTCCATTAACATAAAGTAATTGCATATGTAAGTACTATATGGGTAGTGGCACTGCTCATATGCCATGAGGTTTCGTGTCACATATTCGAAGCTCTGATTTACTTCAAAGCGTGGCATTTTCAACACTCCGTTGACAAAATTTATGTCGAGTACACAACTGTTTTCAGTTGCCTCAAACTTCAATCCTGCTTTATGAAGCATGGTTGCACTGTATTTCAGTTTGATGGTACAAGGACGACGGGGTAATGTCTCAAGGGACTCATTCAACATAACATATCTCAGAAAATCAGTGAAATGCTTTATCCCTACTGAGTTGACTTTTGGTCTCTGTGAAATCCTGTAGTAATGTCCAAAGTAGAAGGCTACAAGCTCAGGAAAAGTAAGGCTAGCTTGTGTTTCAGGGTCTGAATAGGTTTTCTCGTATATTTTCTCCAGAATGAAATAAGGTAGCTGATTTTCAAGTAGTATCAAGTCCACTTGTAAACCAAACATCATCCGAGGCTCAGGTAATATGGGAACTTCTTCACAGAAAAGGTTAAAGAACTGCAACAAGAATTCGATGACGAATACAGCATCCAACAGAATCATCTTTACAAAATCATCACTGCTACGATTGAAGTTATAACAGCCTCGAATTTCCACTTCATTCTTCTGAACTATGGTCACAAGATCGTCCAATGTCACCTTCTTCCCATCCATGAATTCTGCTAAATATCTCAATTTCTGCTTCTCCATTGACACTAGTTCCTCGTGGCCACAGTGAGCAGGGCCTAGTGAAACTACTTGTGGAGTGTAGGCTTTCGGTTCTATGCTTCGAAGTGAGCGGGGTACCTCGTAGATACAGTGCTCGGGACATTTTCCAGGTTTGAACCTTGCTATCCCATCTGCTAGATCTTTCAGAACATTTGAAGCACTTGCCACTTCAATCTCCTTTCCCGTGTTTGAAGCACTTGCCTTATCCATCCTGTTTTCATTATTTGAACGTGTTGCCATGTCAATATCCTTATTTGAAGCACTTGGGGAATTAATATCGTTTACCATTTGTCAACAGATTTTTTTCCTGGAGAGACAGTCAATTGAATCACTGGCAATAAAAATATATCTCCAAATCAAGTGTACCATGGTTGCTACAATCTTACATTCATTTCAATTCACATTTAAAACGATTTATTTTTGTTTTCCAGCCACTCTTAACAAGTTTTGAGACCAGATCAAACAAATCAAAACAAAACAACTGTATAAGAAACTATTTTCAAGGAAAGATCATGAAGTTGATTGAAAAATACAGAGCAAATCATGGGAGATTACATGTGTATTATGGCTATTGTTAATTTCCCATCATCCTGATCCATAGATTATATAGGTGTGTCATGTAGAGTACTTTTTAACATTATCTATGATATGATCTCGGCCATGTGGATCCGTAATTTTATCACTGTTTTGATTCAGCTCTAGCAATTTATTTGTTCAATTTGTTCTGTGTTTATTTTTTTTTGTTTTGTTTTAATTATGAATGTTGAACCTCCACTGGCCTTAATTAACCCAAATTGAGAAGTGGGATTAAGTTATGTCATGGGAAATAAGAATTCTGCTTCAAGATTGTCAATTGAATGTTTTATGAAAAAAATGTGAATTCTCTTTTTTATCATGCAATGATCTATCTGGGTATTTCATTGATTTATTATTATTATTGGTTGCATTGAAGATGAGGCAGAATTCATGAGAACTAAGAACATCATCATATACTAAATTCTTTTATTCTTTTTTTTTT
>Ga0325403_1006596_pt1 | contig 11058 bp, 3 predicted proteins | sample PopdelMetagenome_19_FD_205665 | JGI IMG/M metagenome (GOLD analysis project Ga0325403, IMG submission 205665) | Populus deltoides microbial communities from Bellville, Georgia, United States - Xylem-PdKOR-R4 | ecosystem: Host-associated > Plants > Phyllosphere > Stem > Wood/Secondary xylem...
AACTATATATAATACTAATTACTTATTATTTTTTTCATGTCACATTGTAGATATAATTTCAAGTTAATTTCAATGCAAGAAAATAAAGTGTCATGGTTATGGATGCCTTTTATGAAATATAGAAATTTATTAGTCGAGAAATGGAAAAATTATTTATGTGCTTAGTGTAATGAATTCAGCATGAATTAATAAATTGTAAAAGTTTTATTAAAGCTAATTAAAGATTAAAAAAAAAGGTCTTAATAAAAATTAATAAATAAGTTAACATGCAAGTAATTACGGCTGACATACGTGTGCAATAGAGGGGGAGAAATCAACTTAAATTGATTCTATTTAAACAAAAAAACTAAATTAAAATAATATTATTTTAATTATTTATTTTTAAAAAAAATCAGCTCGATCTTAACTTGGTCGGACGGGTTGAGTTTAACCTCGATTTTTAATAAAGCCAGATATTTTTTTATTTTTAACTAAAATATATCAAAATCCTGAGTTAATTCACTATAGCTATTCGAGTTTTACAATTATAATAGAGAGTGAGAGCAGCTCCAACCGAGCAGCTAAATAAGAAGCCAAACGTCCTTTGTCTTTTATTTTTTCACTGTTTGCATTCCAATAAAGTAGCTAAACAAATAGCTAAAATGGCTATCTGTTTCCTTAACAACAATTTCTACATTTAACTGTAGAAATGGCCAAAATGATAGCTGTTGGCCAACGGCTGTTGGCCAACGGCTATTTTTATAGCCGTTGGCCAACAGCTTTTTTAAAAAAAAAATATAGAAGAAATTTTCTATAAATACATGAAGAAAAAATTTGTAGTTTTAAATTTTTGTATTGTGCCTCACCTTTCTCTCAAATTTTAAAAGAACAAGAATCAATTATTCTCCGGTTAATTATTAACATCGGTTGTTTCAATTAGCTGAAATTAAAAGATATGCTTGTTTAAAAGCTTTTTTTATTTTTTTTTATATCTCTTGATTTTTTAGACCTTTTGTTGTTACTTTAATATTTGTGATGAGTTTTATTTCTTTATTATTGTATGTTTTTAATATGGGTTAAGGAAGACAATTTTTATTCATATAAATAAATTTTAAATTTAATTTTAAATTATATTTTTTAACTTTCATATTACTTCATTAATTTTATATTACTTTTATAAATTACTCATATTAATTATATAATTAATAATATCATAATTATATTATATATAAAATATCTAAATTAGTTATATAATTATATTAAAATTAATATAACATGAAATATATTAAAATATAAATAGCTTTTCTAAATAGTTTTTTATTATTGAAATGTATATAATTCAAAAAGCTAATTTTTTATTTGACTTTTCAATATAGCATTTTCTATTGGAGATTCTCTGTGTGTGATGGCTAGGCATAATTAATTTCAAATGAATTGGATCAGTAGAGGCTATTATTTGTTCTCCATTCTTTTTCTTCAAGCTCTCAATATCATATTTCATGTGCTTGTCAAATTAATCTAACAAATCACAACAATTAATTAAGCAAATATATCTAATAATATTGCAATCTTTTAATTTCCAATGAGATTGTTTGCGGAAGTTTCTTGATCATGCTTGTGATCAATTACTTCACTGGTAAACGTGAGGATGGGAATTTAGCATTGTCTTGGGCCGCCAAGTTTGCTGCCAGCCTGCCAAGGATCCGATTTTTGAGAGGAGTTTTAGTCTTTTAGGTATCGGGGAAGGCGAAGATTCGCCTTTGTTGTTGAGAGAAGGGCAGGGCGTGTTTAAATTCTACGCGAGTGGGCGGAGGTATTTGTCGAGGGCTGTTGGCGACAATGGAGTTGAAGAGCAGGGAGGATTTGCTGTCGAGGATATATTATAATATGGTGGTGCCATGTAAGGATATATATTGGGATTAGTTTTGAAGTTTAATTACATGAATGATGATGCGATGGATCATGTAGTTTTTGCATTGGCGAGGAAGAAGATGGCTAAAGGAATGCAGAAGGAACTGAGAGGTTTGCGGGGAGTGTCGCGCAGCCGCCTAGAGGGAGGAAATGGGTGGCTGAGGAGATGGCTGCTGTTCCTGAGTCTAAGGAGGTTTCTGGGCATTTGATCAGTACTGAAGCTGTGCTTGAGCAGGTTGGAGTATGCCTTTAACTTTCTTTTCTGTTCTTTCGCTTCGATCTTGCTTTGATATGATTTTGAGTTGTGTTTTGATAGTTTTTTACGTTGAACCTGTGATTGCTATAGCTATAGCTGCATGCAGATACAGCAAGGCAGATTGAATTCTGCTGCGCAGGTAATCTCAAAAACAGAAGCTACTGCACTGTCGACTTTGACATTATGTTCTCGTAAATCCCTTTTCCAGTCAGATAATTTATGTCCAGAGCTAGGTTACCCCCAGTCTTTGGGTTCGAGGGCTGTGGCTATGAATTTGCTGTTTCGTATTGCATTCCAAACAAACGGAAGTTATTAAAATTTAAATATTTTTTTATTTAAAATTAATTTTTTTATATTTTGATATGCTGATGTTAAAAATAATTTCTAAAAAATAAAAATTTATATACTATTTTAATATATTTTAAAACAAAAAATATTTTAAAAAACAACCGTTTTTTCACTCTCAAACACCTTTAAAATTGTTGCGCAATTACCAAGCAAAGATTGTAGTAGTCAAAATATGCATGTAAAAACTATTATTTTATCCATGTCATTTTATGTCAATTATTCTAGGGAGGTAACTTCTGGTAACAGTGATGTAGGGTACTTTTAAAAATATTTTTTTGTTTAAAAATATATTTTAAAAAAATTTATATCCCTTCAAAACTATATGAATTTAATGTTTTTTCAAGTAAAAAATACTTTTAAAAAATACTCAAAAGCATTTACAAGCGCAATCCCAAACACTTATATCTCATTGATTGATATCTATTATTTTTATATTGTTTCCATGAATTAATTATTCTTTTACTTTCTCATATAATCGTATAAAAACAATTGAAATATTATTTTTTGTTTCTTGTTTAAAGTTGCAATGCAAATTATGATATTTTTTTTTATTTTTTAATAAAAAAATATTTTCATGAAAATTAAAAAGAAATAAATAACTAAAATAGAGTTTGGTTAAAGAAATATATTTTTTTCCTAGAATCTAAATTATTAGAATTTCTATTATAACAAAAGCTAAATGGTGTGAGAAAATTAATATAGATCAAGAGACCTTTTTATTATGGATTATAATATTAGTTTCATTTTCAATATCTCATTTTTTTGCATACGGATAAATGTTTCTTTGACTTTCCTTTTCTTCCCTTTCATTGCTTCTTCTTTCCCCTTTTCTTTTAACTTTTTACAACTCAGATCACGAAGAGAATGAAAGTGAATCGGACGAGAGGAAAGATACTTGGGTCTTGCAACTATTACACACACTCAAGCAACTTGGGTCTGGGAACCATGTTAGACCTAAACTACTTAGGTCTAGCAACAACATTAGACTCAAGTAGAAGGATTATAGATAGGTAACAGAAAGTTTGAACAACAAATTAATGGGCACAAAATTTTAGCTTTTAGGTTAGGGATTTTTTTTGTTTTTTTTTTAAAAATCAACAGTGAAGATACAATCATGTCCCTGAGGGGGTGAAAAATATACATGTGTTGAGGGGCTTTTTCGTCCTCTCTTTAATTGAAACAATTCAAATAAAGAATTATCCTTGGATTTTGGTTAAGGTCAACTCAGGTTAACCTACAAATTATGTGACAGGGCAATAAATTAGGATAACTCAGCAGAAAGTGAATATTATTTCAAAGATACTTGTTTGGTTTTTACGACAACAATATTGTTTTAAAAATGAATTTTATATATATATATATATATATAAAATTCATTTTAAAAACCTCATCTACCCCCTTTTTTTCTTTTTTTTTTTTGCAAGTTCTGTCTACGTACTAAAGTAATGCATTAGAAAAACGTGAGAAAGATAAAATGTGAAAACTGAAAAGAAGGAAAACTGTTTTCATAAAGCAAGTCCTCCTCGCAAGCTTTATTAATGAGAGCAATTATTAAATTTGACCTCTGCGTTTCATTCACACATGGAGCTATGAACATTGTTTTAACCTGTTAATTGATTGACTTGAGGTTTGATTTAATTCGGTTAATATAAAATTTTATTTTTTTATTATATTTTTTTATGTTCAAAATAATTTTATTTTTTTGAAATAGTATCATTTTAAATATTTTTTAAAATATTTTAAATATCATTTTGTGTTTTTCTTGATGTAATTGTTTTATGTCAAAATAACTTTATTTTGATTTAAAAAAATAATAATATCTTTCTAAATATTTTTTTTAAAAAATAATTTGAATTGAAACATGTTAATATACATGATTCACAAACTAAATGTTGGGTGTCAACTTCGTACTCCTCTAATTTATTAGATGATATTATTTTGAATTATTTTTAAATAATATTATTTTAGATTTATTTTTTAAAAAACAAACTTGAAACAACACAGTAATAATAAAAAATCAAAAAATTCCTTTTGGGTGGGCATTTTTTACCCAAAAAAAAAAGTTTAAAAGAAATAATTTTAGAAAATCAAATTCACAACTCATCATCTTCTCCATGAAACTCCAATTCATCAACCTCAAGGAGTAGTCAAGTTTTAGGTTTGTTCTTCAATAATCACGAGTTCAAACCCTCTCATGATCATTAGAGGCTTACATAATCATTAATTTCAGGATTCGTGAAATTAGTTAAGGTACATGCGAGTTAGAACGAATAATCATATTAATAATAATAATAAAAATCCAATTCATCAAACAACCATGAAGCTCATAACACTATTTAGGAAAAATAACCAATTAGTGTTCTTTGTGCACGTGTCATGCATCTTCGAGTAGACTTGGGAAACTGAAAGTTTAATGAACAGCTGCTCCCATCTCATTAATCATTTTAAACATGATCCAAACAACATAAGTTGTTGTCTAAACATATAAGAATGTTTAGCTCTGTGGTCTTTTTTGCGTTTTACATTGTGGATAATGCTTGATTATGTTAAGTAATTATTAGTATTATTAATCATGGCTGCTTGGTAAGTTGATCCAGGACTTGATTGATTTAAGATTCGAATTAGATTTTTAAAAAATAAATTTAGATTGGAATTGATTTGGTCAAACTCGATAAACTTGATAACGAAACTCGCAACTCGATCAAGTTACAGGTTGACCCAGTCAAAACTTGTTTTGATTTTTTCCAAATAATATTGTTGTAATTTTTTCAAAATAAAATCTTAAAACAATACCATTTTGAATGGTTTCAAGTTAATTTACCTGCCCATAACCTTAGTCAGATCTGACAACTTTTAGTACTTTGAAGTTGTTTGTTTTTGTGTTTTAAAAATGTTTTTGAAAATAATTTGAATTTATTTTTATTTTTTTTACTTTAAATTAATATTTTTTTAGTGTTTTCAGATGATTTTGATAAGTTAGTATTAAAAATAATTTTTAAAAAATAAAATAATTTTATTTTAATATATTTTTAAATAAAAAATATTTTAAAAACCACCATTATCATTACTAGTTACCTCATTCTCAAAAACCCTTAAAACCTGCTTTTCCAAGCCTTTTTCAACGTGATTTTTGAAAAGGAAAAAAAGATTGAAAAGCAAGATGCTTTTTGTCCAGAAAGCTGGCTTTATAAGCTTTAAACAAACGGAAGTCGAAGATGCGGACTCTTAACAAGGTGTATTATGGCATGTCATCATCATGTCTAGCCACAACGGACAAAAGGGTCAAGTTCATGGGCAAACCATTAATTGGATTTCACCTGGACGATGGCTAATTTAGTCTAACAGAGTTGTGTTACATGTGAATCAGGTGAGCTTCTGTGCTCGCATGGATCCCTTATCCGCCTGAACCCTAGCCAGTGCGCGCAGATAGAGTTTCAAGATGGTCAAGTGAAACAGTACTGTCGTCTTTTCCAGGTGGCACCATCATCGTCAAGCTCTGGTGGTGCCACCGAAGGAGCAGAAAAGCCCTTCGTCGTTCTCTCCGTGCTGGACATATATAGGCCAGGAGGATCACTAATATATATATATATAATCATATCTGCTGGCATGGAAATATTTATGTAAAGCTTCTACATGTGCCTTGCTGTATATATTTGTGGTCGGCGGAATGGATCGAGTGCCCTGCTGGGGTATCGGAGTAGATAAGAGAGATGACGTTGCGTTGTGCCTGTCTTTAGTTTCCTGGCATTAATTATTAATTTCTTTATAGAATTTTTGAGATTCTGAGCATCACAGAAGTTCAGCAGTGCAGACATTAAGGTAGTCGTCGGGGGTAGAGAAATGGGAAACCCTTTATTATGTTCACAACAGCTCATGGAAAGATCGGGTCCAAATAATACGTGGAAGTAAAATGATGGGGAGTGCTTGGGATTGGAAACGCGGTGGAAACGTCTTTTTTAAAATTTAAAATTTTTATTTTTTTATTTAAAATATTTTTTTATATTTTTATATCGTTTAATATGTTGATAATAAGATTAATTTTAAAAATAAAAATTTTTATTTTAATATATTTTTAAATAAAAAATATTTTTAACTATTATCATTACTACAATTCTTAACATGCCCTAATATAATGGCGTTGACTTGTTTGTTTATTATCTCAGGATAAATAAATAAAGAGATGGATATTCAGGATAAAAAAAAAAACATGATTTTTTTTAATTTTTATTTTAAAAATATAAAAATTCAGTTTAAAATAATTACAAAAACAGATTTAATTTATGCGGCTATCTTTCTCTTTTTAACCAAACTTGTTTCTATTTTTATTGTCTCTATCTATTCTATTTTAAAATAGTCCCTAAATGTAATATATTTAGTTTTAATTTTAAAGTGTTTTAAAAATGTGTTTTTGTCCAAAAATATACATCAACCCAATAGTTTAAGATGTTAGGTGAAATTTTAAAATATTATTTATATTATTATCTAACAGTTTTAACCGGAATACATCATATTAATCACTTTTTTTAAAAAAATCCTTAAATATATTGAAGTGAAATAATAAAAAATCACCAAAAATAACGTTTAATTTGAATTTTTTTTCACTTGAAATGCCCTTTTGCAAAATCTTTACTTGCAATAAACAATTTCTTATAACACAAACTCTATGAATCATATTCTTACTTCTATATATATATATATATATATATATATATATATATATATATATAAACAATAAATACATCGACAAGAACAGCAGCAGGAATAGAGCTCTCCTTCAATTTTCGCCAACGTCAGAGCCCTGAATGATTTAAAACGTTTCACATGGCGGTGTGGATTCATGGTGCCTCTGGTCCACATAGGTTAGAACCCCACCATGTGCAGGCGTGAGATCATACAGCTCAACTACTTGGATCTAGCGCAGATCGATGTTGAGCCACAGTCAACCATTCATGCTCGATCATCTCTCTCTCTCTCTCTCTCTCTCTCTATGCTTTACAGGACCCATCTCAAATTTAATGGCTCATAGTTATTTTGCTGGTCCTTTTAGAGTATGGCTAATAGGTATTTTGCTGGTCCTTTTAGAGTATGTTTGTTTGTTAGATCACTGGTCGGTGTGCTTGTGAATAAATATAATTTTTTAAAATATTATAAATATGATAATAATTGTTTTTCGTTTAAAAAATATATCAAAATAATATATTTTTATTTTTAAAATATTATTTTTTATATATAAATATATCAAAACGATCAGAAAAAATAAACATAAATAATTTTAAATTTTTTAAAATTAACATATCAATATGATTTAAAATATATAAAAAATTTAACTTTTAATAAAAAAATTAAATTTTTATAAACGATATTAGCAGCACGTTCGCAAACTATTATGACCAGTGAAAGAAAAAAAACAAAGGAATGAGAAAAACGTGGTTTCAACCTGTGATCTGTTCCGTCGATTTGTATAATTAATTACACGCACATGTTTGGACTTTGGAGACGCCTGCGTTGAGCTGTAATTAAGGGATTTGTTTTTTTCTTCAGCCAGGCTATTTTAGTCATTAAGTTCTATTACTATAATATAATCAAGTAGTTTAATCAATTTTTTATTTTTTAATATGGTTTTTTTTTATTTTTTAAAGTAAAAGCACCCTCTAAAAATAAATTATTTTAAGATGTAAACTCTTTTTATTAATGGTAAGTCGTCATTGAAAAATACTTTACAATTAATTAAAACTAGCAAATAAATTATTGATAAACGAATATTATATAATTGCAATAAAAAAATAAAAATAAAGAGTTGCCCATTGAGAGGCCATTTTAATATGACACCTCCGCTCTTTTTTGCTCCTCTGTTAAAGTACTTGATTCGAATATTAAAAGGGTTGGTGTATCAAAATAAATAAATAAATAATTAAATGAAAATAGAGGCATCATTAGTGATTTAAGAACAAATTAATCTTTCGGGCTGTTTGAAAATGCAGTGCAAATTATATTTTAAAAAAATTATTTTTTTTATTAAAATTTAATTTTTTAATATATTTTAAATTGTTTTAATGTGCTGATTTTAAAAATAATTTTTTAAAAATAAAAAAAATATCATTTTAATACATTACAGTACAAAAAATACTTTAAAAAATATCTACATTTCTGAGCAGGTGAACCATCTCTCATCAACCATCATGGCGTCAAGAGGAAATGGTAAGGAATTTAATAATTAGATGACCTACTTTTCTATTTTTTATTTTATTTTATTTTATCTTCAATTTGGTGCTTGTCGTACTTTGATTTTCTTCCATATATTATGAACAAATCTCTTCATTTAATTTAATTTATATGGATATTAATCTTCTTTTTTTTTTCCTCTCGATTTTTAGAAGAAGACTAGTGTGTGTTTTGTTATGGTTTTTAAAAATATATATATTTAGTTAAAACCATCATAAGAATTATTTTTGCATGTAAAATAAATAAATAATAGTATAAAAAGCTTAAATTATTTGAATAACCATATATTTTTTTCTTTAAGATTAGATAAAAACAAAAACTAGCAAAGTACATATCAAAAGATAATAAACAATTCTGTTTGAAAGTGTGGTTACGATTGTTTTTTAAAGTGTTTTTCACTTGGAAATATAATAAAATAATGTTTTTTTTTTATTTTTAAAAAATTATTTTTGATATCAGCAAATCAAAATGATCTGAAAACAACAAAAATATTAATTTAAAACAAATAAAAAAATTTAAATTTATATTAAAAACACTTTTAAAATACAAAAATGTACATATCTTAGACATAGTAGGTAATAGCTTTCAAAAGACTATAACCCACGCCGAAGAAAAATATTATTGACCACAAACTAGCATGCATGGCGCCAGGCCACATAATTAATGAGTAGAAGCAAAGTAGATAGCAACGTGTGTGTGTATATATATATATATATATATATATATATATAATAAGAATTGGCCATAAGCTGATCTTCTCGTCAAATATACATGTGATGACTCGGATCCATTTCAGCATCTTTAAGAAAATATAGCAACGGTACAATCAAAGTTTTTAAATCCGGCCCGGTGGCCGGCTCGGTTCAAAGCCCGGATTTCAGGTTTTGACCGGGTCACCGAGTTTGGATTGGATCGGCCGGGTCAATTTTTATTTTAAAAAAAATTCAAAACGACGTCGTTTTAGTAATAAAAAAAAAAGTCAATGGGTTACAACTGGGTTTTTAACCGGGTTTTGCCGGGTCATCGGGTCAACTCGCCGGGTCAGCTGGGTCATGGCTTATGCTATTTTTTCACCAACCCAGCTTGGTTTCAGCCGCGGATCGACTCGCTAGGCCGGGCCGGGTTTCAAAACACTGGGTGCAATAATCCATAATTATAAAATTGCTTGAAAAAGAATTAATGAATCATAAGAATTTAAATCTATACCACAAGTCCGATCATAAATTGAATAGATCAGTTCATAGATAAGTAAATTAACGTAATTTAACAAGTTTTTTCAAATTTTTATTCAAAATAATATCACTTTAAAATAAAAAAAATTAAAACAATATTATTTTAAAAAAATTAACATAATTTCTCTCGAATTACAAGTTATTTTTGTTGGGTCATGCATGTTTGATTTTATCAATTATATACTTAATTTAAAAAAATCTATATCCATGAAAGATAACGAGTTTTAAAACTATAATATATATGAATAATTTCTTACAATGTATAAAGGTACATATGTCATGGATACCCAACTCAAGTGACATAATAAAATGCAAACCATTTGGCTCATAAAATTAAAACATCAAACTTATTTCAGAATTTTAAGAACTAAACGATCATGAATTTAAATTTTATCATTTCTAGTTATTTGATAAAAATTAAACACAAAATAATATATATTTATATAAATTTCAAATCTAAAAAACTTGAGAGAATATATTAAAAAATAATATAAGATAGTTTTTTTACACGGTTTCTTATATTTCAACAAATAATCATAGTCATAGTTTTTAAACAACCAAATAAGGGTTAGATTACGGATTAAAAGAATTCATGAATAAAAGAATTAAAATGATTTTATTTTAATTGTTTTTAAAATAATTAATAGGCTAATACATAGCAAGTTTTGGATTGGATTAAGTTTAGGATGATCAGTCACCACGTCAACTTTTTTATTTATTTATTTATTTAAGAAGAGTCTAGACCCCATAGCAACCTAGAGAGCCCCGGTGTGTTTTTTAAACCAATGGATTGGAGTTTAGCCTATAAATACCTTCGAACTTTGGTTACCCTCTACATCCCATTCCTCTTCCAGCAACATTACACGTTATTACTCCTTCACCTAGAAGTTAAACAAGACTTTAGAGAGAGAGAGAGAGAGAGAGAGATCATGGGGAATATAGGAGAGATTCAGGAAGAAATAGAGAGGTGGGTTTCTCCTTCACCTTCACCTTCACCAGGAAGAACATCCATGCCTCTGTCTCTGAACCACGTCTCATTTGTTTGCAAGTCTGTTCCTGAATCTGTCAAGTTCTATGAAGATGTTCTGGGTTTTGTTCTCATCAAAAGAC
>Ga0325403_1006601_pt1 | contig 11055 bp, 8 predicted proteins | sample PopdelMetagenome_19_FD_205665 | JGI IMG/M metagenome (GOLD analysis project Ga0325403, IMG submission 205665) | Populus deltoides microbial communities from Bellville, Georgia, United States - Xylem-PdKOR-R4 | ecosystem: Host-associated > Plants > Phyllosphere > Stem > Wood/Secondary xylem...
GTGGAATTCACTCTCTTTTAAAATTAAATTAAAAAGAGCTGAATGATATCCGGAAACGATGTCACGGTTCTTTTGCTTGTGCACCTGCAAAACTTCACACCGGCTTCAAAAGTCAATAGAGTTTTTTTCATATGTTGTATTTGTTAATTTTAAATTAATTAATGATAAATAAGTTTTTTTTCATGTTAAATTAATAATAAAATAATTAAAATACTCTTGAAAATAAAATTAAAAAAAACTGACATAAAGGAGCATTTTTATATTTTCATAATGATTTTTTTTATTATTATAATTTAAGCTAAGAGAAAATCTGATATTTGTCCAAATATAAAAAATAATAAACAATTAAAATGCATAGTAAAACAATGAAAACATTCTTAAAATAAAAAATTTAAGCATGAAATCAATAGATATTTTCCATTTTCATCATGATTTTTTTGTAATTATAAAGTCAGCTTTGAAAAAAATATATAGTTGGTTAAGAAAAAAAACAAGGTGGGCATGTGGGAGGTATTCACGCTCTTTGGGCAGCGTGTGTGGCATCTCCTGGCATCCAAAAATACTATTTCACTATGTCTTTAAAGGTGTCACCATGTCCTCTTCTAATTAGTGCGACGCATGTCACTGATGGTGGTCTAGTTTGGCACCGATGAGCTTTTTTTTTCCCTTCTTCTCTCTACTCTCTCCAAAAAATTACAGATTGGCTCTCTTAGTTGTTGGCATTTCAACTCCAATCATTATTCTTTTGATTTTTAATTTTTGATCTTGGCTATTTTGTAGAAGTTTTATTTATTTTCAATTTCATCCTTAAATTCTAGTTTACCAAATATAATATTCTCCAATATGGTCCTCATAATTTGAATTTCTAATTTTTTTGTCCTTTTATAAAAGTTTTAATTAGGGCTGAGCATTTTCGATCCGGTCCGGTTTTGGACCAAAATAAACAACCAAATCGATTTTATTTTTTTTTAGTTTTGAAACCGAACCGAACTAAAAACCGGTTCAAACCGATTAATTTCGATTCGGTTCAGTTCGGGTTTTTTCCCTTCCAAACCAGTTCAAACCGAAATTATTCCGATTGAGTTTTTCCTGGGCTTTTTATTAACCACATTTTTCAGCACTTTTGTTTCTGTACTTGCTTCCAAATCAATAGCATGAAATTTACAATCCAAATCCCAAAAGACAATAATGCGAACAATCTGAAAATGGAAGGAACATTAAGCCAGAATTGGAAGTGTTGCAGAAGTAAATCACAGACCAAAGAAAAGCAAATCCTCCCTGTAAAATAGCAGACAATGACAAATATATGTGCCATAACTGAGCATCACAAGTATTGCAAGTTGTTCAACTAAATGTAACAGGTTGCATGTAACTGCATCTTGTACCTCTTTATCAAGAACACAACTCAGCCCAGACAGAGCTCGAATATCATATTCCTTCAGTTGGATCTGTGATACCCTAAGACAGATTTGAGAGATGAGAGATGAGAGGGTAGATTTGAGAGATAAGAGATGAGACGCAGAGAGCATGGAGAAGAAGGCAGATTTGAGAGATAGAGATGAGAGGCAGATTTGAGAGATGAGAGGCAGGGAGAGGTGGCGGCTGAGAAAGTGAGAATGGTGAGATAAGTTTAGGGTTAGAAAATATGTTATTTATACTCCTTTTTGTTTTTCAAGAGATAGCTTAGTTGAACCGGGCCGATTCGGTTCGATTCGGTTCGGTTCCATCTGTTTCAGACTTTGAAAACCGAAACCAAACCGAACCGGAAATATTTTGTAATTTTCTAATTGGTTTTTTTTACAGTTCGGTTTTTTCGATTATTTTTTTCGGTTTTCTCGATTTAATCGGTTTTTCAGTTTTTTTGCTCACCCCTAGTTTTAATGGTTTTCAATTTCATCTTTCAAATCAAATTGATGGTATTATATCTTTCAATTTGGTTCTCATTATTTTGATTTCTAATTTCTTTCTTAGATCTTTTGTAAAATTTATTATTCTTTTTAGTTTCTCTCTTTAATTACAACATTGTTTTTAATTTTTTCTTTCTGTTACTAAATTGATTTTTTTTTTCAATTTTATCCTTCAATATTTCATTAATTGGAAATTAGACTTCATGTTTTTTTTTATATTGGGGGTTTCAGGTCTAATGACTCGGGTCACGAATTTTAAAATTTAGCATGAGTCTTTTTTTAAAAAAAAAAGCTTTAAAATTCTCTTTATTTTTTTCTATCGGGTTATTTCAATCACATGATTTGAGTTGTGGTTTTAGCGGGATATCTCGGATTGGCTCAACCCTAATTAGCATGGTTAAAGTTTATCATGACCGGTTTTTTATGTTTTTTTTTACCCCATTTCAACACCTAAACATCATTTTTACACATAAAAAACAGTTCAACCCTAATTAGCAAGTACTAAGGCTGGTTTTGTACTAAAACCACTAAATAATGTGAAATAAATATATAGGAATATAGATATATTTAAATGTGCTAAAAAATATAAATATATATAATGATTATGAAGAAAAGGAAAACATAAGAAGAAGAAAAAAAAGGAAGACATAAAAACATATTTGTAATGTGTTAAGAATATAAATATATTCTTTTGAGTCATCAATTTTGACCAGTCAATGAACAAACAATTTTAAAAAAAAATCAACCGAAGCCAAACTACATTTAGGTTCTTAAATAACTATATTTTTAATATAAAGTATAAAGTAGAGATACATCTTAAACCCAACCCCGCCATTTATAAATTGGGTTGTCAGGAACAGAGGAGCCCGCCACGCAGTCTTGGATAGAAGGCGTTAGGTTCTAGATTAAAGGTCGAACAAGCTCAGCTTAGATCTATAGCAGGCCCATTCAAATATAAACGAGTAGATTGAACTCTCTCCATCAATTCTCAACAGAGCAACTACAGAGGTGGTGTATTTTGTTTTTTAAAAATATATTTTATTTGAAAATGTATTAAAATAATTTTTTTAAGTATTTTTATATTAATATGATTTCTTTCAAAACAAACACGTTTAAAAAAAATATCCAAAATAGAAACTACTGCCCTCCCAAACTATCGCTAATCACATCAATAAAAACAAAAAAAATAAGCAGAATTACTTTACGGAGCTCAATCTGGTGGTTGTTTCCGTAAACAAGGATCGAGCTGCACCGTAGAGGTTGCGTTAATGAGACAGTAATTAGCGCTTCTTGAGCTGTATTGCAAGAAAAGTTCTTAAAAGGGTTGGTTCAAATGGTACCTTAATTACTTGTAGACCAGCTAGCATACAATGAGGGGGCAATCCCAGCCCTGATCTCCCCATGAAGAAATTCTTAAGGCATTTTGTGTTATATATATATATATATGCCGGTGATTAAGCCTTTTGAAAATAATGTATCAAATTGATCTTACTGAAGTTTTTTATTATTATTAATATAAATATTCAGATTAACTTACATATATCTTAATTAATTTCACCAATCATTTTATTGAAATATTATCAACCCAAGCTGTACATTGTTTCTCTTATTTCCGGGTATTTTATACTGAATGGGAAACACAAAATCAACAACTTCCCTCATCCCTAGAGAGAGAGAGAGAGAGAGAAGCATCTAGAATAAATTTTCATGAATTATATTAAAGTGAAAGCAGAATATTCAACATGTTGGAATGCTTAAGAACTTTAGTGCCGCTGGAGGCAGCAGAATTGTTACGTGGGCATGCAGTCGGTGGTGAGTAGTCAAAGCATGATTTGGATATAAAACAAGATGTTTTGCATTAGAGTCAATGTGACAAGAGTTGCTTTGACTACCGACTCCACGATTTTGTTCAGACAAGTGATAAATACGCCCCCAGCACAGCTCTCATGTAATTTTCTCTCTCTTCTCTTCGTTCTTTCCACGTTCCACATTCTCACTACTTGCGCCTATAGCTAGGCCCGGCTAATCTAATACAATACAGCGTGTTTAAATGTTAATTAAATATTTTCCTCACGAAATTACCTTTATGGGTATCACGGGTAAACATATAAAAACGTGACTATAGTACAGTATCTAATACAGGACATACATTGAATGTTTTTCCCCCGATAATAATAGGTATATTTGGACCAATTTATGTGTTAGTTAAGATTAAAGGTGCGTTTGGGTTGGGAGTGTGTTAATGGTTGTTTCTCATACTATTTTTTTAATTTAACAAGCCTTTTACTTTGGTTTTTTTTTTTCACTTTATGTCTGTTCCCGGACGAGGTTAAAATCTTTCATTTGAAGATGATAGTGCATCGAAGTTGAACATTCTTGGAATAGTCTTTATTTCCTTTTTTTTTACAATTAGCTTGATATTGTCACAGAAAGTTTCTTTCAGAACTTCATTCTTTTCGTTCCTGGAAATTGCTATTGTTGTTGATACACTTTAATAATTGCATATTCTTCATAATTATTTATGAAAAAAATATTTCTTATGATTTTTTGTATGTGACGGCCCCAATTTTTTGTAGCACTGGATATGGATCGTAGAAGCAACTAGCTAGCTTCTAGTAGGCGTGTTTGGAGGCTGTTTGTTGCCTGTAGGGGTGCAACTTAAGAAACACCAAATCTCCAATTTTGAAAGAAACATCTCGACGGCTTCGATCTGTAATTTGCTTCATGTGATTAATAGAAGTCTCTAGATTGCTTTTGAGATGACACAACAGCTCGTTGCTAGCCTCTAGACTGTGGTCTACTTCCTGCACGTAAGAACACTCAATATGGTAAATGAGAATTGCATGAGGTAAGCGTCCATATAGTGCCTGAAAAGGGGTCATTCTGGTGGATGCATGATAAGTTGTATTGTATCAGAGCTCAGCCCATGGAAGGTAGTTACTCCACTGTCGTGACCACTGGTGAACCATACTCCAGAGGTATTGCTTAACACAATGATTAACAACTTTTGTTTGACCATACGTTTGTAGATGATAGGCGAAACTGAGTTGTAGTTTGATGCCAGACATGTGAAAGAACTCTTGCCAGAATTTGTTGATAAAAATAGGGTCCCGATCGCTGATGATGGACTTGGGTAAGCCATCCAATTTAATGACGCCTTTTACAAATCGTTCTATCACGACTTTAGCAGTAAAAGGATGAGTTAAGAATAGAAAATGAGCAGACTTACTTGAACGATCAACAACTACTAACATCATGTATTTTCCTTGGGATGTCGGTAGACCTTCAATGAAGTCTAAGGTGATGTCGTCCCAGACTTGACATGGAACTGGTAACTGCTGCAGGAGCCCAGCTGGAAACAATGTTTAAGATTTCACCCTCTGTCAAATATCATATTTTTTGACATACTCTTGCACCGTCTAGTACACTTTAGGCCAGTAGAATTGTTGAGCTAATTTCTTGAATGTTTAAAAGACCCCAAAATGTCCTTCAATTTTTGTATCGTGCATTTCATGAAGTAATTGTGCTTGTAGTACGACCTGAGAAGGAATGACTACTCTTCCTTTAAAGAACAACAACCTATTACCCCATGCATACGGTCCATCTGATTGATCCTCAGCCAGACGAGTTAGAGACTCGATGTAAGCGTCTCCTACATAAGCCTTTTGAATTTCATCCCATATAATCATTGTCGGCAGATGCAAATGGTGAAGAATTGGACTGTCATACCTATGCGAGAGGGCATCGGCAGCTGAATTCTCATGGCCTGGCCGATAAATAATCTCATAATTGTAGCCTAGAAGCTTGATCACCCACTTTTGTTGTTCAAGCGTGGCCACATGTTATTCCAAGAAATATTTCAAACTACAGTGATCAGTGTGAATGAAGAATTTTGTTCCTAGAAGATAAGGACGCCATAAGCGTATGGCCTTCATAATGGCCAGCATTTCCTTAGCATAAGTAGACCAGGATTGTTTTGTAACCTATAATGCGCAATTCATGAACGTTGTTGATTGGCCTTGCTGTGACAAAATTGCATCAATTCCATCCCTAGATGCATCGGTTTCAATGGTAAAAGAGTCATTGAAATTAGGCATAGCTAACGTAGGCGTAATTGTCATTGCCTGTTTGAAAGCCAGAAAGGTTGTGTTGGCTTCATCATTCCAACCAAATTTTCCCTTCTTGAGCAGATTATTCAGGGGTCTTGCTATGATGCTGTAGTTTTGAACGAATTTCATATAATATTCTATTAAGCCTAAAAAACCACGTAACTTAGAAATATTAGTGAGGGTGGCCATGCAACCATGGTTGTAATTTTACTGTTATCAACCTTCACTCCCCGACGTGTGACAATGTGCCCCAAGTATTCTTGTTTTTGTTGGCCAAACACGCCTTTACTAGCCTTGGCAAAGAATTGGTGTTGTCACAAAGTTTCTAATGTTTATATAACATGCAACAGATGCTCATTCCAAGTTAGACTATAATCCAAAATATCATAAAAAAACAAAATGAACTTTCAAAGGTAAGGTCAAAATATTGAGTTCATGATGGCTTGGAATGTCAAGGGTGCGTTACACAGGCCAAAAGGCATTACGAGATATTCGTAATGGCCATTATAAGTACAGAAAGCGATTTTAATAACATCGGAAGGATTTACTTTTACTTGATGATAGCCAGCTCTCAGATCTGATTTGGTGAAGTAAGTCACACCATATAATTCTTCCAACATATCATCAACTGTTGGAATGGGAAAACAATCTTTGATGGTAGCAACATTGAGTGAACGGTAATCTATACAAAATCACCAACTGCCATCTTTCATCTTTACCATTAGCACCGGTGACGAGAATGGATTGGTGCTAGGATGGATGAATCCTGAATCTAGGATTTCTTGGACCTGTTTCTCAATTTTAATTTTATGGAAATGGGCATACTTGTATGTGCATACATTAATAGGCTTTGTTCCTTCTTTTAATGTAATGCAATGATCCACCTCACATGTAGGTGGTAATTTTGATGGCTCCTGGAACACGTCTGCATATTCTTTCTATAACCAGTGCATACTCTGTTTTTTATCTTGCATTGGTAATTCAGGTGGTGCGGTTTCCATGGTTAATTGGAAACACACAGCAAAGAGCGCATGTCCACAGCAAAACTCTTTCACTATTCCTGTTGGTGAAACTGGTTGAATAGTTTGCACATCCACTCTATGCAGCCTACGGTCTTGATTTTCCCAAATAAAATCCATGGTCAACTATTTCCAGTTACAAACCATGGATCCAGCATTTCGAGCCATTGAACACCCAAGACAAGATCAAGACCTGTTAGGGGCAGAAAGAAAAAGGTGAGGTAAAATTTGATGCCTTGTATTTGTACCCTATCGTAACGCCACTGATATGTTAATCCTTCCCTGTTAGCCACCTGGACATGGAATGACTTCGTTGGTATGATTGGCAACCTGAGTATCCTTGCTAAACGATTGCTGATGAAGTTGTGTGTTGATCCGCTGTCAATTAAAACCATTACTTCATGTGGCCCTATTTTTGCCAATACACGTATGGTTTTCAGTGTTGTACAGCATGTTAAAGCGTGCAAGGTTATTCTGGTTCAATTTCAGGTTCCCACACCACTACTGCATCTCCCCCGTAGCCGTCTTCTAGCATCTGTTGATCTGTAATGTCCTCACACATCATGTTACCTGTATGGCCCTCTAAGAGTAACAGTTGCAACTTTTGACATTTATGGCCTGCTGTAAAACATTCATTGCAATTGAAACAGAGGCCTTATGCTCTTTTCCTATGCATTTCTTCCCAAGACAACCATTTGATAGGTCCTGCAGGTGTAGCAGGAGCTACGCGAGTGGCCTGTGGAAAAGCAAACGGAGCTCGTTCAAATGGTAACTGTATGAACCTTCTTTGTCGTGCGAGATGGTCATCCCTTATTTGTGCTAAGTTAATGGCCTCCTTGAGTGACTGTGGCTTAAACATCCAAATACCATCCGCTATTTTTGCTTTCAAACCGCCCATGAATGTTCCCACCAATGCCTTCTGAGTCAATCATTGGACCTTGTTGCCGAGCTTTCTGAACTCGTGTTGATAGTCGCACAAATTTCCTAGCTGTTTGACACGGGAAAGAGCTTCGTCGAAGTCTTCATACTCATAGGGTCTGAAGCGGGTCTGAAGCGAGCCTAGAGTTCTTCCTCAAATTTTTCCGATGAAAGCATATGTCCTTCATCCCTAAACATCCTGTGAATCAATTGTCACCATTGGTTAGCCTCCCCTTCTAAGTGATATGCAGCCATGGAAACCTTTTGGGCTTCTGTTGTGCCTTGGTATTCGAAAAACTTATGCATACGATTGAACTAGTCGATTGGGTCATCCCCCATAAATCATGGGAATTCTAGCTTTTGCTATTTTGGTGGAGACGATCTGCCGGATCCCATCGTTGCCTTGATGGTTGTCGTGGTTGGGAGTCTCATGATTTGTGAGTAACATAGTCGAAAGTCGATTAAGTGTTTCCTCCATTCGCAACAGTCCTTCCTGAACTACACCAAGTGCTCAATACGTTCCTTGTTAGTTCTCATTTAACAATCAGGCTCTGATACTAATAATAGATCCCAAACACAAAGTGTAAAGTGCTAATAACATTTGTTTTCTCTTCGGGTGAGAAATGTACCACAAGTTGAATGCAAATTTTTTATATCATATGTAACAAAAACATTGACTTCGTAAATAAGCAAGCCCCGTCCAAACAGACAAATAAATTGAATTACAAGGAAAACTAACATTAATCAAATGGACTCAACCCACGTAAACAGAGAATTAACAAAGCAAAAAAATAGAATAATCATAATGGAAATAAAATGACGTAAAACTCGCAACAATGGAAGACCATTTCCTGCTGCACTTCTGCACATTAACTTCCACGATTCCATGACCCAATCCATCCCTTTCCCATGTTCCATGCTTGTTTGCTCATGCAATGGTCCTGCACGTCCCCTGTTCATCCTAATTGTTTGGGATTTGGCTTAAGACTCCTTCAAATCGACATGGCCTAACAACAGACTTCTTTATAAATAAATTAATTATACAATTTGTGATATACTAAGAAGGTTTTTGTTAACCGAAGAGCATAGAAGGAAAAGGAAAGTCTCTCTCAACAAATATGCAAATAAAAAAATGAAAATTTGAATAGGTAGCAGTTCAAACTATTATTCAGATGTTACTAACTTGTTGGACTGTTTAAACTCTGGAAAAGAAAGATCCAAGGTTTGAAGAAAAAATACTAAATTCAAGTCAAGGACCAGAGACAAAAGAAATTGTGTGATCCAAAACTAGAATCATCTTAAGAAGCAAGGGACACAAAAATTAAAGGATTTTAAACAATGAGAAAAATTGAAAATTTGAAAAATTCAAATCATCCTAAGAAAACTAATTGATATAGATATAAATAAAGACGTTAAAGTCTTTTCAGTTGCCTATTAACTTTTAATTTGGAAAAAAAATCAATTGTTCATGGACTATTTGACAAGGAAATAAGTGTTATACACTAAGGGGTTGTTTGTTTTTGCGATTGAAACTGTATTTCGTGATTTTTTTTAATTTTATTGTTGTTTAAAATTAATTTTTTTGGTATTTCTATATCGTTTTGGTATAATGGTATCAAAAATTATTTTTAAAAAAATAAAAAATATATTATTTTCATGCATTTCAAAGCAAAAAACTTTTTAAAAAACAACTACTATCACACTTCCATACACCACCTCAAATTCACTAAAATTTATAAAGTCTAGACTAAGAATAGCATGTAAGAAGACTTCATGAAAATTCCAAGTCTTCTGTCATATCATTTGGACGAAAATATTGTCCTTCTTATTCAAACCTACGTTCACTAAAAAGATTAAAAAAAAAAAACTATATATTCATTGGTTCTCAAATAGGACAAATCATGACCGCTTAAATGAGTATTAGGAGATCACAAGATGAACAAGCTATACAAGGGAGCACCTACATAAAGATTCGGAGACATTAAAGAGGAGATCCTACGGGCCGTCCAAGTGGTCTGATCAGTTCTGGTAGTTATGATTTCACACAGATTGTCCCATTTTCCATTCATGTCATCGGAGCCTCTGACGGATCGATTGTTAAGGTAGTCAGCATGATAAGTTCCACGTGGAGATGGGACCCATTTCAATCTCATAATATATATGGATTAGCAGAAACCGTGATCATCGCTGTGTTGTGCGGTCAATGTTAGGTGTGGACCGTAACCAAATAATAGAATAGGTGTGCATGGATTGTCAACTCAATCTCTATTTAAAATTGATTCCTCTTTGGAAACTGGTCTGAAGCTGGTTGAGAAAGTTACTTTCCTAGAACACAGTGTCTTTCCCTGAGATAATTCCCAAGTGTTGACCTTATTTACCTAATATCATCCCATCACACTCTTATATTCAACTCCTAATGCAATTTGAAAAGGACTCGGCAGAGAAGTTTCGTGGTGATGAGAATTTTCTTGTTCACTTGATGATAGGTGGTCTCAACTTAGGTTGTTTTTTTTTTATATTAATCTAAGTTAAGTTTAATAGATCGATTAAATCTAGTCAAATTAACACACACACACGATTAAAAATTAATGAAAAAATCTAATAAATTTATTAAATGCCGAGGCTAACGATGCTCAAATAATGAAGCATGGAAAATTTATTGACTGAATTAAATATTTGATAATTTATTATTATTATTATTATTATTATTATTATTAATGGAGGTGTTCGAGCTAATTTGTGTAAATCTCAATTAATCTCATGAGTTCTGAAGTTAACAATTATATAAATTTTCAGTGACCATTATATTTACAACTAGTTAAAATCTAAAATCAAAATAAAAATAAATTTTTTAATTTCAAATTCTATTTGAAAACCTTAATAAATGCAATGGTGGGTTTTTTCTTACCCCAAAAATATGTTGTAAAAAACACCTACAATTACATTTACAGAAAGGGAGAAGGCAGAGTTACCATAGGAAGAGAACGACACCGTTTTAAACAGGAAGTTACTATATGCTAGGTCCCTACTAACATTCTATAGTTACTGACAGACTGCAGGTACTGAAATCCAAAAGAGCCTCTTTTGTTGGGTAGCTGTTGT
>Ga0325403_1006603_pt1 | contig 11055 bp, 3 predicted proteins | sample PopdelMetagenome_19_FD_205665 | JGI IMG/M metagenome (GOLD analysis project Ga0325403, IMG submission 205665) | Populus deltoides microbial communities from Bellville, Georgia, United States - Xylem-PdKOR-R4 | ecosystem: Host-associated > Plants > Phyllosphere > Stem > Wood/Secondary xylem...
AAGTAAGAAGTAAACTTGTGAAGTTTGGAGAGGCTGGAGATTCACATTCGGTGTGTGTGTGTATTCGGTGTGTGTGTGTGTGTGTATTTAGATATCAAATAACCCTATTCGTAGAGATATTTTAAACTTTAGTTGAGATATCAAATGGGTTGACCTACAAGAGTCTCTTATCAAAAGATTGGTTTTTTATTTAAGAGCAACACGTCATGGAAGGATGGATGGATGGATGGCTAGAGGGACTTATCCTGTAATTTGTATTTTATGTAACTAATCTAGAGGTGGGGCCAGCTACTGTGTGTTTTTTCCCTTTGATTTATTCCGATATTAGGTTGGAAAAATATTTGAACGGAAGGTGTGGTGGTGATGTTTCTCTTGCCATCACCGTGGCCTCCTAAATAGGACAATTATGCTGACCTGGCGGGGTGACCGAATGATTTTATTTTAGTTTACGAGGTTGCTTGTGAGCACGGCCAAGTTCTTTTCTTTTAGAATCTACTGCTCAGCAATTTACGGAGTCTAAGCCCCACGGGCCAAACTGCCGTGCAGTAGATGTAAATCACTGTGACTCATAATAGTGGATTTGCGTTTTCTCTTAAAAAAACTCTTTGAATACAAGGGTATATTTGTATTTTCGCATGTTTATTTATCGTTTTAAAATCAACGTTTTCTAAGCATCTTTGTAGGGACTCATTTGACATTTTATAATTTTTTAGCAACAATTATCTGTCCATGAGAGTAGTGTTATCTTTTTATACATAAAAAAGTTGGTTTACTCATTTGACATTTCATAATCTTTGTAGGGACTCATTTGACATTTCATAGGTATGCTCTATGTATGCAGACCTTTAACATGGAACTAAGCTATTTTTATTTGACAATACAAAAAGAAAAAGTCTCATGAATATCATGTGATCACCATGAGCATGCCCGAGATACCCACTACACTTATTAGCCCCAAATGATAACTGAGTCAATAATCCTCCTAGCAGCAAACTTGTAGTCAATGCCCAAAGAAACAGACAGACCACTATTGCACTTTCACATGGGGGCATCGGCTTTATATAATTAGAAGGGACCAGGCGAAGTGATAATTATGGTAACACGTTTTAGTTCCATGCCCGGAACATGAGCTAATTCACTCTCACAAATGCGAGAGAGAAAACTTTTACTAATATATTAATGACACTGTATCTGGCAAAGAAAAACACAGCCTAGATGGGGCAAATGCAGGGAGAGTAATTGCACAAGTAGAGGAAAATAAAGGAACTTGGCGTTGCAAAAAGAAAAGAAAAGGAGTTAGATGGGCCCAAGTTCAAGGACTTGGTACCCTAGAGATGCCCAAGAGGTATTCACTTTTCAGCCATTTATCTTTCATTGGGCTAGTTCGTGGGCCTCCAGGAAGAGTCTCACTCTCAAAACCCATGAGAGCCTAAGCCGGTGGTTTCATAATGTAAGCCCAACTCAAATAGAAACCATGATGTAGATATCTTTGTCTTGGAATTGCAAATTTCACATTCACAATCAATTCTATGTTGGAAAGAATGATTGCAATGTACATGCAGCTATATGTCTATCAAGCCAATAAGTAAGCCAGGGTGGATTGTTTCCTTGTTCTATGAAAATTGCAATGCATATGGGCCTACATGGATGGTGCTAAGGTTCCTTTCCAATCACTTTCTGAAGCTCCAAAACATGGATTGAAAAACGCACATGCCCCTTCGTCTTTATGTCCACAGAGATGAATAAAGCCCTAAACATATCACACAGAATCCTGCAGAATGAGATAATTTCGTTATCTTTCCAGCATTGGTTAACTGGTTTGAAGAGATACCATTTCACTTCATGTGTGGTACGGCCCCGATCAGCTTAGCCATGATATGTCTACATTAAGATTAAATGTCTGTTGTTTCCGGTCTTATTTGCAACTGAGTTTGTTGGACTTGGAAGCAAGTTATAAAATATTCATGTCGGATAAAGGAAATCAGATCTAAGATATGATATAAAGCAATTCAATTGGCCACCTTTAGACTTGTTGATTAATTTCAGTCACCATTGTTACCATTTCTAGCAAGCAATGGTGGGGGCAGCAAGAGAGAGAGAGAGATGAAGCTGGAGTCCGATATGAGGATTAGCAGAGGGGAAAGGATGAGCACCAGATGAAAGGAAAAGGGTCTGTGTGAAGATTCATGCATGGTGGGGCATGAGTGAAGAAAACCATCATTAAAGTGCATTATTAAATATATTAAGATAAACAAGGTTGAGAAACCATGAGGACCACATCTAAGCAAGGATCTAAAGGTAGAGTCTTTCCATCCATGATTAATAACTTAACCAACCATGCTTTTAAAGGCAATGTCCCAAAAATTTTCTCTCTAATGGGCACTTGAAATTCCACAATGGTAGGCCCTGTGCCTCTCCATTGCTCCTCCTTAAAGCTAAGTATAATCATTTCCCCTTTTCAATATCCTCCTAATGAGTCTCTTTTAAAAATGATTTGTATATTACTTTCAAAGTTAATTTTAGCTTGCGATCCATCCAAGCAAAAGTCACATTCTTATCTTCACATCAAATATGGTGGATGATTTGCATCAATCAACAGAATAATATTGCCCTCGCTTTCATTCTCGACAAACTCTCTCTCTACATTTATTTTGATCCATCTACGTATAGTACAGACGCTTAAAACACCATACTCGAAGATATATACCAATTTCTGTTTATGTTTCTAACTAATCTGTGAACTTTATGTCATTAGACAAAGACCTTGTTTATTCAATACGCTGCACTGTAGTGGATTAGAATATTCAGTACTTCAAGTGTATCATGGCATGTGCGTACGTACGGACAACACACACACACACACACACACGGTATCGTGGAATAATCGAAGAAGAAAATCACTCGCCTTTCTGGAACTATATTTCACAATCAAGCAATCTCAATGATTTATTAGCCCAGCAAAAGGTTGAATTTAAGAGGAACACATATGCTTCTGGAGCCTTGATAATTCGGTCATGAATTTGAGTGATTTAATTACCATATCAATTCTGGAAATTATGTTTTTGAAAGAACAAATTCAGTGATATTCACTGAATTTCCAATATACACAAGTGTGTGTGACAGTGATAAAGCACTCGAAACTCTATAATAAATAAGAATCCTCGTGCACTTGTTGTTTGGGAAAACTTTGCATGAGCTTAGCCTTTGAGCCAAAATTATTATTTAATTGGTTTGAATAGTGATGAACCCTTCTAATATTTATGATCTATCCAACTCTTTTTTTACTGCTAGCTGGTAAGTCAAGATCGATTTGGCCCCATTAACAGTGCCCGTCTAATTTATTTGTTTTTCCTCCACGAACCAATTTCTTCATCCAGGACCGATGTATTTGTTTAACGAACCGGCTGCTTGTAGAATTTCATTCTTAAAAGAAAATCATGAATAACTTGCCACACTAATATCTTAGCGAAAAATAAAATTGCACAAAATTAACTCAATTATACGGTTAATGAGAAAATTAAGTAGATAATATCAATTAATTACGATTAAATGTTAAGAAATGTAAAATCTGCTCACGAGCTGAAGTCTTATCAAGGATCGAGTTGTTGTAGATCAACAACCATTTGGATTTAGTGATGTTAACCATGTTACGTATAGACGTTATTCCCACACAAGCAGCACATAATTTCTTGATAATTAAGCAAGGGGACAAAATTTAGTCAAACTGCTTTAAGTGTATTAATTAGACTCACTGCATTAATTACGATAAAATCAAGAGTCCTTCTCAATGTCTTTCTTTGATCTTGTTATTTAAAATTAAGGAGAAAAAAAAAGAAAACAGTTTGTAGGCGCGAGGAACTGATCAAATGATGCTATTTTCATAGGAATATGATTTCAATTCATGCGTTACGTGATGCAACCGTCACCAGTATTTATCAAGATGATTGAAGAATTAACATTAGGGATCGATGAGCTCTTTACTAAACTACGAATAAATATAAGTAAGTATTGAGGAAAATCAAAATTAAATGATTTCATTTTCATGAGGTCTCTGGATGTCCCCTAACTAATCAAGAACGGGCCTTGTACGTAGTTATAATGTTTTCTTCTGTTAAAATAATAATGGTATCGAATAATTTTGAGCATTAACGGTTATTGGGCTTTCTAAAAAAGTCTTTATTGAATTATTGATCCTTGGAAATGAAAACTTCTTATTCTTTTTTTATTTGATTTTTTAGTTTTTTTTTTTAATTTAAAAATCTGAAGTCTTAAAACATCCAAATTCAACAATAATTGAGTTCAAGATAGGTATAAATAAACTCCCATTGACAAAACATTTTATTTGGCGATGGTATCGTCATTAATATTGAGTGAAACCTAATAGAGGAGCCCTCAATCATAGATCATGCATGTATGACTATAAAAAAATAATATAAAATGTGTCAATCTGGAGGGGAAAAAAAAACAAATCATTATTTAAACCACCAATAATTTAAAAAGTGCCTCTACATATTCACCAAATTAAACTATTACTAATCCAATCATTGCATCAGTGAACTTGATTAGCGTGAATATAATAAAATTTTAAGGACATATAAGTTTGTTTGGCATTTAAGACAATTAAGATTTAATGCTTAACAATAAGTGTAATATTTGGAAGTAATCATGGAACGAGTAAAGTTTTCCCATTCTATCTAGGTATTGGCAAAACTTTAGGCCTCGCTCTTTAACACTAGTCTTCATGTTTACAAATTATTGGGCACTCTTGAAATTGTATTTATTTTTTCATATAATCATAGGATAACACAGTTCCCAGTAGTTAATTATGTTGGTGAAGGAAGGCCCAACTTCAAATTAATTAGAAAATTAAGACAATATTCTAGTTCATATTATGAAATATGAAGATTATAAGACCATAAGAGAAGAAAGACAAGGAATTGTGTTGCTAGTTTAACTATAAACGGTCCTTGCTGGATCATACATGGTAAGAAAATATGTATAATTGACAAGATATACGTTGATTGGTGCTACATTAATTAATTAATCGATTCGATTTATACTAATTGAGATATTAAAAAATATATATATTCCATAAGTCTCCAGAACAAATACTAAGTATCATTTTGTTTCTCACAACAGTACTAGAAGCAAGAAGTGAAATTCATGAGTTAAAACTTGTAAGAAGAAAAAAAAACCAATACTTCCATTATACCATAAAGTAGAACTCGAAACGACGAATAAATCAATTACTCCTACTTGTGAGTTGTAATCATTAGTTTGCGGCCGTTATTTGTGCCGCATTAATTGGGCAAGTTTTATGTGGGTTTTGCCGCAGACGATCATCAACTTGAAGAGAAAAAACCTACCCCTCTACTTGAAGCTTACATATCATCATCATCATCGATCACACTCCTTGAAAAAAATAAAAAATTACAGTGCTCACTTAACGTTTAAATGGTTTCTCCAAAGGTTCATGTATCTCTTGATCATTCCCCTAATGTGTCACACTATAATTGGGGATTAGATGACGGGACAATGCCAAGGGGATATTACAAAATCTTTCCTTGAGAGAGAAAGAAAGAAATAGCTAGGCCTGTGAAACAACCAGCAGTGCTTTTAGGATACGTGAATTTTGGTTACGTAATACAATCTTAAGTCTTAACTCTACGTAGAAAATAGTAAAACACAGACCCCAACCTTGAGAGAATGAGAAATAATAGCTGATGAAATGTCATTATAGGGTTAGATGAATATCTGGGTCCCTTTGCATGGACCCCATCTTTTTTTCGATCCATGTCGGCTCCCTTTGTGCTCGTGTTACTTTTAAATGGGGAAGAGAGTGGCCAATAGTTCTTGCCTAGCCCCAGAAATAACCTACTGCTCTAACTCTCTAATCAAAGAAACCAAACTCAAAGAAACAAAAGAGGAAGAAGGGATCAATAAGATCAGATATATCATAATATGGGTCACCATTCTTGCTGCAACCAGCAAAAGGTTAAGAGAGGACTTTGGTCACCTGAAGAAGATGAAAAGCTCATCAGATATATCACTACACATGGCTATGGATGTTGGAGTGAGGTTCCTGAGAAAGCTGGTACTTGCCTCTCTATTCCTCTTTTCAACCACTTATTTCTTGTCCTTAATTCTTCTTTGTTTAGTTTTCCCCGGTAATTAAGCTCTGTCTAATTTCTTGTTTGATATAGGTATAATTAGTGAATGATTTCTCTCTTTTTGGTTGAACTTTTTAGGGCTTCAAAGATGTGGCAAGAGTTGTCGTTTGAGATGGATTAATTACTTGAGGCCTGATATAAGAAGAGGAAGATTTACTCCAGAGGAGGAGAAGTTGATAATTAGCCTTCATGGTGTTGTTGGAAACAGGTTTTTACTATTAACTACATAAAACTGGCATTTGCAATTACAAGTTTAATATATATACACAGAGATTAATAATTTTAAGCTGGGCCTCATAGAATGCACTTGCAATCAAGTATATAAGTTCATACTTCTTACGGTTTTTCAAAAAAGAATAGGACAAGTGCTCTAATATAATCTTGAGACTTCCTCTCGCTCTCTCTCTCTCTCTCTCTTGGGGAGCTTATGGGGGAAATTCATTCTTTATTCAGTTTTTAATGGAAACTTGAAAAGTAAGTTTTGACATGCGTTTCTATATATATATTCAAGAGATAAGCTAGCTAGAAGCAACCACATAATTAATTAATGTTTAAGTAGTTCTATAAGCACCTATCAACTGCATTACGGGAGACGTTGAGAAAGCAATGTCAGAAGCTGTAACATAGGTTTTCAGTTGGAAATTAATGCCTGTCTATGCTATGCACAGCACTAACTCAACACCGTAACGTTGTCTTTTCCCCTTCTCTTTCTGTAAGATATTTTATCAAATAATGTTAGTACTTTTGCTACAAATTCATTGCTTCTCTAAATCCAGACAAGTTAGCTAATTGATTAATTGCTTTATCTGTTGTTTTGTAATCTATGATTAGTCACTAGCTAGTTTTGTGGTAATTAAGTTTTTATATGCATGGTTGATCAATTGTAGATGGGCTCATATTGCAAGTCACTTGCCTGGAAGAACAGACAATGAGATAAAGAACTATTGGAATTCTTGGATTAAAAAGAAGATACGAAAGCCTTCAGCTCCTGCAACAATAACCAATGCAACTACCAGTACTGATCATTCAAATATAAATTATAACTCAAACCAACTAGATTTAGGTCATCAAGATTTGACAAGGCCACAAGTTCAAGAAACCCTATTTTCGTCTTCAGCTCCCTTATTTATGTTTGACACCAGTACTGCCTCACTTGATGGAATTGTGGATAGTAGTGTACGTGGGGAGCTTTTTCATGATTCGGCAAGCTTAAACACTGAAACTTGGAATTCAAGCCAGCACCATCATGTTCAAGCAGTACTGCCCCCCCAAGCAACTTTTAGTATTGGAATGGATACAAATTACTTGCCTCCATTGATTGACAACATGGAGAACATGGTGCCTATTGAGATGCAATCCTGTAGCATGAATGACGAAGGAGAGATATCATTGGAATGCTTACAAAGGCAAGAGTTGAATATTGAATGGGTGGAATCCCAACAATGCTCAAACTTTCTTTTTTGGGATAATGTTGAAGGACCACTTGGTGGAGAAGAAATTGCACCAACTTCATCAAGTATGGGAGCTGCTACACTCTCTTCTTTCCCTTCATCTCTATAAGATATTTATAATGGTGAAAACTGCCTCTCATCTCTCTTCCCTCTTCATCTTTTTATAGAGCTTTCAGAATGGTCCAGGGCTTCAGGCTTTTGAAGACAGCTTGTTGATTTCTTTTCTTTCATTTCTACCCCGCCTTTTAACTCCCACAGGTGAGATTGTGAGAATTGAGGCAATGAAAACAGATAACTGCATAAGGATGCATGTAATCTTGTTTTCTAGGCGTTTGCAGAGGAAAGAATAATGGCAACGCAACAAACCCCAGCAGAGTTTGATCATGATTATGGTGATGTCAACGAGTGATTTTTTTTTCTTTCACTTTTTCAAGAATTTTGAATAACAGTTCTAATGGACTTCGTGTATATCTTTCTTATGACAAGCTGATACATTGAAAAAAGAAAAAAAAAAAGTTAAAGGAGGGCATACCAAATGCTGAAATGTAACTTAAGAAATGATTATGGGATCGATCATTGAATGTTGAGTGTTTTTTTTATTTTAATCTTGACGATACTCTTGAGGTAAGCTATCCAACCAAGATCATGGCGGTCTTTCTAATCCAAGAATTAATTAAGGAGTATAATGGCAGTGAAAAATACCTTCTTCTTTGGTGGCGCCTTAATTCAAAATTAAGATACTGAAAGATATTTAAGGGGAATGGCTTGTAAAAATAATCTGGGATATAATAACTTGTGTTTTAAGGAATTTATGATTAAGGATATGATCATCTCATCCTGCATCGAGCTGATGGCTTAGGATTCATGAGATTAATTATAAGGATATCTCTAACGGATCTGCATTAATTAAGCACTAACATCGTGAATATGATTAATTAATTAATAATGTTTTGCTTAATTCATGGTGGTAGATGATCAAGTGACATGTTTTATACATGAAAACCATTAACTAAATCGATTATACGAATACACCGTTTGATCGGACATCTTTCTACACATACATAGTACGTAAAGGAGCGTAAGTGCTGTTGATGTTTATGAAGCTAATGATGACGTCGTCCTGTTTGTTCTCTGTCAAATGATAACTTTCATTATAACCATGGTTGTCCTGATATAAATTCCTTGTGTTAAAGGGGAAAACGTTATCATGCACCCTCCATCTGTTGCGGCCCTGTTACATATACCAGCTCTATGTCATGTTTTCTGTTGCATGGCTCATTAATTTACATGGTAGGAGGTCATGCTTCTCAATCTTCAATGTCTTTTCATCATCACTTTCTCCCATGTTCAGTCTGTTTAATCAGTGTGACAAAATCGCAACATCTCTTAACAGTAATGCATGATTATGTAACAATAATGCAACAACAACATTGATCGATAATCATATCCTAGGGCAGTTTTACTAATGATCATCGTTGTTGGTAGTAGTAATTAAATGCTTAGAGTCATTTCTGCAACTAGCAACCTTAATTTTCTTTTAAGAAAAAAACAGTTCTTACTAAATTAAGGCACTTTACTGAAAGCATCTTACCTCTGAACTAGCATGCATCACTAGCCGGCCCGATATTGAGAAATCCTGAGTCTTTTTTGTTGGGGTTTGGCTAGCACGAAGTACCAATTAAGACTCTTCACAATTAATTTCTAATTAAGGGTCACTTATTTCAGGAACAGGAGCTCAAGTCATGTTTGATATAACATGATAGATCATGCTAACCTAGTACTAGTACACCTTTAATTTTAAATTTAATGACTAATATGATTTTATTAGTTTTAATTGAAATATATTATTGTTTTAGATTTTTAATTTCTCTTATTCACTAGCTTCTTTTTCTTTAGAGAGTTTGAGTTGGTATGTTGTTTTTTAAGCTCTCTTTTTTCATATGAAAGCATAAAGAGTACTCTCATCTCATCCCACCCTTCCCTTAATCCCTATAAGTGTCTTTGTTATACTGGGACCTTTTCCTCTTCCTGAAGCAATTAAATTAACACTATAAACACACACGCCACGTGTAAAATAAAATAAAATAGGGTCAATTATTAAAAACATTAAATAGTTTGAATGCACCAATATTTTTCACACCTACTTTTTATAAATTACACTTTGTATGTTACTTTTATATACTTAATTTAAATTTATTATAATTCTGTTTATTGTCGGTGATCATTATTCTAAAAAAATATTAATACTATGTGGCGACTTTTATTTTTTTTTACTGATAAACAATAAAAATTTCTTGTTTTTTCCATGTATATTATTCCCGACTATTTTGATTCAGAAAAATAATCACGACACTGCACAAGTGCGACAACTAATACCAAGTGATTTTGCTGGTTTTTGGTGACAAGGTTAGTAATATTTGTTGTTTTGAGTTCCTTATGGTTGAAAGATAGTGTTGGTTTTACCACCTCCTTCTATAAAACTGTTTGAGGAGATTCACATAAAAGTAGTAGATCAAAAGAGAAAAAAAAAGATACGAAGTTGTGTGATGGAACCTTAGGTTTTTGTCGTGAGTGTTCTAAAGTTATATTTTATGTACTATTATTATTTTGTAGAAGTAAATAAAAAGTACTATAATTCTTTTAGGATAATTACAAAACTTTGATGTTAGAAAAACATAGAATATTGAACCCATTTGCCTGATGATTCTAGCACTTGACTAGCTGTTGTTTCTAATAGATTTGAGAGGAATCATGTTTATGAGTTGTCTATGGCATCTTTTTCTTCTATGAGGAGCGGACATAGTTCATCTATATTAGGTACACCATCCTCTAGCTCTAGAATTTCAATGAGCATTATATATGATCAATTAATTGTACGTGGCTATGAGAGATCAGAGTCAAATGATTGAGATGCAGGAGAAAAATGATGAGTTACTTAGCTTTTTTCCATTTGAAAACAAGTGTAAGAGATCAAAATGATGACCATGCAAGCTATGAGTTTTTTCTCCATATCCCCCCACAACTTCGACTATATTCTATGTGATTCAACTGCATTATATATGAGATTTTGTTGTAATGTTGAAAACAAAGTTTTTCAATTCTATTAAGTATCTGGTTAGCATCTATTCAATTGAATTTTATGATTTTGTTTTACGAATAAATATAATTTGTTAGTGGTATGAAGCATGAACATACCTTGTTTCTAGAATTGTATAAACACAAGAAATTATTAACCGAATTAGACATAATTACTTAGATACCATCGATTCAATTGAACCTTGACTTGTTTGGAAATTAAATTAATTATGAGTCCGAGCTGATTTAATTTTAAATTATTGTAGATTCCATGTTCTATATACTTGTTATATTTTCACATATATATTAAACCTTAAATACTATCTTATATTTGTCAAAGAATTTAATTCATAACAGCT
>Ga0325403_1006605_pt1 | contig 11054 bp, 8 predicted proteins | sample PopdelMetagenome_19_FD_205665 | JGI IMG/M metagenome (GOLD analysis project Ga0325403, IMG submission 205665) | Populus deltoides microbial communities from Bellville, Georgia, United States - Xylem-PdKOR-R4 | ecosystem: Host-associated > Plants > Phyllosphere > Stem > Wood/Secondary xylem...
CAGAAATACGTTTCTATTTTAACTATCTCTATTTATCCAGAACAGTAGACAAACTCTATCAAAATATATAAATTCTCTAAGAAACAATGGTAAGACTCGAACATGATATCTCTAGGCTGGATGAACCCCTAAGGGCCTGGGCTTGGTATCTTGAGGATACTAAAAGTTACATAAATGATTTATAATGACCCGATGTTTAGCAAAGATCGTCCAGGAAGATACAAAGAATCTGTTTGAGCTCGCAAGATCAACAACAAACTAATTAAATTGCCTTGTCTTTCTCGCGTGTAAACATCGATTTTAACGGGATAATCATTTCTGTGCTGAAGAATTCTAAACAAATTAACCAAAACATACAATAGACCTCTTAGATCATAAGCACAAGAGACTTGAGCATGATTTTGCTGCATTATTGCGAAATATTGATGTGATGTAATCAAGTTACAGGCTAAGCTACCATTAACCAACGACGAGGCTAACAAGACCACACAAGCAGCCAAAATATAATTCAGCTAAGCACAATAGCATCGAGAATTGAAACAGGCGTGTGGTTCAAATGAACTGTGCTCTGGGACAAGGGACAGGCCAAAATTCTGATCTTGAAGGGGAAAAGTTGGTGGAATTTTATTTATTTATTTTTATTTTATTTTGTAGACATGCCTAAAAGAGAGAATTAAAAACAGAGAGTTCAGGATAGTGAAATTGTATCTGGAAGGTTTCGTGATAAACAGCTAAATGAATTAACATATCTTGGTATTCATGATGAATGTGGTCAAGATGCTGTTAACAGTGCCTAATAACAGCAGAAGTCACCCATTCCAAGCTTCCAGCATTTATGAATACTATGTAACAAGATATCATATATTTCTTCATGAAGCATAATAAATAACCACCATGTGAACCACAACCTGACAATGAATTCCCATCATAAGGCCTCTAAGAAATAGGATCTAAGACTCCTCTACGTAACTGCAGAAACAAACTAAATCAATACAAGAGAACAAAAAGGAACTGGAGACCAAAATGGTATCACAATAATTGAACTCCATACCACCTTTTTGACAATCTGAGGATCATTTATTCAAGAGCTTCCAGGAGCATCACTTCCTGTAGACTTGCGATTTAGGTAACGAATAACAGCATCTTCAACCCTACAACAAACGAGAAAAAGAAGAAGAAGCAAATTCCATTAATACGAGTTCATTCCATCTTCTCTTCTTCAATTTGCAGGGCCAATCCAAAACCTTTTGGCAGGATTCAAAGAGTAAAAAGGTAAATCTGAAGACACGTGTTAATAATGAATGACAAGATAAAATAAGATTAAAACTGAAAAAATGCTTACCATGGCTGATTATAGAAACCAGATCGCTGCTCTTTTTCTGCATTGCGGCTAGCATCTCCAGCGACAAGCTTCAGATCTTTGCTCTGAGAAGCAATCAAAGCATTAATAAACTCTGCTGGAGACTGACTGAAACCAAGAAAGAAAGCCCGCCTCCTACGATGCTCATGTATCTTCAGTATAGAGTTACATATTAATTCATCACAAGCATCAATTTCTTTGTTACTCTCTGTGCTGGTCAAGTACGCAGCAAGGTCCTTTTGTAATGGTGAAGGAACATCAACTATGAAATCATAGCAAGTAGTTCCAGCTGGGAAATTCCCTGAGAGCTTGATCTTATGTTCCAAATGAATAGGCTGTGGGGGGGTTAAATGCAGACTTATCTTCTGTGAAACCAGAGAAAATTTCATCTTCTCTTCCCCAAATAGTTTCTGAAGAAGGGGGTCACATGTGAAGAAGGCGGGATCATTTGGGTTCTGCAACTTCCTAGACTTCACATAATGCCAAATTGCCGCCAAAATTCTGGGGCGAGTCTCTATCTCAATTCCAAGGACTTCTGAAAGAGCAGGTGAAAGCTTGAATTTCTCAGGCACATAATTCATTTCCAGCCTAATTCTTGCAGTAAATTCCTTATTTCCTTTTCTCTTGACCTCAAAGCCCTCATGAAGAACAGGTGACCGTGTGCTCTCCCATAAAATTACATGGTTATCTGGATACAGGCTCTGGTCCAAGTATATTGTAATTTTCTTGAAATAAGACGAGAATTTTGGATATGATTTCTGGATCATTCCAGTCAGCACAGGGTCTTTCCCATCTTCCAATATCCTCCCAATGATCTTTAATGACCAAGAAGGAGGCTCAGCATTCTTCCTCTCGTTAGCCCCTTGCACCTGATTTTCAAAAGTGTTAAATACATATACCCGAAGTGTTTTCCGAACACGTGGAGGGTTTTTAAGTGACTCTTGAATATCCATCTTCTTTCTTGCCATAGCAGCATCCGCTCTAGCCTCAAATTCAAGCAGCTGGGTATAAAGTGCAGACTCTGGCAAAAGAGATGCCACTTTTTCAGGTATATCCTTCTCATGAAGCTTCCTTTTCTTCCTATGAGCAGCTGGAGTCAACTCCATGGTCTTAAACAGTGAAGCCATGTTGGCATTTGATGAACCACCTGAAGGCCTTGAAGGCGGTTTATGGCTGGACTTTTTAGCACTAGTAATGCTAGGCGTGGCTACAGGAGGTGATTGTACACCAACATTACCAGAATTGACATTTTGCAACTGAGCAATGGATTGGTTGGCCAATTGTATCTGAGATTGAAAGTGAGCATGAGCCGCCTGTGCATACTGAGCATGTCCCAGGACCTGAGCTTGTGGCTCGGACAGCTGAAAGTGGCCTGGATGCCCAACTTGTGTTTGAGGTTGTGACTGTGATAGCAACTGCGGTGCTTGGTGGTTCACGTGCATAGATTGTGCCTTTGCAACAGAATTCACAAACGAGGGCGGAACCCCAATACTTCTTCCAGGATTACTACTATTATTATTCATTAAAACCCCAATCTCATACAGCCACAATTTACCTCAAAACTGAACAATTCTACATCCAACAACAACAAAACCCCAGACAACCTCTTAAAATAACACAAAAATCAAATTCTGGATTTTCAAAAATAACACCAAATTTCACAACTTTCAAGTGTAAAAACTAAAAACCAAGCTTAAACAATGAAAGTGGCTTACTCTGAACCAAAACTTCAAAACCCTAGTTCCACAATCAAACCCTGAACCAACCCACAAGCTTTAAACTAAACATACATCAAGCAAATCTCTAACTGAAAAATTATTAAACAAAATCAAAGGCCATAACTTTTCTTCCTTGTGATTTTGATTTTCTTTTCAAAAACTAGCTAGGCAATGCGTAAATCTCAATAACAAGATTATAGATATGAAAATGTCGTGAAAGAAAATAAGAAGAGAAAAAAAAATAGAAGCTTACAAGGATGAAACAGAGAGGCTTTGCAGTTCAATGTTTGGCTTTCAGAATTTATTTATTTTTTTCAAATTCTCTGTTTCTTGAAGACGAGCCAAGCTCTGGTTTTTTTTTTTTTTTCCAGTTTCCTCTCCAGTTTTGTGCTTATTTATTTTGTGATAACGAAAGGACGTAAATACCCCTGTTTTAAATTGTAGAGTTGACTGGACAAAGTAAATAGCTTAGGCCCAGATGAAATGGACCTGCTTCTTATTTGAAAGAGCCCAAAATAAGAGAAACCCTAGCTCCCTTTTATTAGGGTTTTTACGTTTCAGCTTAAACTCTCATGTCTCATCTTGTTGCTGCGGGCATTTCTATTTTGGTGGCCACACAAGTGTAGACAGAAGCTGCAGCAATGGTGGGTTTGTTTAGCTCTGCGTTTTTTTAAAGTTTGGAAGTAGAAATGAAGAGTTCTTCTTTTAGAAGCAGTTAAAAAGCTTAGATCTTTGCGGGTTTGTTGTGTTTTGATTTTTTTGTGGGACAACACAAGGAAGATATTCTCTCTTAGAATTAGTGCAAAAAGTTTAGATCATAGTGGGTGTTTCTTTTCTTCTGGTTTCTTATGGGATCTGTTTTGTTAACCTTTTCAGGTGAAGTATTCAAGAGAACCAGATAACCCCACCAAGTGTAAGAACGTGAAAGTTTCAATCTTTTCTTTTTTATATAAATTATTCTTTTTGTTGAGAAAGTGAAATCTGATTTTAGTGTTACGGTTACTATTTCAGCCTGCAAAGCTAGGGGATCTGATCTCCGCGTTCACTTCAAGGTATGTTGAAAGTTCTACACTGCTTCAATGTTTTGTCTGTGGAATTTAATGTGGTGTTGTTGATTTTGTTGTGTCTAATTGATTGTAGTTTTGCTACCAATTCTTTGTTAATTTGATCGTGCATGCTGCCGCAGTAAACACTTTACCTTGTGTCTCTATGTTGAATATATTACGGAGTCATTTATTCTATATAGTATATTGGCATAATGGCTTCCCATTGCTGCTCCTTTCTGAACCTAAAATCATTCTGCTTGTGGGTTGTTGATCGTCAGTTTTTCATAAGCTTGCTACTTCTCTACTATTTTTGATGCCACCGTTTGAATTTGCTGTCTCCAGTTCATATATATGAATAGCCTTAAATGTATTGATTGAAGAGGATTCTAGCTATAATCTGAAATGGTCAGTGTGCAATTGGTTGAAATTTCAGGATATGCCAAAACTGTTTTCCTTCCATCATCTAAACAGTTTGTTCTGTTTTCTATGGTAATTAATGAGAGCTTTCAGCTTCTTCAATGGAAATTTGTCTTTTATTTTTTGTTTCATGCAAAATATTTTAGTGTCGTTCAATTCAGTTTCCTGCATAGTGGATTAGGGCTCATTAAAATGTACATATGAGATTAAAATATTTTAACACAGAGAGGGTCTTGCCGTGCAATGTAAGCCAACTTTTTATTGCTTCTTCTAGGTTTCAGTTTCGTTTCATGGAGGAGGATGACTGGATTAAGGGGTTATGTTATAGAAATCTATTGAGCTCTGTGAATGGACTTCTCATGAGCTTCGGTAGACTTGTATTCCCCATTATCTGATTTTGATTTATTTACTGCTGAGGGTTCAGTAATTGCATTGTCTTTAGAGCGTAATTGGACTAGTCAAATGTGCATTAGAGTGATATGGTTAATGGGTTGAACTGATACGAACAAGATGAGCCTCTCAATCTTTGAAACATGTCTACAAAATAAGTTCTTTATTTTTTAATTTTTCTTTTCTATTTTTGTGTGTTGCAAGTATGATCCTCTGTGCACTCGTGCTCAGGGTTTCCTTTTCCTGTGAGACTAGATTAAGAGCTGTTATTGGCCCTTGTACATATTATTTTGTGACAAATATAGGACAACTTGTTACATGAGTGATATATAAGCTTTTTTGAAATTTGATTGTATGAGTTGGTTCATGCGGTTGAAGTTGCTCTATGATTGCACATTCAGTTCTCCAACCTATATGAAGCAGCACCATGACTTTCACTCTGTTGAAATTACCAAAATGGCTCTGCTGACTACAATTTTTCCATTCTCTATCTCAGAATACAAGAGAGACTGCTTTTTCAATCCGGAAATTGCCTTTGGGCAAGGCTAAAGGGTACTTGGAGGATGTTTTGGCACACAAGCAAGCTATTCCATTCCGCCGCTTCTGTCGTGGTGTTGGGCGAACTGCTCAAGCTAAGAACCGCCATTCAAATGGACAAGGGCGGTGGCCTGCTAAATCTGCTAAATTCATCCTTGATTTGCTGAAGAATGCTGAAAGCAACGCTGAGGTAGCTACCTTTCCTGTTATATGTCTGTGATTTTACCCTTATATTTCCTTCATGTCCTCGTGGATTTCCTATACAATGTTGTGTAAATTTTGTCTACTCATTGTTTAGGTAAAAGGTTTGGATGTCGATGCACTTTACATATCACATATCCAAGTCAATCAAGCCCAAAAACAGCGTCGTCGTACTTACCGTGCCCATGGAAGGATCAATCGTGAGTCCATACTTTTAGCTATCAAGGTTTTTTATCTGTTTGTCTTTTCTATTCGAGCACGTGCGCTTAATAGTGATGTATGATTTCTTTGGCAGCTTACATGTCATCGCCCTGCCACATTGAGTTGACTTTGTCAGAGAAGGAAGAGCCTGTCAAGAAAGAGGTAATACTCTGAAATTTCTAGTAATGGTGCAAAGGGTAGAACTGTTGTGTTTTTGTTTATTTGATGTTGTGGTTTTGCATCTTACATAGAATGCCCTTTTCTTTTTCCAGGCTGATACACAGATTGCTCCAAGGAAGCCCAAGGGTGCTCTTCGCAGTGGAGCTTCCTCCTGAAAAGCGTTGGGGTGATCCAGGATTATGGCTCCATTAGAAAATTTTTGTTTTTCTGTTGTTTCAGCTGCCTATCGAACTATAAATTTTTTCGATAAGATTTTGTTCTGGAGCTTATAAATGATTTTCTTACATTGTTACTCTCTAACTTTTTTTCCCAGTTGGTGTTGGTTTGGGCAATCATGAATTTCATAGACATTCAATGAAATTCCATAGTGATGTCTCTCTCATTAAACAGTTAGTGCTTTCTGCTTGGCTTTTTTGAGGAACAACTTGATTTTGTTTATCATGTTTGCTTAGAACAAAAATCTAGGACTCTAGGTCTAGTGAGAAGGATGATGTTGCTGCTGCTTCGATAAGAAGTGCCCGTTCCTGATTTGAGTGATTGTGCCGTTTCTATCATTATTGCACAGCTTCACCCTTTTCTTTATCCTTCATGTGAGAATAACTTCGTGTGGCAATAAATCTTGCTTCTCTGTTCACCAGCTCTCCTAAACAACCATTGCTGATGTTGTTCATTTTCTATCCATCTATAACCACGCCAAGCGTTTTGAATCTTTTTGTCATATGCCGATGCAAAATTTCTCACCAGCACAATCTTTTTATAGCATGGCTGATCAGGGCGGTACGAGGCCATTCTTGTCCGCCTAAAATTTGGAGACGGCAATACAGATAGCGGACATGATTTCGTTCAAGCAATCTCTTGAGCAGGTAGGTACAGGATCAATTCAATTGAGAGTTGGCCAGGTATTTCAGTCAATGACACAATTACACACCAGATGATGAGCTCTATCTCCAGTATTCGAGTTCAAACTACAAATTTTACATTTGAATTGATCACAGATAAATTAATCCAATACAAGCAAAAAAAACTGAAATAATTTAGAAAATACAGTAGCTTCAGGGTTGTACAGCTTCTAGTAGTTTCTCATAAACCTGTCTAGCAGATAGATCCTCCACCTGGTAAAAGAATAAAAAGATAATTAAACTGGAGACAAACTTCTAGGAGCAGAATCATGGATACGTAAAAGTTCTCTGTAAATGCTCACTTGGTGACAATTTGGGGAAAAATTAAGGCAGCCGCCCAATATAATGCTTCTCTTGTTTACGTTGGCAACTTTCCTAGAGACAATAGATTAATTTGGACTGGTTTGGATTGAAAGGTCATCTGAGGGCAACCAGCTTAGATGATTTACATGGAAATCAGCTAATTTGAAGAGGGGTTTTCCACGTTTTATCAATTATATCCTACTTAATATTACTAGTTCTATTCCATTTAAGCTGGAAATCTACAAAAACTCAGTATTCAAAGAAGCTAATGAATTATCTAAGCAGTATCAGAATTCAGAAGCATAATTTTCCGTATAACAAGTTGATCTCCAACATATGTGGCATTGTATAAAGTTCACTGAAGATGCAAGCACACATGCACACATTCAGCATGCACACCTAAGCTTATGAAAAAACAGAACTTTTCGATTTTACTTACAACAAGCAGCTTGGATTTGTTATTCCATCCTCTTTGAAGAGTCATCTGGCTCAACCTCAGACCCAAAACCTGTGTGAAGGCAAATCATGTTAACCTTGGCACATTAATTTGATGATATAAGATTCTGTGCCTAATTTTACTAGCCTACCAATTTAAAAAATAGGATTATGATGGACGAGCATACCCTGCCCATGAATTCCAAAAGTTCATTGTTAGCTTCTCCACGGGCAGCAGGTGCAGCTACAGTAACTCGAACATCATCAGCATTCACTCCTGGAAAGAAGTATATCAAGCATAATGATCATAAATAAAAAAATTAATACATAACCATGTCATGCAAGGTACTAGATAAGACAATTACATTGTTCTTTTCAATCACCTATCTGAAATTTCCTTCATGCAACTATAAGTCAAACATCTTAATGCGCTTTTCTATGAAATATTTGTGTGCTTGTATGCTACATTTTGTATGCATTCAAGCATATCACTGTTTGTGGGTATGAAACATAGGTGGTTTGTTCCTGTCCAGAATCTCTTCTGTTTTCATGGATATGAGGTCAAATTAAGGAGCACAAACAAGAGATGAGGGGTGTTGCATAGACACAGGATGACAACAGAGGAAACACTACATTAGTTAACTTGAGAAAAGTAAAACAAAAGGCATCCCACTTTTTCCATATCCACTATAATTCATTTTTTACTCAATTTTTGGTGAGCAAAGAAGTGATTATAATTAAGGGATGTACTGTGCCAGGGAGATACTATCAATTCTGCTGTCAGCTCTGAACTCCATATAGATAACTCCGATTACTTCATCAGTAAAAGGAGAAGGGAATTAGGGTCACAAGATACCCTCAACGAGACCATCTAATTTCCAAGACACAAGCGCCAAGGCTACGTAAACAAACACATTACTACAATAACAGGGTCTTTTTCGCTCAATATTCCTACATTTCCACTCAGCTCTCTCCATCCCTGCTCCTCTCTCTTCCACTTCATACGAAGAGATACATCCATTTATATTATTTGTATATACATCTGCATAGTGTGCGCCACTTCATGCATGGACAAAACTCATCATCCATGGGATATATAGGTGCCGAATTTAATTCAACTGCATCTTGCATGTAAGGCAGGCAGGCAGACACATGAGTCAACAGACTTACAGGCATATCAGTAACAAGTTTAATTGATAGACATCATTCATTCATAATTGTATAACCAGTCACAGAGAGGTCATGTCCGTTAAATGAGAACAAGACAGAGAAGCAAGCCAAATAATATCAAAGATGTGCAGATCAAGCCAGTAAATAAAGATGACATTACTTGTTATTGCTGATCTTTGTGCACGGTCTTCAACCTCTATGGCCACCTGCACATGTCCTCCTAATTGTGATATGCAAGGGGGTACTGGAGCATCCTACAGCATATGCCGGAAAACCATAAGAGGAAATTTATAATATTTTATAATTTTTATGCATAAACATCACCCAGTTACAAAAAAAAAGGGGGGAAGAAATTATATGCTCAATGAACATTGGATAAAGTCTCCTAATTTATTATGTAAGAGATTTGGATGGTGGAACACTCCAAATCTTAACAATAATTATTTGTACCTGAGGGTTTGTTTCGGCAGCAACTGTGCTAAGTGCACCATCTATAACATATATAAAAGAAGCAAATTCCAGATCTTCTTCTGCTCGATAGCAAACAAACAACCCACAGCCCATGCAATTCATACGAAATTGCTTCTCCAATTTCCCTTCACCCCTGGACAGGAATGATGCAGAATCATAATGAGTTCTAATGCAACTATAATCTATCTATAACTGAAATCTCAAGAACATAATGTTTACACTAAAAAAACAGACCCTTGCAAATATATATACTACTTTAGCAGTTCAACATACAGCAAGCAACAAATGCCGTCAGCATGTAGATGGCAATGAATGAATAGACAATTCAACATAATATTTAGCTTTAAAGATTCACTGCCATTTCTAATTTCAAGCCTTTACCCTCCCAGTATCCTACACTTGTAAAATAAAATTAAAAAAAAAAAACAGAGAGAGAAAACACAGAACAATCTTAACCTTCCATTTAGGTTTCCAAATAGTAAGAATAAAAAATTAAAAAAAAAAAGGCTAGCTACCTTTTCAAGACAACTTTTCCAGCCTCGTCAACGTTAAGCCTTGCAAGATGCTTCTTCTTGTCCAATGCATAAGCTTTGTCAGTCTTCCTTTTCGGCATTTTCTGCAATTGCGTATCTTATAACAAACATATTTCAGTATTTTTAATTATTTTTTTAGTACAATTGTCTAAGATTAAACAATTAATTAGAACACAAATAATCAACGAATTAAGTAATTGACTTCTCATATAATTTTTATGGAATAAAGTGATTGAAAGTTAAGAAGAAAGAGAAGAGAGAGGAACCAGTGATGAGGACGTGGGAGCCACAATGCTTGCAATAGTAGACGAAGAGATCCGAGTTTGGTCCGTCGGGAGCTGCGTCCTCGCTTGAGTACGTGTGCGTTGTCCTCTTCGGCATCTCTTTCTCTCTCACTTGAAATCTACGACTAGGATGAATCCTCCACTAATCAATCAAATTCAGAGCAAACAAGGAAAGTAGAGAGAGAGAAAGTTGTAGAACCTTCAAGCTTTCAACGCCCATCAAAAATCATAAACTGCAAAACGACGTCGTAACATACTCCACGCAGTTTTATTTTTACCACAACAAAGGACACTTCTTGCGCCGTCTGCGGTCGTGCCGATGCTGATGTCCTCGATTTTTTTTCTAGGAGAAAAGACATGGTTTGGCATTGCAAAACCATATGTTATTCTTTCGGTGGCCTGGAATGATAACAATCAAAATTTAGGCAAACAATGGATTCCCTCAAGCGCAACGCTGCACATTGAATTAAGAAAAAATTTAACATAAAAAAAATTAAAATTTTTTTAGACCAATTAAAATCAATCATTTAATTAAAGAATAGAATTTTTTTAAAAAATAAAAACCAACAAAATATTCAATAAAGTGATGAATTTTGAATGGAAAAAAAATCAAAGAAAAAAAAACAGTTCATGCAATGCAAAACCAATAATCAATCCAATATCATAATATTTTATAAATTACAAACATTGTTTCTTAAACAAAAATTGAATATGGTCCTAAAAAAAAATTAAAATAAAACATTCAAACAAAGTCTTGGAATTTAGTATAAGATTGAAGAAAAAAATATTGATAAATGTGATAAAGTTATATAAAAATGTATTAAAATTCTTAAAAACAAAAAGTTATGTTAATTAAATTTTCATGATTTGTTTGTTTTTTATACAAGATTCGTGGTAATTGAAAAAAAA
>Ga0325403_1006610_pt1 | contig 11050 bp, 9 predicted proteins | sample PopdelMetagenome_19_FD_205665 | JGI IMG/M metagenome (GOLD analysis project Ga0325403, IMG submission 205665) | Populus deltoides microbial communities from Bellville, Georgia, United States - Xylem-PdKOR-R4 | ecosystem: Host-associated > Plants > Phyllosphere > Stem > Wood/Secondary xylem...
TCAAAACATAGAACCTGCATAAGATATGCAGATAAAGTCAAGGAAATTAAATGGCCAAAGTGTAGTATAAATAGGACCTCTATGGTTGCCCAAAGGCACATAACAAACAACAATATTCTACGTAGTACGTAGTTCATAGAATTATCTAAGATGATGATGAAAAGAATGGGGGCTTGGATGTTGCTAGCAATATTCACTTTGGTTGGCGAATGGTATGGTCGTTGTTATGGGTGTTTGGAGGAAGAGAGGATTGGTCTCCTGGAGATCCAATCTTTGATCGACCCAGATGGCTTTTACTTGGGAGATTGGGTGGACAGTAGTAAATGTTGTGAGTGGTATGGGATCGAGTGTGATAACACTACAAGGCGAGTGATCCAGCTCTCTCTTTTCGGTAGAAGGGATGAGAGCTTGGGCGATTGGGTTCTCAACGCATCTTTGTTTCTGCCTTTTAAAGAATTGCAAAGTCTTGATTTGAGAGAGACTGGATTGGTTGGTTGCATGGAGAATGAAGGTTAGTTCAATGTTTGTGCACTTAATTATAATCATAAAATAAATGAAGGTTGGTTGGTGTTTAATGTCAATTATCTTGCTTTGATGATTCTCTTCCAGGCTTCGAAGTCCTATCATCAAAACTGAGCAATCTTGACCTATGGAATAACCGATTTAATAAAAATGATAAAAGCATTTTGTCATGTTTCAATGGTAACCTTTCCACTCTCAAGTCTTTGGATCTATCATTCAATGGGTTGACAGCTGGATCAGGAGGTAGCTTCTATGGTAACCTTTTAATTATTTAGCTTCGAAACCTTTTCTTTTCTCCTTCTCATATCATTTTTTTCCACGCATTTAATTATTTCCTTCCAATATGCTATTGAGGAACATCATGCAGGTCTCAAGGTCTTGTCATCAAGGTTGAAAAAGCTGGAGAACCTTCATCTATGGGGGAATCAATTCAACGATAGCATTTTTCCATCTCTAACTGGATTTTCATCCCTAAAGTCTTTGGATCTGTCGTACAATGAGCTGACAGGATCAGGTATAATACACAGTTTCTACCTACCTAAATATATGCTTCACATGACATTCTCTTAATTATATTGTTTCTTTATCAACAAAAATGAGGACTTTATATCAAGAAAAGAGGCACTTGGAATGAGGTCCAAGAGGCATATATTTTGTTCTTATTTTGGCCCTTTTATGCCAAAACTCTCCTTTAAATTAGTAATCAGAAGTTCACTTCAAAACTCTCCTTTAAATACATATTTTAAATTTATATTGTTAAATAAAGATATTTCTATATATGTTTTTTCTGTCTTGAGATACTTGGTCAAACACAACTCTAAGTTTTTGTTTTTTTTAAATGCATTTGAATTTTAATGGGTATTGAATAACACAATAAGAAGCTCTCTCCTATATTAATATTATAATTAAGAAAATTGTAATTATTAAAACTTCGAGAAATAAAACGTGAAAAAGTTGATAATTCTTTAATGTTATGGATAAAACAGAGGAATTAAGTTAGGAACAAATTATAATTACTAAATTAGTGACAACTAAGCATCTTACTAACTAAATAGAACGGATTTCAACTTGCCATGGATTATTCTTGTTTTAATTACCGATGAGATATTAATTATAAGTTTCTTTATCTTGTTTTGTAAGTCTATCATAACTTAGCTTCCATCTTTAGCGACTTTATATCCGTAAATTGTTTTTTTTTTCCAATGATCAAAATTAGAATGATTTTTAAAAATTGCTTCTTAATCTTTAACGACTTTATATAATTAAATATGCGTTCGTTCATGTATCATTCTTTTTATGTATAATTTGAGAATCATATATCAATTGAAACATTAACTCATCATTCTAATTATCTTTAGTTTCTATGTAAGACTTACTCTTCATGTTTGATTGCGCTTTCATGAATGAAGAATTATATCTATGAAGCTTTGATCTTATCCAATAATTGTTTTTCTAATAAGACAGGAAGAGATTAAAGAGATCAAAAATAGGATGATTAAAAATTACTTGCAATCTATCTATCTTCTTCCTTTTCTTTTCTTCTTCCATTATGCTCTTGAGAAACATCATGCATGCAGGTTTCAAGGTCTTGTCATCAAGGTTGAAAAAGCTGGAGAACCTTCATCTAAGTGGGAATCAATGCAACGATAGCATTCTTCCATCTCTAACTGGATTTTCATCCCTCAAGTCTTTGGATCTGTCAAACAATCAGCTGACAGGATCAGGTATAATACACAGTTTCTACCTAAATGCTTCACATGACATTCTCTTAATTATATTGTTTCTTTATCAACAAAAATGAGGACTATATTGTCACGGCCAAAAGTGTTGTAATATTTAGATTAAATTAGCAATCAGAAGTTCACTTCAAAACTCTCTTATAAATATATATTTTATATTTATCTTTTTAAATAAATATATTTTTATATCTACGTAAAGAGGCGCTTGGAATTAGGTCCAAGAGGCATATATTTTATTCTTATTTTGGCCCTTTTATGCCAAAAGTGGTGTAATATTTAGATTAAATTAGTAATCAGAAGTTCACTTCAAAACTCTCCTATAAATACATATTTTATATTTATATTTTTAAATAAGACCCACATATTGGACCGGTTTTCGGTTTGTAGCCTTATGGTCGTGGTGAATGGTGATGGACATAGAAGAAATAAAACGTGAAAAAGTTTCTAAAACTATTATAACTAATTAATTAGTTTTGCAAAATTAAACGTGAAATATATGTTTCTTTATCTTGTTTTGTAAGTCTATCCATAACTTAGCTTCCATCTTTAACGACTTTATATCCATAAATTGTTTTTTTTTTCTTCCAATAAGATCAAAATTAGAATGATATTTAAAAATTATGTCTTAATCTTTGAAGTGTACACAACCTATTTTATAATTAAATATGCGTTCTTTGAAGTGTATCATTCTTTTTATGTATAATTTGAGAATCATATATCAATTGAACAACAGCATCTCATCAATTCTAATTATCTTTAGTTTCTATCTATTATGCATATCGTGAGCTCATAATTATGACTTACTCTTAGAAACAACTCTCTTCCAGGTTTTGAGATCATATCATCACATTTGGGGAAACTCGAGAACCTTGACCTGAGCTCTAATAATATATTCAACGACAGCATTTTATCACATCTGCGTGGATTTTCTTCTCTCAAGTCTTTAAATTTATCAGGCAATATGTTGCTAGGATCGACGACTGTCAATGGTAAAGTTGTGAATATCTCTTGGCATCATTTTTAATTAATAATATTGAATGGAATGACTATTCTGTACCACCACAATTTTCATCATATCTCTTCTTCATTCTTTTTCACAGGGACTTTCTTCAATTCTAGCACCCTTGAAGAATTGCATCTAGATCGTACTTCTTTCCCAGTAAACTTTCTCCAGAATATCGGAGCATTGCCTGCTCTTAAAGTTTTGTCTGTTGCTAAATGTGACCTCCATGGCACCCTACCCGCTAAAGGTAAATTAACAACTCTCCATCCGCCTATAATTACATCATCAACACTATTTTCATCATATCTTTTTTCTTCTTCTTTCTTTTTCACAGGGACTTTCTTCAATTCTAGCACTTTCTTCAATTCTAGCACCCTTGAAGAATTGTATCTAGATCGTACTTCTCTCCCATTAAACTTTCTCCAGAACATTGGAGCATTAACTGCTCTTAAAGTTTTGTCTGTTGCTGGATGTGACCTCCATGGCACCCTTCCCGCCCAAGGTAAATTAACAACTCTCCATCCACCTATAATTACATCATCAACAAAAGATTCTTTCAACACTATTTTGACTGTTTCGAGATACATTGTACAGGTTGGTGTGAATTGAAGAATCTGAAGCAGTTAGATCTCTTTGGAAATAATTTAGAAGGTTCATTCCCAGATTGTTTGGGAAACTTGTCATCTCTACAACTATTAGATGTTTCTGAAAACCAATTTACTGGAAATATTGCCTCTGGTCTCTTTACCAACCTCATATCCCTTGAATTCCTCTCACTATCAAATAACCTCTTTGAAGTTCCCACTTCAATGAAGCCTTTTTTGAACCACTCAAGCCTCAAGTTCTTCTCTAGTGAGAATAACAGACTAGTAACAGAACCTGCTGCCTTTCATGATTTGATTCCAAAGTTCCAACTAGTCTTTTTTAGCTTGTCAAAAACAACGGAAGCACTCAATGTAGATCTTCCTGACTTCCTCTATTACCAATACGACTTAAGAGTCCTTGATCTCTCCCACAACAAAATCACCGGAATGTTTCCTTCGTGGTTGCTTAAGAACAATACACGATTGGAGCAACTATATCTGAGTGAGAACTCCTTTGTTGGTACTTTGTCATTGCCAGAAGAGCCATATCCAAATATGATTGAATTAGATATATCCAACAACAACCTCAACGGTCAAATTCCGAAAGATATTTGTTTGAACTTTCCAAATCTACACAAATTAATAATGGCTAAGAATGGATTCACAGGTTGTATTCCTTCTTGTTTAGGAAATATTAGCTCTGTTTTAGATTTATCGAACAATCAATTGTCCACAGTAAAACTAGAACAACTAACAACAATACGGTTTCTCAACCTGTCAAACAACAATTTGGGTGGTAACAACTTTTGGGGTCAGAGATCAGATTTTCCATTATATGGGTGGAAAATGTGGATTGTATTGGATTTGAGTTACAATCAATTTTCAGGCATGCTTCCAAGGTGGTTCGTCAATTCTACGGACCTTAGAGTAATTAATTTGTCCAAAAATCATTTTAAGGGTCCGATCCATAGAGACTTTTGTAAGCTTGGCCAACTTGTATATTTGGACCTTTCTGAGAACAACTTGTCTGGATATATACCATCTTGTTTCAGTCCACCATCTCTAATCTATGTGCATCTATCCAAAAATAGATTGAGCGGTCCATTAACATATGGATTTTATAACAGCTCTTCCCTGGTTACGATGGATCTTCGAGATAACAGCTTCACCGGCTCCATTCCAAATTGGATTGGCAATCTTTCATCATTGAGTGTTCTTCTTCTGAGGGCTAATCACTTTGATGGTGAGCTCCCTATTCAGTTATGCTTGTTAAAACAATTAAGCATTTTGGATGTTTCACACAACCAGCTCTCTGGTCCACTACCCTCCTGTTTAGGCAATCCTACTTTCAAGGAAAGTTACCAGAAAGCGTTCGTGGATCTCAGAGTTGGTTTTGGATCACGGTCCATAGAAAGAGCTTATTATGAAACAATGGGCCCACCACTAGTGGATAGTATTGACAGCTTGGGAAAGGATTTTGTGCTTATGTTCAAAGAAGTGATAGAATTTACAACTAAAAATATGTATTATGGTTACAAGGGGAAAGTTCTTAGCTACATGTCTGGTATTGATCTCTCCAATAACAACTTCGTAGGAGCAATCCCACCAGAATTTTCAAACTTAAGCAAGATATTGTCATTAAACTTATCATACAACAATCTCACTGGATCTATCCCTGCAACATTCTCAAACCTAAAGCAGATTGAGAGTTTGGATCTTTCTTACAACAACTTGAATGGTGCCATCCCTCCACAACTTATTGAAATTACCACACTGGAAGTTTTTAGTGTGGCGCACAATAACTTGTCAGGTAAGACACCCGAGAGAAAATTTCAATTTGGGACCTTCGATGAAAGCTGTTACGAAGGAAATCCTTTCTTGTGTGGACCTCCATTGCAAAACAATTGTAGTGAGGAAGCAGTGCTGTCACAGCTAATGCCTGATGATGAACAAGGAGATGACGGTTTCATAAACATGGAGTTTTTCTACATCAGTTTCGGTGTATGTTACACAGTTGTGGTGATGACGATTGCAGCAGTTCTCTACATCAATCCATATTGGCGACGCAGGTGGTTGTACTTCATCGAAGACTGTATAGATACTTGCTACTATTTTGTGGTGGCTAGTTTTCACAAGTTCTCCAACTTCAGAAGGTGAATTTGTTTTTAGGGAGACGGTCGTTCCTAGTTTGTCATGATTGTTCGTCTAGCTATTGGGTGCTTAATTTGTAATGTACTGTCTCTAAGCTCATCCTTTTTATTTGATTAGTTATTTGGGTTAAATATATAAAGCTGGACTTCTCATTCCTGAACCATTAGGAAGGGAACTGATTTGGATTGGTCATTGACTCGGATGTGATTACTCTTTCAGCTCTCAAGACTTGTCTAAAAATAAATTGCCAAAACCACTACTAAGTAGAAACAAAATATTCTATGCATGAGTGACAGCACTTACTTCTGCCTTTGTTTCAAGGGCGACCCCGCCTCAGTTATTCAATCAAAGCATTGAAATCGGAGCAAGAAGATCCAACTTCTTCAATAGCCTTCCTGACCGTTTCTCCTAGCTTCCTTCCTCAAATCCTTCAGGTAAACCGGACCAACGTTAATTCACACCCTCTTTAATTGACCCAACAAGACTATATCCTAACCATTCAGATTCCTCTTCTACAGATTCATGGGTCACTTTATGTAAAGCAGAGGAATGATTTTCTGGAAAAAGAGTGTCTTGGGAACTTATAGTAGATTTCGTTGGAACTCTTGTCTCAGTACAGTAGCATAGCTTCTTGAATCTCTGTTTCTAATCGGAACAGGGGAACAACAAGAAGCTTGGAGTGGTCGTAGATTGTCTTTCTTTGGCTCATGAGGCTGCCTGTTAAAACGCTGAAGATTTGCCTGCAGCTTGTAGGAAACAAACCAAAGCCCCTTTTAATAAAATTTAATGACTAAAAGGAAGAAAATCATAAAAATCTGCCTTGTGTTTAAAAAAAATCTAGTTAGATCAAAGGAGAAGATATATTATATATTTATAGAAAGCTTAAAGTAGATAAATATCAAACATTGATTAAACATTTAACAATGCAAGTAGCAAGGTAAAAGTGCAGTCATATCAACCAGGACTTGTTATGAAGGAATAAATATTTTGGTGCTTCAAGGGTGGTTTTTCTTGAAGTTATGTGGAACCCATTAGTAGAAAAGCAAGCCATGAAGGCTAGGTTAAGAGAAAATTATCTACATTTACCATCTCATTACATCAGGGACAATGAAAGGGAGGAAAAACATTTTTGCCAAGTAGAGATAGAGCGATTGTTAAAGCTGATGTTTGATTGCGCAAACATAAATGGTAGTCATTAGAAGGTTATGTTTGATGTCCCAGACTGTAAAAAGATGATTCAACATGACGAACATCTGTTGTATTAAACTCAATCAATCTAGAAGGTCAAGGAAGGCAGCCACCAGCTGTCGCCGCCCAGCCACCAGCTGCATGCCGCCAGCTGCCAGCCGCCTTCACACTTGAAGGTTGAATTATCTTGTTTTGAATTTGTGTATAAATAGGTAGCTAAGCTTATGCTATTCTGTGTGGAGAGAGTAGAGAGAAACACTAGAGAGAAAGAGAGGGTGTGTATTGTAAGCTTTTCAAGTTGTTGTAAGCTATTTGTTCTTGAAATAAAACAGTGTGTTTTATCCCCTCCGAGTGTTTCAAAGCCACCACAAGTGGTTTCTCCTACCAACAATTGGTATCAGAGCCCCGTTCATCGGAAAACAGAATCATTTTTGGGATATATCCGAACTTTCAAAGTTGTCAAAAACACATTTTGATCATTCCAAGGTGTAGAGTTCATCCATACGAACTCACTGGTGCAAGAATCAACTTCATTGGAGCAAGAGGTAGCCTACACGCGCCACCTGAAGATTCTGCTATTGTAGACCACGCGCCCAGAGGTAGACGACGACTGAAGTCCACGCACGCCATATCGAGCCGAGCCGAGCCGCCTAAGCTCCTCTAAAGCCGGGCCGCCAGCCGCGCTGAAGAATATTCCCTAGAATATTCCCGATTCAACCCCAGCGAACCGCCCGACATAGAGAATTGGTTTTCAGACCGGTTCAGCCTATTGCTGACCCATTTTCAATAAAGTCAGACCGGTTCCCTACTATTTTGAGCATTCCGGATGCATCTACAGTGTCCGTTTTGCCAAATTCAACTCCCAGAAGGTGATATAGTCATTCAAGGAGCAAAATGACTACAGAAAATGCACATACACTCATCCTGAAGCTAACCAAAGACAACTATGATAGTTGGTGTATTAGATTGAAGGCATTTTTTGGTTCACAAGAGTGTATAGAGATTGTGCAATATGGTTATGATGAACCAGAGTCCAAAGAAGTAAAAGATACTCTACAAGAGGCAGAAAAGCAAGTTCTCAAAGCCAATAGAAAGAAAGACAACAAAACAAAGACCATCATTTATCAAGGTCTTGATGAAGCCATATTTGAGATCATTGCTTCCGTAGAAACATCGAAAGAGATATGGGAGGCACTCCAACAAAAATACAAAGGTGTTGAAAGAATCAAGAAGATTCGTCTCCAATCTTTGCGAGGTGAGTTTGAATTATTGCAAATGAAGGCCTCAGAATCTATTGTTGACTATCACACAAGAATTATGGTGATAGTCAATCAGATGAGAAGAAATGGAGAAGTCCTCACAGATGCTCGGATTACTGAGAAAATTTTAAGATCCCTAGATCCAAAATTTGATTTTGTTGTTGTAAACCCCGGGAAAAATAATAAATAAATAAAAGTGAAGGAATTCATGCATATGATTAAATAAAAACAGAAATTCAGAAATTTTTGAATATAAATTTTTGGGCGAAATAATTCGAGACATTATAATAAACCCGGTACTATTGAGGGTTAGATTTAATTGAAGAGAATAATGCACTTAAAGGAAAAGGGGGGTCTAAATGCAAATAAGGGAAAATATAGAGTATAAATACTCTCTCCTCACAAAAAAAAAATCTGTAGGAACGATAAGGAGAGAAAATAGAGAGTTTTATACCCATTCTCAAGAAATCAAGAGAGAAACACTAAAATTTTAAGAACCCATCCAAGATTAAGAGCTTAAAGATGGGATAAACACTTGAGAGCAAAGGATTACTAAGAAATTGAACAAGAAGAAAAGAAAAGAAGGAGTTGAGAATCTTCAACTGGTTGAAGATCAAAATCTTAATTTGTACCGGGTAAGGTATTCTAAACATGATCTTAAAAATATTCATTTTTAAATTCGATGAATAATTGATGCCTTGATATTGAATCATAGGTTAGGGTTCTTAGACATAAATTGGGAAAAAAGTACTTATTGTTGAGATTAAGTTAATTCATGTGTGTGGTATGTAGTTTATGAAAGTATTGTGTGAAGGGGAGGGGGAGACGAATCTGGACAGACTTGTCTCCTAACTGTCGATGAGATTTTGGGTAGGAGGATAAGGGGATTAGGATCGGGTTCCCCATAGAAATTGTAGATTTGAATGTTAGCTAATCAAGGAAACTAGTCTTACTCAATTTGGAAATGTAGAACTCCAGTTATGGGTTACCAACTGAGACTGAGTCGTGACTGATTATGTAGGGCAGTAGGACTAATTAGTAAATGAACAATTTTGACTATCTTGAAGGCAAAACTGGGTTCTCCTCCCTTAGAGAACTAATAGCCTCGTGTCTTAGCTTTCCAACGAGATCAATCTCAGTTAAAATGGAGTTTTAGAACTTTAGATATAGTTAAAAATCTGATGAGTGTTCAGACAGTAACAGTTGGAAATTGGACAGTAACAGTTCAAGGTCAAACAGTAACGGTTGGAAAGGTCAAACAGTAACGGTTGGAAAGGTCAAACAGTAATGGTTCAAAGTCAAACAGTAACGGTTCAAAGTCAAACAGTAACGGTTCAAAGTCAAACAGTAACGGTTGGAAAGGTCAAATAGTAATAGTTGGAAAGGTCAAACAGTAACAGTTGGAAAAGTCAAACAGTAACAGTTCAAAGTTAGATAGTAACGGTTGGAAAAGTCAAACAGTAACAGTTGGAAATTTGACAGTAACAGTTCAAAGTTAGACAGTAACAGTAGACTTTCACGTGAATACTATAAATAAGAGAATTGAGTCATACGAACACTTGTATATTGAGATATTAACTCTGAAAATATACATGATATATGTATGTATGTTATTATGAGGAAATGAACATGCATAGAAAGTAACATATGGGTAATGGATGAATATGAATTCTCTATAATATCAGCTTGAAAGAATCATAACCAAAACAACAAAAACTTGTGATTCAGGAGGAGCAACCAGGATTGGATCTTCTGTTAGGGGAGGTCGCGAGACAAGTGAAGCAGGTGCGTGATTTTCCCTCTTATTTGCACTTATACAATTTAGAATCCTTCTGGTGAATGCAATTATAATAAATATCGTGTTCAATGTAAATAAAGCCTAGTCTATTTACACGATTAGCTTCGGCTAATGGCATCCGTGATAGAATTGCCGGGATATGATTTACATGATTAGCTTCGGCTAATGGCATCCATGATAGGATGCCGGGATATGATTTACACGATTGCCGGGAAATGATTTACATGATTAGCTTCGGCTAATGACATCCGTGATAGGATTGCCGGGATATGATTTACAGGATTAAACCTTGCAACGTCACCCAATTTATGCAAGTAAATAAGATTATTCAATTAAGAATATACAAATGAGTGTTAATTGGGTTTAAAAGATTTACAAGCAAAATATAAGTTTTTGTTAGAGTTCTCATGGAGTCGATAGAAAGCTAATACTTCATTCGTATTCATTACATGAGCATACATATATTCTTTATCAACATAATGGTATGTTTATTTATGTAACAGGTCCATCAAACATCTAGGAAGATCATTAGTTTAAGACTCTACTTTGTGAAACTTATGTAAATATTTAACGTAAAACAAAAGGGAATCAACGTGTTTATGTAGTATACTTTTGTGCAAACCTTGATGTATTTATAAAGGTTCAGCTTAGCATGTAGTATCTTAGTTATTTTGTAATTAACCCTTTTGAAATATTTAAGAACACTTCTTATTTTGTAAATACTTTCTTTGCATGTTAGTACTCCTTTTCCTTTAAATTTTATGATATAATGTGTTGGACTATGTTCATATTGAACTTACTCGTAG
>Ga0325403_1006611_pt1 | contig 11050 bp, 4 predicted proteins | sample PopdelMetagenome_19_FD_205665 | JGI IMG/M metagenome (GOLD analysis project Ga0325403, IMG submission 205665) | Populus deltoides microbial communities from Bellville, Georgia, United States - Xylem-PdKOR-R4 | ecosystem: Host-associated > Plants > Phyllosphere > Stem > Wood/Secondary xylem...
AGATATAAATATTCCTTGAATCATCCAAGTAAGGTGATTATAATTTTTTTATTCTTAACATATACACATAAAACTATTCAATTAATTAGAGCATTTCTTACATACAAAAATAAGAACAAACAACCTTGTTTTTTGAATTTAACATTTTTTGTATATTTATTGCACTCTTCCTATAAAAATATTGACTTAAAAATCCAAGACTATTCAAATCACCAAAAGAGTACTGTTTTATAAGTATTATACTTTCTAGACCAAGTTACCATCTTTTTTAGCTATAGAGAATGAATAAAATAGCAAAAACATATGATTAAACCCGCTATCCAATCATCAAAAACTTTGTACCTAAGTATATTCAATTTTTGAACATCATTTGGTAATGAATTCAATAGGTTTGTAGTTTGATTTTCATCCACGTCTTTCTTAAAAAGATTTTAAGTTCAAATATCATTTTTACAATCAAGAGAAAAAAACAATTGATAATGAGAAATATTATGGTTAATTTCTTTTAATAGTTAGCATAAAAAATAAGGATTTCATTGACACGCATCAGTCCACATTACATTGCATTGCATGGCCTGGATTAATTGGATGCATGATCCTTTTTTTTTATGAAGTCTATTTAATTTTGTTCCTTAAACAACTCAAGAGAAACGATAGTCATTATAAAAATTTAATTAACTGGGACTTCCAATGTGGGTGAAAGTAGGTCATTCATGAATTAATAACGAATCACATTTTAAAATAAAATTATTATTTAAAGTCATGATTTTAATATAACCACTATTCTGAATAATAGTTTTAATTAAAATTATTATTTTAAATAACAGTTTTAATTTTTTTTAAAAAAAATACTACAGCTTGGCTTATATCATTCAAGGACAGACCAAAGCAATTGGTACCGAAGTCTTATATCATTCAAGGACGAAGATAGTGAATGAGATTTGTTGATCAATTCGTGTTCAAACAAAAAAAAGAAGACCCAAGTTTGAGTTCTTACTTCTTACAGCCTGGGATCATCTCCTACAAGCATCATATCACCCTCACCGTCAGTAAAAACAATCAGCCAATCTTTGATAGGAGCAACTCTTTCACCATTGAACTCAAAAATCTGATCCAATTATGCTGTCAACTCATTGTAGCAGATCAACTTTGCCGGGTCCAGAGACCTCCCAGCAGCAGTCCCCTACTTGTGAACCTAAACTAATAAAGGCCACACATACAAATAATAGTAGTTTCATATCCAAAGTAAAGAAGAAAAATGTTCTCAATAAAAGGAGTCTTAATCACTGCATTAAGATAGGTAACAATCTTTACACATCTCGTTGTTGAACCACCCTCAGGCTTAGCCTGGACATCTTTTGAATGAAAAGTAAAGGCTTGAAAGATGTTCCTCTCATCTAACATGTTTTGGAAGCTTTAATTGCTCCAAAAATCGATCAGAACCCAACAATTATAGATGATATGATGCAACATTGATTTGATGTTGTGGTTTATCTGCAGAGTGCCTATGAATAGTGGCTGGTTTCGGCGCCTTTGTTTTGATGAATTGATAAAAAAAAACCCTACAGAAAATGCTACAACTTGGCTTACAGAGTGAAAGCACTTGAAGAAAGTGGTACCAAAGTCACAGATGGTTCTTTCAGTGTTATCACTCCAACACCAAATCCTTTCAGGCATAGAACATTAGAAGGAAACAGAACACAACTTGTATTAAAAATAATACGGTTTTTGTTATATAACCACTATTATTATTAGCTAGCTGGTATTTAATATAATTGCTATTTTTAGTAGTAATTTATTAATAAAACCAAAATAATTATATAAAAATATGTTATTTCATTGAAATCTTTTTATTTTATAGTATTGGGTGTTTGAAAGTGTAGTAATGATTGTTTTTTAAAATGTTTTTTTGCTAATATATCAAAATAATATTTTTATTATTTTTAAAAATTAATTTTGATATCAACACATTAAATTAATTTAATAATATAAAAAATAATTTTTTTAAAAAATAAAAATATTTTAAAAATATAAAAACAAACTGTATTTACATCCTCTGAAGTTTTGTCAAACAGTAGTTTGGTAAAAGACCCGCATGATTCCGTAACTTTGACGGATGAAACAACGTTATTAATGTTCGTAATATTTGCAGGTTCTGACTGGGAGCAGGGCGGAAGATTTGGGAGGACCTGCCATGTTAGGGCGGAGATACCAAGGAATAAAAAGGCATAAAAAGGGGTCCCTTAATTGCCGGTGATGGTCCTAGCGGCGATGGAAGTATACGACATAGGAGTAGGAGCCATTGAAACATCTATAATGTCAGGGCAGTCAAGTTTTGCAATGATGATTTCTCCGCACCTCCTTTGTCAGCCTTGTATTTGTGAGGGGTTGCGTAGTCTTTCGTTCCTTTTTATGCAAGTCGGAATGGCCATTTCTTCTTTCTGATTTCATAAAAAAATAAAAGGTGAATTTGAAAAAAGAAAAAAGGGGCGAGTTCTTTATGAAAATGGAGAAAAGGGCTAAAAAATAGTTGACTTTAATTACCATGAGGTTAGTTTATAAGTAAATATTTCAATAAATATAAGAGTTTAGTGTAACTGAACTTTTAGAAAGAAAATATTAAAAAAAATTGTACTCAATTTATCTCTTTCAGTAAATGAATACCTAAATCTTTAATTAAAAATAATATTCTTTAACCTGAGTAATTAATCTGATATTGTTACTTCAAAAAAATTAATCAACAGAAAATATTTTTCAGTCAAAAAATTTTTGATTTGGTTTTCAGAAAAGTGTTTTTTTTTATTTTAGACAAAAAATACTTTACAAAAATTATAAAAAAATTAAAAATGTCATGTTATTTGTTGATTATATCAAATTTAGTCCTCAAACATTTGGTTGCTATATATTTTGTTTTGAATGTTTTTTTTTTCAATTTCATTCCTTAGAATTTGATTTTTTTATCATCTCCTCATTTTTATAATTGTTATTTGTTTTTCTCTTAATATTTTTTTAATTAAAATTTTTTATCTATCAAATCTGGTCCTTATTCTTTTGATTGTTATTTATTTTATTTAAAATAATTTATGAAATTTTATTTTTTTTAATGTCATCATCTTTCAACTTTTTTATCTGTTAGATTTGAACTCTATTATTTTGATTACTAATTATTTAATTTGAGATAATTTATTAAATTAGATTTTTTTTAATTTTATTCCTATTTAAATTTTTAATTTGTAAGATTTATTTCTTATTATTTTAATAAACTTGAAAAAAAATATTAACAATTTATTTTCCAGCTTATTTTTCATGATATGGACAAACACTAAAAAGTGTTTTCTAACTTATTTTTGATGATACTATTAAATATAAAAAATTAATCTATTTTTTAGGGATTTATCAAAAAAAAATTATTTTTTTTTAAAAAATATTTTTCAATAAATAAATAAAACTTATTTTAATAATTACGTGTTCTGATGTAGTCTGGTTATCATATTAAATTCTTTAATAATCATGGAAAGCAACTTAACTTGATTAGGTATAAGATGGGACAGGTGGAGTGATCTGTACTTCTAATATCAATTACTTTTTTTTTTTATCGTAATTTATTCTATGTTTGGTTATTTTAGATTTAGTAGTGATTGTAAATATTTTTTAAAATATTTTTTTATTTTAAAATATATTAAAATAATATATATTTTTTATTTTTTAAAAATTATTTTTGAAATCAGCGTATTAAAACGATCCAAAACATATAAAAAAATTATTTTTTAACAAAACAATAATTGAATTTTTTAAAAATACAGGCTGGCCCGCGTTTCTAAACGCTCTCTTAATATTGAATTATTTTTTTTCCAATCCAAATCTTTTTGTATAAAGAATAGTTTTTAAATAATTTGACTAAATAAATTTCCATTAAAAAATCCAAATGATATCACGTATATTGTTTATATTAAAAATATTAATATAAAAATTGTAGAATATACACAAACTCAAAATTATATACACAAACTCACAATTACGTACCAAGATAGAGTTTAAACAATGTAGCTTATTAAAAGAAAAATTATTTGATTTGTTTCTTTAAGGAGTCCAATGCATGATGAGTGTTAATATTAATTAATTTATCAAATTATTATTACTTTATTAATTGATAATTATATATATATATATATATATATATATATATATATTAGATAATTATATAAAATCATTCATAAGATATTATAGAGATTACAAGTTTACTTATAAATAAGTTTGGAAGATTATTCAAACTTGATTCAATTACAGAGCAATTATTATTATTAATTTATTGAATTTGTTACTGTTGTGTTCTTTTACCTTATATTCTTTTTAAAATAGAGAAGTTTAATGTAACTTTTAGTAGTCACTTATTCATCTTATTCCATTCTTTATTTTAAGGATCTTGCAATATATAAACTCTTTATATATTTTTTTCATCATCCATGTCACTGTCGTTTGCTTCAAACTGCTCAAGCCCACTTCTTTAATATGTTATTACTTATTTGAGGTGACCTAAAACTTTATCAAATTTGATTGTAATTAAGTTTGACTTGTTTTTTTAGTTCAAATTCTATAATTTTTTAGTTAATTTTAGTATATAACATATTTTATTAGAGTTTTAATGGTCATGAATTTAAGTCCCACCACATTTATTATTCTCTTATTAATATTAAAAAATTAAATATAAGATAATTATGAATTTATACAAATTTCAAAATAAATAAATTTTACTTAAGAGGGACACCACAAGCAATATTAAACCGTTTTAGAAGAATATAAAACCCCGGTGCAAGGGTGTAGCAATAATTAAAAATAAAAAAAAACAGGAAATAAAACTATAAAATTTACAGTTAAGATATCTTTGACCAAAGTTTGAATCGACCAACCATTTGTAATTAAAAGAGTATATCTCAACAATTAAAGGTCAAAAGAGATAAAAGCATCATCATGGATCGTAGCGGCACAATAAGACTAAGATGATAGCAGACTTTGCCCCAACCTAAGCTAAAAAAGCATCTGGTTAAGCAAATGATTGTTATTTTATGATTACCAAGATGAGAACCAGAAAGACACCTTAGCATGCAACCCTGGAAATGGAAGGATCGATCTTTGTTCGCTTTCAGACATCATTATTAAGACTTTGTCATGCTTTCTTTCATTATTATAATCATCAAAATTATAACACCATCATCCCATGTCCCTCTCCTCATCCTGGGATGCTGTATTATGCTGGGAAAGGAACGGACAACAAACCCTAAAAATTGCATTTTACACGAATGATGATAAGGGTAATGATACACTTACAATAATTGTTGCATTTCTTTTTATTCTCTTGGGGACTCAACGAGCAGGAGGGCCATTTTGCTGATGACAATTTAAGAGTATGATGACAAAGAGGGTGAGGCTTCATGATTACAATTTGGTTAATTTTAAAAGTTCACAAGAGTCCAAAACCTCTCATTATTATCAATCACATGTTTAATGTATGATAAAAAGAAAAGAATAGGTAGATTAAAACCTAAGGTATTAAACCCAACTCGAACTAAAATTAAATTATAAGTTGAGCGAATTGATCTAAATCGACTTGTGTCAATTTAAAATAACATCGTTTAAAAAAAAATCAAACCAAATTTTGATGGAGTTGATCAAATCACATGTTAATCCACTCCACTTGTTTAATTTGAAACCTATCCCAACCAAGAACTAGGTAAATGAACCATTGAGTTGACTCATCAGGAAAACACTTCTACTATGTTTGTGCACGAACTGCCGTATTGGCATGTCATTCTAGGGAAAAAAAAAAAAATAAAGGGTAGCAGAGCATCAGGAAGAAGAATAGCTAGTTCAATGGAGTCATTATTCTAATCCATTTTAGAATAAATAGAACTTGGAAGTCCACCAATCTTCAAGTTCATGATTATTTTGGAAGGCCAATTTATGACAAAATCTCCAATTATTTCCAACTTCACTCTTATAAACTTCTCTTGTTCATCCAAAGATTGTGGAGGTGATCTTTTCTATAAATTGCTAGATGATTTGTGTATTTTATTTTTGGTGGAAACTCACCAGATCCACTTGCAAGCTAAAGTGCCTACATAGCCATCCAAATTTGTCAATGAATTGCTCTTAGACAATTGCAGGTCTGCGTCCTCATCAATTATGGGAACTATGAGCATACCTTGGTCATACCAGGGTTGGATGGACATAATCATAGTATGGTAAATTAAAAACTGAATTGATTATGGAGAATATAAACGAGGCATGCAGCTACCCAACTACAGAATGATGAGTTTTACTATTCATCACAGGATATGGAACAACAGGATCAATGGCTTGAAGCCTGCTACTCTCTCTCGTGTGCTCAATCATAGCCTTCGCATTTCCCAATCATGTTTTCTTCCATTTTTCCCCTTTTAATTTCCCTCAGGCTTTACAGTCTTTTGTACTTCCACCACCACCATCATGGCATGATCCTAATATATATCTAAATGTATCACCATACGCATCATGTTCATTTTTTTCTCGTAGTCATCATGTTGATCAGGTTCAACACTGGTTGGACCACGTAATGTAAGTTTTCTTCATCTCATCTCCACGAAGAATCATGGGTTTGTGACAAGGTAGCCCTTCATGATCATAAACGGTTTTGTTTGACCGGAAAACTGTACTGTGGATTTAAGCTTTGAGCTCTACCTCTCACGTGTGCAGCATTTGCTAGGGTTTTGTTGGACTAGGTAGATGATAGCTGGATCTTAATTCTGGCATGATTAGATTACTGGCTTTTGCTAAATCAGCTGGTATCATCCAAGCCGAACGTGTTTTAAACACAATGATTACTGATTTACTGATGCCATATACTTTAACAATCTAAATCATATGCCCTAGAAATCCTAAATCGTCTAAATATCAAAGAAGCGCTTGCCACTGGCCAAAAGCACCCAGCAGGTATGATCATTATGACACTATCTCATTACTTCCATGTCTGTTTTTTGTGTTATATCCTGCCTATCAAAGTGTTTTTTGAATTAAAAAAAAATAACTTAATATTATTTTAGGTATTTTTGGATAATTTTAATGTATTGATGTAAAAAACTAAAAAAAATATTATTTTAATACATTTTAAATTAAAAAATACTTTTAAAATTACTTTACAATACAATGGCATACACACTTAATATTATAGATGAGTCATCTAATTAAACTTCCATGTTGGACTACATGGTTAAAAAAATATATGCAAGGCCATCCTGATTGACGGATATCAGATCCACCAAGAACATGATAATTCTGGGGAAAAAAAGAAGTGTGCCCACCAGGCGCAAGCACAACGGCGATTAAGGCCACACCCACTAGTCATAAGCAATAAGGATTGTTAGAACATGACATGGACTGAGCAGTGCTAGGAGTCAGAAAGTCTTATCATAAATGGACTCCACTAAGTTGTGGGCCTTTGCTATTTGGTTTTCCATACTCATGTCACCTTTTACTTTTCCTTTCCAGCTTCTTCACCAGTTATGCAGCAGCACACGCTTTGCCGATCGAGAACTTCATAAACGAAATAGGAAAACCATTTTGATGTAGTCGGAAGCATTATATTCAGAAGAGAGCAGACTGTGGCTTTATTGTAATCCTCTCCAAGTCTTCAACCACGTAAGGGGAACAAGCATCCATCATCGGGCAGCCGCATTCAGATCAGTATCTGGCTACTGCCAAAATCAATCAATTACTAAGCACTTCATTAGTGTTCTATGATGGCAGGGAATGCTTAGAGAGCACAAACATAACGTCCAAAGATTGAATAAGCTAGATAATCTACATGGTATCGCGTGTTTACATCCAACCAGTGAAAAAATGACAGCGACACAATTAGTCGCAGTTCTCGGAACAATTTGAAATGAAATAAACTTGTAAAACCAACAAGGTAAAAAAAAAAAATATAGTGATGATGATAAATTGAATTTTTATGCCGTAGTATAATCACAGCCACATTGTACAAAAAGACGCAACCGCACTGTACGCGGGCCATATTAAAATCACATACATCCTTCCAAAAGCAAGGACTTTAAAGATGTGAGATGTGTTTCTTGTCGGGTCGCAGAACACCAGCAGAAGTTAAACATGAGAACCCAAAGCTGTTACCGTATTCTTGACTTTTCACAAAATGCAGTTCTAGACGTTTTATTATTCCACGGAAAATCATATTTTTTTATAAACTTAATTTAGAATGATAATTGCAATACCATTTACCAATTTCTTCTGTGCTAATTGAATAGCTGGAAGCAGAAGAGGGATGAAAGGGGCTTGTCACTTGAGTGACAGGCCGGATGGAAGAGCAGAAACCTTTGTAGTTTCTGTAGAAAATCGAAACCTTGACCACTTTGCTACAAACAGCCATACAAAATATCGCATTTCGTGATTTCCCTATATTAGTTAGAAAGAACCTTGTCGCTGGGAGGAACAATAACTAAATAACCTCGTACTATGGCAACAAAATTAATATTGGAAAATCTAACAGTTTTCCATCAATAAGAAGCTTTATGTACAATGGGAGGTGATAAATCAGCGTACTTGCTCCGTTACAAATTTACCTTTCCATAGATATTGGAAGCACAAGCTTTTAAAATGAGAACAGCAATATCTCATACAAAGTACAAGGAGCAGCAAAGCATTGGAAGATTTATAATCACCTTATGAAAAGTCCAAAACTGTGGCAGAAGGCGAAAACTTTATGAAGTGAAAGCACTATAATCAGGTAGCACTTACATATGGGTTTCAATGTTGCATCTAGGGCTACTTCCCGGAGGATGAGAATAATTAGATGGATTCTATCTTCCTAAATCAATCTCCGCCTTCTAGGTGCACGAGACTCCCCACTGTCCACATCAGAGACTCTCGAAGCATTATTTCTTCTTCTGGAAGAAGAAGTCGACAGGGAGACCGGAGAATCAATTTCCGCAGCAGTGTCCATTTGACTCTCCGAGTTTATAACAGCAGCAATGCTTGAGAAAGAATCCCTATCATCAACAGGCTGGGGCTGCTCGTGATTCCTCCCTATGGAATGGGTTCGGAAATATGTTTCAACTACCCCTTCAGTTGAATTCAAAGGAGAAAATGCAGTGTGGGATGAAGATCTTTGAGAGTGTGGGTGTGATCTTCGAGGTAGCAGCACATTTGCCCGACGAGCAGATCCTGTCTCCGTGCTGGCTGTGCCAGAATGTATTAAATCTACTATATCATGAAGCCGACGTGCATGCCCTCCCACAGGGCTACTTGGGCTGGTCTGAGTTAAATCCACTATCTCATCAGGAGGTCCGATAGGATTTTGCTCAGCTCGCATTCCCCTATATGTCATAATCCTATTCAGAAGGGATTGGGTCCTATCAGCAGCTCCACGGGAACCATTTGAGTCCTGTGGCAGAGACAAATCCTGAGCGAAATCAAGTCTACTTCCAAGTCGCCGAAGCATCTCCTCCACTGGGAAGCTGTAAAGATGCCTTGAAGCAGTTTGTCTCAAACTCTCAACCCGCCGTGCATGAGGCCTAATAGGGATCTCCAGATTCGTATCCTCTACTGGCTCGCGAGTGGTACATCCACGGCCGTAAATTGGGGTCACATTTTTCATGGTCACCTCTCCCTTGCAAACTGGGCATTCTTTCGCATCTGAATGAACATGCAACCACTGGTAGAGGCATGGCCAACAAAACAAGTGACCACAGCAAGTAACAACAGGGTCTGCAGCCAAATCCAAACAGATATTGCAATCAAAGAAGCTCCCATCAATGTCACTGGTCTTCTCAACATCATCCTTTTTCTCTGACACCTCATCTTCCAAAAAAACATTGTTATTTTCGCACAATTTAGGTGCTTCATTTGTTCTTTCTTCAGCAGCAACACTTCCCTCACCAGCCTGTAATGTGCCCACATGGCCAGGATTACCCATCAGTTGATTCAGTTCCACCGAAAGGCTTTGACTTTGTAGTGGAAGTTGAAATTGTCTCCATCTTCTGTGTTGGCGAGCCCTAAATCTGACAGCTTCCCTAATTCTCACAATAGGGTCATCAACCCAATCATCCAAATTCACTGCATCATTAGGTGCTTCTAATTCTGATTCAGCCTCAGGACCAGGACCGAGATTCAAATCAAGATTCATAGTATCAGATGTCTCCTCATCCATCCCAAATTCAACAATTCCAGATCAAAAACCCTAAAATTAACAAAAACACTACAGAGTCAGATTAAAATATCAACTCTCTCACAAAATAAGAACCAAGTTAACTATATCACCAATTCCACAAACCCAGATAAAAATCCCTCCCTTCACAGTACCAACAATCAAACCCACAAATTTCAAGAAGCATATCATAAAATCCACAATTCACCACAAATTACACAAACCCAGATAAGAAGTCCCATGAATTAATCAAAAACCCAAAACTAAAAACCCCAAATTAAAAAAAAAAACCCAATTTACTTGCACCAAGGAAACCCTAGTTAAAGGTCACCGAGACTGCAACTTTGAACTAATGGATTTTACAGTAATCAAATAGGAAAAATTAAAAAAAACAAAATTACAAATAATTTAAGCTAAAACGGAGCAAATTATGAAGAGAAATGTGAAAAGAAGAAGATTGAAAGACCTGATGATACTTAAACAGACGATCTTGATAAATTAGATAAAGATTCTTTCGAGACTCGGTGCTGAGTCAGCTCCGAGTAGACTCGACATACGTGGTTGTGATCCCTCTTCTTGATTAGCAAAATCTCGCCTATACACCGAGAGAGAGGTGAGCGTGTGAGATGTGAATGAGTTGAAGTCTTTAACAGAGGGGGGGCAGAGGGATTGTATGTGATAATGTTTAGATGGAAATCGGGTGTAATCGGACGGTGGAGAGTAATGTGGGGCCAGCTAATCAGCAAAATGAGGAATGTGGGTGGGGTAGCAGATGATCAGATGGAGTATGGATGCGGGATTGTTGGCAATGGGGAATTGAAAGGTAGAGATGGATGTTAAATGCATTATTATGAAACC
>Ga0325403_1006612_pt1 | contig 11049 bp, 4 predicted proteins | sample PopdelMetagenome_19_FD_205665 | JGI IMG/M metagenome (GOLD analysis project Ga0325403, IMG submission 205665) | Populus deltoides microbial communities from Bellville, Georgia, United States - Xylem-PdKOR-R4 | ecosystem: Host-associated > Plants > Phyllosphere > Stem > Wood/Secondary xylem...
AATGTGTGTGTCTATTGCAACCATGGACCTGTCTGTTGAGGAAGCAAGATTAAAACATTACTCTTTTTAAGTTTTTCAGATGCAATAACATTTAAAAAAAAACAAAAACCCTACTTGACTCAAGAATCACCACCGTTGTCCCAGCCATATGGGACTTTCCATAATGATGTTGGTTCAAATCCTTGAAAGGAAAAATGTCAATCTTGCTAGCTTAGGTTCATTAATTCAATTACAAAAGCATCACACAACAGAACCTCCTTTTGAAGGAAAACCACTGGGATACAACTTGGGAGAAAAGGACTAGTTTTCAGATCATATATAACAAGTTACAATTCATTAACCCAATCTCAAGTACCAGCACTAGAGAATGCAATCAGTCTACTCAAGAGAGAGGAAGTTTCACCCAAATTCTTGCAGCACATGGAGAAAGAGAGGAATGTCTGATTTCTCTCCTAAAAAAAGTAATTACTGGACTGTTTATCCTCTATTGCAAAAGAAATTCCACAACCTTTTACACGGATACAGACATCTAAAGGTACGAGACTACAATATAGTCTTCAAACAAATAATTGATTCCCCTCTGTATTCAAAATGAGTGATAGACATTCTACCAAGGACTTTTAATGATACCCAAGTTACTTAGAGCTGAAAGAACAATTACTTGAAATGATTACTCATAAATTTTTTGATATAAAAGATTCAAGAGAAAAGATTAAATAAAGATATAAGAGCTAAAATGACTTACTTTTTGTATCCAGGGAGAAGGAAGAAGGCATTCTAGGTGGCCTGTCCAACTGAGATTCTGATGCAACAGTATCATCTGCAACTATATATTCAGAACTTTCTCGTTCCACAACTGGTGTGGCTTGGTCTAAACAAAGTTAAGAACTAAACCACTAGCCTGTATAAAAACAAAATAAAAGTAACATCCTTTGAAACAATGTGAAAATCTCAAAGCACCAAACATTGTTCAAATTTGTAACACTTAATGAGAAAAACCATTGACTCTTTGCATTTCCCCCAGATTAAAAGTAACGGTAGTGTTGTAACAAAGCCATCTGAATCAACACCAAATAGGGATTTAAAATAGATTTTGGTGTCTCAAAATAAAAAAGAGGATACTAGAAGAGGCAGTTATTAACTTTTTCCTCTCCTTCCTTGGAGGTTTCCTGCGTCCTGTGCCACCATCAGGCTCCAAGGTCATTTCTTCTGCGGAATTTAAGAACCTACAAAGCTCTAAAAAGAAAAAAAGAAAAAAGAAAAAAGAAACCTATCTCAGTTAAGCACTAGCACTGCCAGACTTAAAGGGTTATACCTAACTATTGAAGGTAGGCTATCAATTAACCCGTAACACACATGTACAGTATAAAGAAACAGTTACTCCCAAAAGTACATATTCATGCCATCAAGGTTAGACAACCAGTTGGCTAGCACCATCTGTTCCTCCAAGACCTTAAAGTTTGGACCAAAACACAATTACCTAGTTGACTAAAACTTATTTGGAAGAGATTGCAAATAAAAACCTATGCAGAGATTGTGATATTTCATCATTTGATTTAAAAAATCATGTTACACCCTGATTCAAGCACTCATTCAAGTAAAAGCATATAACAAAATCATTGCTATTGGAGTGTCGATGAAAGCATCTACAGGGACTCCAAAGTATGTCCTGACTAGCATTTGTGTGAATCAAGCAATGATGGTTTTTAAAAAAAATAAAATGGGATAAACAGTAATAATGCTGATGTCTAGGAGAAAATGAAGCACTTAATGTTCTAGTTAAACACAAGCATTTGTCCATATCATTTCCAAACAAATATTTTGTCAACATCAATTTTCCTTGTGTTTTTCAACCACTTAATGTTTATATTCATTGCATGGAGCTCTATTATTTGAACCATACGCCACATTAACACCAATTTTAATAACTGCCTGAAGAGTTAGGAAAGAAAGAAAGGGAAAAGGAAAAAACTGAAAAGAGAAAACCTCAAAACCTGCATGGGCTGCATATTGGCTAGCCTTCAATGGCTTCTTACATGCCTTGCAACATACCTTCACAATGATATTGCAAAATTAGATAAATAATTAAGAAATATCATAAGCACACCAATGGATTAAGAGTATTTTGCATGTGAAAGGAAAATAAATGAGTTAGAATATTGTTTATACAACCAATAAAAAGCTCAACTTGTCAAACCTTACCAGGTCCAAAGGGTCAGTCATAGGCATCAAACCAAAAACATGCATATCTGCAAAAGGAAACGATCAAGCAACTAAAGAAACTGAACACCAAGGGAAAACAAAAGGTTTGACTTAAATTACAAAGAACATGACAACTAAGACTTGACAATGCAGGCTGGTCGTGGACCTTACACATCCCTAATTTGTCAGTCCACGTAGAAACTTTCCCGCATAAACATAGTGCTCGAAAATTACCTTCTTCATCAAGTAAATTTGGTTCATCTGCCTCGTGCAATTCTCTGCAAATATATTGAGTAGCTAATTTCTGCTGGCTAACCTCCTCTGCAAAAAAATTGGAGCTAACATGAATAGAAGAAACTTCAACGGAAAAGAAAAGGCAAATGAAATATCACCTAGTATATAAATTAAATCCCATTTTACTTTTCAAAGTTAATTTCTATAGGCAATCTAAGAACGTAAACTTGCGTTAACACAAAAGTCCACACGGGCTCCAACGTTATCTTCATAGGAGTACATTATGGAATTATCGTCTTATCTATATATACCTGCATTATTTTGCAATAAACTTCCCGCAGCCAGAAGCCGAGCCATGACTGCCATCCTCCCATTTCCAATTGAGCATACCATTGATCCTCAAACGCAATTTCTGTATCTATAAACTGCAATTAATACCGTATATTAGCTACCACCATTAAAATCATTAAACGTTTTCAAAGACACTGACTCATCTCTACCTAAATTGCACAAATCAACTCCAAAATCGCACAATCACAAGCTATAAAATAATCTTAAAAAAAAAAACTAAATTTAGAGTGCAAAAAACACACATTGCAAGATCACACAAAGTTTCCACTGACATGCAATTCAACAAATGCATGATAACTGAAATCATTCTTCCATAACGCACCGCAAAACCTCTACATGTCTAAAATCCACAACCCTAATTATCGCATTCGTAAATTTATATAGAGAAACAAAAATCAGAATTTCAAATCTAAACGAAAGAAAAAAAAAAGGACACTCACCTCGAATCTCTACAAACAATTAACCGATGAGATCACCTTTAAATCGAAGAGAAATCGGCGATTTTTTTTTAATGTGTGGATCTCGAAAATGCAAGTACGGGTAATCGAGATTGACTAGAGAAGAAGAGAAGATTGGATTTTTGAGAGTAGAAACGCTAGAGGGGCTAGAGGGAGAGGGAGAGGGAGAGGGAATTTAAAGTTTCTTTTTAATTTGAAAAAACGCTCTTTATATTTTCTCTTGTTCTTCTTCTCTCTCCTCTCTGAGAGGAGGAGGAGAGACGCTATGAATTTTGCAAAGCTAAAAAATGCGGAAAATCGTTTTTTTTAAAAAAAAAATAATAATTTCTTGGATAGTATTTATTAATTTCGATTTATTCATTTTCGTCCTTTTTTAGGGATAACTACATACAAGTCCCCAACTTATAGTATATCCATGAACAGTCCACAATGTGCAACTCGTTTTCTCATTCGTCCCTATCTGAAAGAAAGAGGTAATGGTTGCCACTGCAAGTATGTGCATGATACCGAGCCTAGGCGCTAGAAGGAGGACTGGAGTGTTGCTTCTTGAAAGACCACCATATAAGATGAGTTCTAACGGACACGATATAAATTGTTATATAAATTTAATTTAAAATCATAGTTACTGCTCGTTCATTATTAATTCTTTTAATCGATCTCCAATAGAGTTTTTTTCCCGACAAAAGGAGAATTTTTTTTTCGTTTAATGAATATTTTCAATCAAGTTGGTATTAATAGTGCTTGGATTCTAAATTATTACATAACTTGTGATTTTCTTCCACCATGATGATACATGATAAACTAATTTTAAAAAAGAAAAAAAAAATAAAAAAGAGACCAGGTAGCTTGACCTGTCTGGACCTCGGTTTATGATTAGGCATCGGCCCATCACCAAGATTGATCAACTTGGTTGATTGGTCACACGACCTCACTCTCTTGCCGACACTCAATATTTACCTAGATTTGTTCAATGTTATCCCAACACACATCTTTATGTAATTTTTTTAAGTTCTCATAATCTTGCACACAAACTTTTCATGTGTAACAATCTTTCCCATGCATCATGCAGTGTCTTTTATGCCACTTTTCTATGTTAATGGTTATTTATTAACATTAACCAGCATCTTCACTAATGGTGAGCATGACAGTTGTTATGGCGTGCACGGCGTCAAATGAAAAATCTTCCTCTTAGACTAAAAAGGTTTAGGATTAATAATAAAATTATGATTTTGAAGGAGTCAACGCCTAGTATCATGGTCACCAGAAAACCTAATACTTTGCAAGAGTCTAGGTAAAAAGACTAGTTGTGCAAGGAAAAAATGCATCACCCTCAGTGCACTCTACCTATGGTAAGTTGCATTGTTGATAAATTATTTTTCTAGGCTAAGTTTCTATTTGTTGGTCTCATATAAAGTGCAAAACAGATCTCCTTTCGTGAGAAAGTCTCTACCTTCTCGAGTTAAATCCTGATCGTTGTTAGTCTCATATACTTTACAGTGTAAATTTATGTCCTCAAATAATAAAGTCTACAACTAATTCCTAACGTATAGTGATATTAACTCATTTAATTTAATATCGGGAGTATGCATTATGTTGTAAAATATACCCTGAATATTAATTAAACAAATTAATTTTTGTGATATTTTTAAAATCTTAACCAAGTCTTAATGGATAGTCATAAACTGGTTATGATATTCATTTTGTATTTTTAAAATATGATAAAAATGCACTTTTTAAAGAAAATATGTGTGAAAAAAATTTAGAATTTGGTTGTATGCACGTAAACAAAAAAAATATTTTTTGTATTTTTGAAATAAGGAATCTTTTGAGTTGTTTTTTGAAATTTCGAAGAAAAACTGGATATTTCTAGTATCAAATCGATATCTTACAATGTATGTTTACAACCCAATATTAAGTGAGATTCCTTTTTAAAAAGAAGATATGTTTTTGTATTTTTGAAATAAGAAAATCTTTTCTGAATCTTTTATTTATTTTTTTGAAATTTCTGAGAAAAACTGGATATTTTTAATACTGATGTCAATATCTTAGAATGTAAGTCTATAACTTGATATTTACGGAAAATTATTGGAAAAATAAATGTGGGACCCACAAATAACTTAAAATTGGTCCTTAAAATTTTTAAGAATCTTATGAACTAGTTTAGTGCTTGTTTGGATACATATTAAAATAAAAATAACCAAAGCTAAAGGAAAAGACAGTAGGGCATGTTTGTCAAACAAACTTTTAGCCTAAAATTAGAGGCATTGAAAATGCCTTAAGATAGTATTTGACAAACACGTCTTAAGAATCAAAACATGACACTTTTTCCTTAGAAAAAATGGGTTGTGCCCAGCACGCCCATAGGTTTAGGTTAGGCTTAGCCCAACCACATGGGCTGGGCTTATTGGGTTTAAAGACCAAGCCCATATGTACAGGGTGAGCTTAAGCCCATCCCCATTTGATTTTGTTGGGCTGATAGACATCATAATAAATTTCTTTATAGAACAAACTCAATCACCCGAGCTAGGATGGAGGCCTAACCTTATTTTTCTTTGCCACTTGCCTAACCCAGTGATTGTTTCTTTCGGCAAAGAAAGTTTGCCAGTAAAAAAGAAGTAATTATTCGTGTATTCCAAGCACAACTCTCATGAGAAAAAAAGGAATGAAGAAGTTACCTGGCTTGGGGTTGACGACTTCTTGGTGGTGGTGGTCTTGTTATGGTGTGGTGGTTCACGATGGAGGCTAGTGATGCTGGTCTGGAGGTGGAGAAGCTATAATAAAGACTCATAGTTGAAGCTGCTGGGAAGGAAGAAAGATAGTGATAGAGATGGCATTGTATGTGTAAAGAAGAGTGGTGGCTTTGTGTATGTGTGTTAAGGTTTCAGTTTCGTAGGAAAATGTAAAGAAAAGAGGTGTTTAGCTTTGGTTTTTCCTCTGGTTTGGTGTAGAGGTAGGGTGGTTCCTTTTTCTCTTTTTTTCTCTCTCTCTCATTTTCCCTTTCATTTGCTTTGATTTTTCTTCTTCCTCCCCTCTTTCTTGGCTGCCCTAAGGTTGGTATTTAGAGGGGGTTTGGGGATTGCTAAGGTCTTAAGTTAGTAAGATCATCACGGTTGATGATCAAGCCTTCATCTTGGCTGCCTCTCAATGCATTACAACTGCAGGTTTTAATATGTTGCTCAAGTTGTGCTCTTTGTTTGTCATGACAGAGCTTTAATAAGGTCAAGACAAATTAAAAAATAGCATGCAGGCCAAGTTCAACATCAGATGGGTGCAAAAGAGTATTTTTGGTCTTGTTCGGTGTGGGTAAGAGAGAGAAAGAGGGTTTGAAAGGTGGCATCAGAGATAGTCTCCCTTAGTTCTTTTAAGGGAGATGATAAACAGTGTCAGAGGACATGTCGACTGATACTTTTTTTTTTTGTCTTGGGTGTTGATCAAAACGACATAGTTTTGAACCAAAATACAGTTAAAACATTGTTTATTTAAATAAAACAACATCATTTTGGCACTTATATACTAAATTAGGTTAGGAATCTCTCTTTTAATTTTAGTTCTCAATCTTTGAATTTGTTTAATTGGGTCCTCAATTGAATTTTGATTTCAAGAACTAATTCAATTTTACCCTTGCAAGATTTTAAAAGAACCCTCTAATTTTAACATGTTTTTCAACTTGGCTCTTGGTCTTGAATATTTTCAATTACATCCTCAATTGACTTTTATACTTCTAGTTTCTTTAATTTCACCCTTATTTTCAATCGAATTTGGCCCTTGAATTCGCGCGCTTTTTGCAAAAAGGTTCTTAGTCTTGAATTTCTTTAACTTGACCCTTAATTGACTCTCAAACTTTGATTTTCTTGCAATTTTACCCCTGATTTCATCTGACTGAGCTTGTAAAAATTAAATCTGGTCCTTCAAAATTTCAATATTCTCAATTAAGCACATATTTGGTTTTCAAACTTAATTTTTCACCAATTATTTCCTTTAAAAATTAATTTGACCCACTAAAAGTCTAAGTAAGACCTTGCACTTAATTGATTCTTTTAATTTGACATAAATTAATTCTTAAATTTAATTAAACCTTTAATTAGGTCTATAATTGAATCAAATTAGCATATTAAAAACCTAATTAAGTCCTAATTTTTTTTTTTATGAAAATGCATCTTATAATTATTCAATTTAACCTTAAATATGCATTGTTTTTCAATTTTGGGTACAATTGGGTTCTCAATTTTGTCTAAAATCTCAGTTTGGTTCCTTCATGCGTTTAAAACCCTTCTCAACTTGTTCTTGCCAAGTTGTCAATATTTTTTTTTTCATTTTATTTATTTATTTAAAAGGAAAAGGATGAGTTTAAGGGAAACCCAAAATTGGGTTATGATAACAACAACAACCAATTGATGACTCAACATTCCAAGGAAATGTTGCCACTAACATCTTTACTAATGACAAGTATGGCACAACAACCGAGTACTAAACTTTCTAGTAAAATATTTTTCTCCTCCGTGAGATAAGCTTAAGGATTGGTTGTATAAATACACATAGTCACTAGGTAAGAAACTTGAGCCTTTCTTAGCCACACAAGTTACGCCATAAGTCTTGGGGGCTTAGATTAAAATAGTCTCTTTTTTGCTATACACAGGGCTAATACTAGAAATTTTAGTTTAGGGGAGGGGGGAAGATATATCAATATAAGTAAAGACAAAATCAAATTTCATCTTATTAATCTCAATAATTATAACAAAATAAAATTCTTAATTTTCTTATGTGTAGTATTCTATTACATTCTAATAAACATTAAAAGTTAAGATGTTTAACATAGACATGAAAATAAAGGAAAGAAATAGGAAAAATAACTCTAAACTAAGTCATCCTCAATGATCTTTTATTTAGTAGAACTTATCCATAATCATATTTGTTGTGAAATTCATATCAATCTCTTTTTTTACGTAGACAACTAAATTGTCTGCAAGAAAATCATCATTCATTTTGTTATGAAACCTTGTTTTCACCAACTTCATTACAGAGAAAGCTCATTCTGTATTTGTCATAGATACAAGAAGAGTTAAGATTAGTTGAATTAATCTATCAACTAAATGATAGACTTTTGATCTTCTAGAAGATGTCATTACTCTACTCAGAAAGATTAGTTGAATTAATCTATCAACTCAGAAAGATTAGTCCATTTTTAAAACTTTGGATGTTTTGGCACATCAAGCTAGTAATTTTACAATTGAAATCTCAAATGAAATTTTTGTTGTTCAAATGAGCTATAAGAATCTTGAGGACATAATGTTGAACTTAAAATAAGAAGTTCAAATATTTGATCACAAAATTTGTTATTTAACTTTTGTAATTGAAAATCGATATCTACTCTTAAATGATGTTCTAAAGTTATGAGAACTTCATTTTGATGACGATACTTGCCACAAACTCTTGTATATTGTGCTTTCGAATTAAGAATATCAATATCATTATGCACACAAAATTCTTTGACACTCTAAAGTAAAGGTTCCAATCCATATCTCATAATTTCTAAATCAATGACTTTATAGTTGAAACTAAACTCATGACATTGACAAAGTCTTGATCTTGTTGTTGCAAAGCCCTACATAAAACATCAATAATTCCTATAGTTTGTTTCATTAAAAGTAACATGAAAACAAATTCAAAAGATGTTAATGCTAAATAAGTTGCTTCTACATCACCTCGTTGAGAATAACTTGCTCCATCTTTAGAATAGTATTAATAACTATACAAGTTGCACTATATATCCTTAACAAGCTACAAATTGATTGAAAATAAGAACCCTATCGAGTATCACCAGGTCATTGTAAGGTACCAACTTGGTTTTTTTTTTCCTCATCTATATCAATTTTATTGCTAGTTTCAATTGCTTAAGCAAGTTGTATCTCATCATTTCATTTACATGAACCAACAATAATATTGATAAAACAAGTCAAACTTGAAAAAAAATTGATGGACAAGTTTTACTTCTCTAGAGGTAGCAACAAGAGTTAATTATAACCTATAAGCTAGGTAATGTACATAATAAGTAAAAGGACAATCTTTAAGAAACAAAGCTTGAAGTCCATTCTACTCACCTCATATATTGCTTGCATTATCATATCATTAACCTCGAATATGCTCTACAAGAATATCATAACGAGATAGAACATTGCACACTTTTTGTTTTAGAATCAATGTCGTGGTATTTTTCACATGCATAACATGAAAAAAACGCTCCTAAATGAAACCATCTTTGTCAACAAACCATAAGATAATTGTTATTTATTCTTGTTTTGCTTCATATAAAGCAACAATGATACAAAAATTTGAATCCTCAATCTCATCATGAATCACCCTCCGTACATTGCTATCAAAGATATTTAAAATTTCTTTTTGAATTTTATGAGAAGTATATTTAGCATTTTGATGGGGAGCATTTTCTAGAACTAACCCACTAAGTTTATCATTATGACTTCCCGGAAACTTTAGGAGTTCAATAAAATTACCTCAATTTTTTGAACGGCTTTCACCATGGCCTTTAAAGGCACTTACTTGGAAAGCTAGCCATCAATCAATTCTAATTGTAGCTTTAAAGCATAAATGATTATTCTCAACTTCTTGTGATGCTCGCTTATTTACCAAGTTGTGAATATCTTGTAATTGATTCATTAAATCTTCATAACATTGAACTACAATTTTGTGTGGTAAATTCTCTTTCCCAACATGACTCGATAAAGGACAATAAATCCCATCATTTACTTTCCTCCAGTTAACAAAGCCTTTGGATATAAAGCATTTGATCCTGGCCTACCTGTTGTCTTACCAAAAAAGGTAGTAAGGTAGATAGAATATAGCTTTCACTGTATTTAAGTATTCTAGCCAACTCGATAATACTTTAAACCAAAAGGCTTGAAATTGACAATAGTGATTCTCATCTTTTAAAAAAAGATACCCTAAATGTATAGGTTGGAATGGACCACTTTTAAGATAAGCAAAATGAATTTATATTTTTAGGTTAACATGAATATCTCATATCATTGGATGTAATCCTGGATCACATTCCATATAATTAAAATTTATTTCTTCAAGTTGAATTCTTCGACTTTTAAAAGGACGTTCATTGAGTTCCTCAAATTTAGAAGTTATTTCATCAAGATTTTGATAAGGAGGTGTCATGTTTAAAGTAGTAGCTACAACAAATACATTATTGTCTAGGAGACCAGCATCTGATTTCTTAAAAAAAGAGTCTAAAGTTCTTTATTGTCGTATCTTTACTCTTAAAACTTAATTCAAGATAGAGTAAACCTAAAAAAATATCATCATTATTAGTTCAAGAATTAATCTTATAGATAAGTAGATTTAATCTAAATAAAAAAATACAACAATTTACTTATTTTGAAAGTAAACCTAAAAGAATTAATATTGTATTACCCCATATCTAAAAAACCTTTCACTAACTAAGAAAATAACATGAAATTTACCATGAAAGAAAGAAATTAATATAGTTTAGAGAACTCTAACCCTTAAATATATAGCATAATATGCATATTGTACTGAAAATTTCCCGTGATAAAAAAAATTATGAGATTTACAAATTAGTTCTTATCCAACAAGGCTTAACATTTTGCTTTCGGCTCTCTTGAGTATCTATACACACAAAAATATGTTCTTAATTTTCTATCATGTCATATAGCTTATGACCATGACAATACAAGCATAAAGGGTTGCAAAGTCTACCATGGATAGTGTTTGTACAATATAAAAAAGTGTGAGGCTTTATGTCTTCAATCTATATAGTCAG
>Ga0325403_1006613_pt1 | contig 11049 bp, 7 predicted proteins | sample PopdelMetagenome_19_FD_205665 | JGI IMG/M metagenome (GOLD analysis project Ga0325403, IMG submission 205665) | Populus deltoides microbial communities from Bellville, Georgia, United States - Xylem-PdKOR-R4 | ecosystem: Host-associated > Plants > Phyllosphere > Stem > Wood/Secondary xylem...
AGTAATTGTTAGTAAACTTCCAACTACTCTGAAAAGCATGGAGTAACAGGCTTTAGTTTTACCATGGAAATGATGAAATTGACAGCACATTACATGTTATTTGATTTCAGATATTGGATCAATATTGTCATCAATCAAACCATAAAGACAAGAAAAATGACTGGTAGTTGAAGTTTAGGGTAGAAGCCATCTGCCTTCCCTTCCAATTGCATACGTAAGCCAATACATATGAAAATTGTCGTATTTAAAAAAGATTGAATTTATTTTATTTTATTTTTTATATTATTTTTATATTATTTCTTTAAATATCTCTAAAAAAATAATAAATAGGTGTTTTGAGAAGGTTAGTTTTAAATTTAATTTTTTTATTTTAGAATTCTAAATCAAAAGAGTTGGCATTTGTTTATTTTTTTATCATTTCTAAAAATTAAATTCTATTTAGAATTTAATTATTGATACTTAAAATGGTTAAAAACATGAAATTTTATTAAAATTTCTAAATTAAATTCAATTTAAAAGTTTTCAAACATCTTTATAACGAAAATTGTACTCCTTTCTCTCACGTAAGTGAAATTCATAAAAAACAAATATCTAGGAAATACAACATTATGATCATCAGATCAGCAGTGTTCTTTCGGACCACACAATTTGGACGCAAAAGGCATACATATATGCAGGCAGGAGTACACCTACACGAGAACGAAAAGCACAAAGACTGGTTTTGTTAATTAGAGAAATGGAGAAGCAAGAAAGAATCTGTCATGTAGTGGTCATACCTTATCCTGTTCAAGGTCACCTTAACCCCATGATCCAGTTCTCCAAGCACCTAGCCTCCAAAGGACTCCAAGTAACTCTGGTCATCTTCTCAAGCCAGACTCTCTCGACGCCTGCCTCGCTTGGCTCAGTCAAAGTGGTGACCATTTCTGATGGTTATGATGCAGGCAGCAGTTCCATAGCTGACCTTCTAAAGCAATTCCAAACTACAGTGACACAAAAACTGCCACAACTCGTTGTAGAACTAGGTATCTCTTCTGGGCATCCAGTAAGTTGCCTAGTGTATGACTCATTCTTGGCTTGGGTTCTAGAGATAGCTAGACAGCTTGGCCTCATTGGGGCTTCCTTCTTCACACAGTCATGTGCTGTTAGCTCTGTCTACTACCAAATCCATGATCAGGGGCAGCTAAAGATTCCACTAGAGAAGTTTCCTGTATCAGTTCCAGGGCTGCCACCTCTAGACGTTGATGAACTTCCATCATTCGTGCACGACATGGAATCAGAATACTCATCTATACTTACCTAGTAGTCAATCAGTTTTCGAATTTCAGGGGAGCTGATTGGATCTTTGTGAACAGTTTCAACACCCTGGAGGACGAGGTACCCCTGAAGAAGTTACATAAGGAAAAGTAGCAGTACCTCGAGTTCCTAATTGAATTCTTTTTTCTCTGCTCCTACAAATAGATATTAGCATATTTGCAAAGTATGCTGCCTTCAATTCTATGGCACGCAAGATTTTGCTTATTTTGTATCAGGTGGTAAACTGCCTGGCAAGCCAGAGGTCAATCAAGCCAATAGGACCCATGATTCCATCAGTTTACTTGGACAGGCAGCTAGAGGATGACACAGAGTATGGCCTCAGCCTCTTCAAACCTGCTCTCGACGGTTGCATGGAATGGCTAGATTCAAAGGAAACTGGCTCCGTGGTTTACGTGTCATTTGGAAGCTTGGCTGCTCTGGGAGAAGAGCAAATGGCAGAAATAGCTTGGGGCCTATGGAGGAGCGACTGCTACTTCTTGTGGGTAGTCAGAGAATCGGAAGAGAAAAAACTTCCATGCAACTTTGTGGAGGGGTCCTCAGAGAAGGGTCTGATTGTGAACTGGAGCCCTCAACTAGAGGTTCTGGCTCACAAGTCTGTTGGTTGCTTCATGACTCATTGCGGGTGGAACTCGACACTTGAAGCGTTGACCTTAGGAGTGCTGATGGTGGCAATACCACAGTGGACTGATCAACCAACAAATGTGAAGTACATAGCAGATGTTTGGCGTGTAGGAGTTAGAGTGAAGGCAAATGAAAAGGGGATTGTCACCTGATAACTTTTAAGAGTTAGGTTTGGATGTATACTCTGCATATTATTCTTCTCCTGTGAAGGGATGCTTTATATAGGCAAATATATATGTCGGCTACATCTTTTCTATTCTGAAAGGAATACAACAATGTATATTCTTTTAGGACTCCTATAAAGAATGCCTTTTATATATGGAAAACTACCCTTTAATTCGGCTAATTACATATTAACACTTCCCCTCAAGTTGGTGCGAAGTTATCTTTTAAGCCTAACTTGTCTAAAGACTTATGAAGAGCTTCCGCTGGGACTGCATGGGTTAAAATATCTGCTAATTGCTCACTTGATCTGACGAAAGGGATGTCCACTAACTTCAAAAGTAACTTTTCCTTGATGAAGTGTGATCTACCTTAATGTGTTTAGTTCGATCATGCTGAACGGTATTATTAGCTATCTCTCGTGCTGCCTGATTGTCACAGTATAGTAACATAGGTTCCTTGGGTTCAAAACCTATTTCTGTGAGTAAGGTCCTGAGCCATAACAGTTCGCATATTCCATGTACCATCCCTCTATATTATGCTTCTGCTAAGGACCTTGTTGTCACATTTTGTTTTTTACTTCACCATGTGATAAGATTTCCTGCAACAAATGTAAAATAGCCAGAGGTGGATCTCCGGTTAGTGAGATTCCTTGCCCAATCTGCATCAATAAATCCTTTCACTTCCATATTTCCATGTCTTTTAAATGTCAGTCATTTTCCCCCGGAGCCCCTTTTAGATAACTCAGAATTCTCATTACTGCTGTCATATGATCTTCACTTGGAGCATGCATAAACTGACTTATCACACTAACCGCATAGGCAATGTTTGGGTGAGTATGAGATAAATAAATTAACTGCCCTACAAATCGCTGGTATCTTTCTTTGTTTGTTGGTACCTAATCTGGGTGAATGGCCAAACGATGATTTTGAACAATACGAGACTCTACTGGTTTGCACTCTAGCATACCCGTTTCAGATAATAGGTCCAGTATATACTTTCATTGTGACAAGTATATACCATCTTTAGTTCTTGCAACTTCAATTCCCAAAAAATATTTCAGTCCTCTTAAAACTTTCATTTCAAATTCGGTAGACAAACATTCTTGTAGCTTTTTTATTTCATCTGTGTCATCACCAGTTATGATCATATCGTCAACATAAATAATGAGTAGTGTAACTTTACCATTCTTCTGTTTGATGAATAGAGTGTGATCAGAGTTACCTTGGTGATAACCAATTCGTTTCATAGCTTCTGTGAATCTCCCAAACCATGCTCTTGGCAATTGCTTCAAGCCATACAATGCTTTCCGTAATCTACACACTTTTCCACTTGATTGTGAAATGTTAAACCTAGGTGGAAGCTGCATATAGACTTCTTCTTCCAGATCCCCATGGAGAAATGCGTTCTTCACATCAAATTGCTTCAAAGGCCAACTGAAATTTGCTGCTAAAGACAATAAGACTCTGATGGTGTTCATTTTTGCAACTGGAACAAAAGTTTCTTGATAGTCAATGCCGAATGACTGTGTGTACCCCTTTGCTACTAGGCTTGCCTTGAACTGATTAATTGTGCCGTCTGCTCTATGTTTGAGGTTGAATATCCACTTGCAACCCACTGGTTTTTTTCCTGGAGGGAGTGATACAATACTCCATGTGTCATTTCTTTGTAATGCACTCATTTCAACCTCCATTGCTTCTGCCCATTTCGGGTGTTGTAAGGCATCATCAACCTTTGTAGGTATTCTTATATTCGCTATCTCACTTATGAAGGCTTGATGTTGTGGTGGTAGTTTGTGTGTAGAGACATACTGTGTGATTGCATATTTTGCTTTGCCATTCGGTGAGTACCTTTCAGGGGGCTTCCCACGGTTCTGTTTGGGAGGGAGAGAGTAATATGGGGCAGATAATAAAGGGAAAGAGGAAGGGCTTTTAGTGTCACTTACCTCATGGATATCCGGTCGATCTTGAACATGGATTTGTGGAGAGGAAGGGGTTATTTCATCATGCATATATTCTTCTTCTACATCACTGTTGTTGTGTGCATTGTACTCTATATCTTCTTTCCCTGCACTGCCCGTTGCACGTGTTCTGGAGCTGGGCTCTGTATTTCCTTCCCCAGCATTACTAATTGTGCGTGTATTGGTTTCCATTTCTTCCCCTGAAGCTGACTGTTGCTGCTTCGTATTTCCTTCCCTTGAATCCGTGTTTCCTTCCCCTGAATCAGACTGAAGATCAATCTAGTTGTAGGCATCATATTGCAGCTCCCCCTGAGGACTAGAGCTGGATGGATTCATATGGAAAAAATATTCTGTTTCAGAGAAGGAAACATCCATACTGATATGCATCAGGCGAGAAGAAGGATGGTAGCACCGGTATCCCTTTTGGTGAGGATTGAAACCAAGAAAGACACACCGTACTATGCATGGTTCCAGTTTTATGTGTTGAGTTTTCTGCAGGTGGACATAAGCTACACATCCAAACATACGGGGTTCTAAATGTAGGAGGGATGGAATCTAAATGTGTTGAGTGAGAGTCTGCAGGGGAGTGTTGAAGGAGAGGACTTGGGATGGCATCCGGTTGATGAGATACACAACATAGGTTACTGCATCAATCCAATAATGTTGAGGGACATGGGCACCAATGAGAAGAGCTCTAGTAGTTTCAAGAATATGCCTGTTTTTGCGTTCTGCGACACCATTTTGTTATGCAGTGCGCGAGCAAGTAGTCTCATAGAGAATAACATTGTTTTGAAAGAAACTCAAAAGTTCAGAGTTAAGATATTCTCCACCATTGTCTGATCGAATAATCTTCAACGGTAGGGAGAACTGAGTGCACACCATGTGATAAAAAATTAGGAATATATTACGTACATCACTCTTGTGTCGCATAGTATATAACCAAGTCATTCTGGTGCAATCATCGACACATGTAATAAACCATCGAATTCCAGATTGGGAAGTAATTGGACCAAGTCCCCAAACATCAGAGTGGATCAATTCAAAAGGCTTTGTTCTTTTATTCAAGTTTACAGGATATGAAGTTCGATGGCTTTTGGCCAAGATGCAAACATTACACTTAAGAGAAGAACTTGGATCCAGAATGTCATCAAAGAGGGAAGGAAATAATTTTTTTAAGTAGCTAAAGGATGCATGACCCAGCCGACGATGCCATAACTAAATATTCTTGTAATTATTACCATTGTGACTCTGAACTTGATGGACATGACATGAAGCAACGTCATCTACATAGTATAACCCTTTCCTCTTAGTACCACGTCCAATGATCGCTTAAGTCCGGATACCCTGAAGTAAGCAAAACATGGGAAACATTAATACCACACAATCCAATTCTTCTGTAATTTGACTAACAAACAATAAATGATTTGAAAGTGCAGGGACAAGTAAACAATTATGTAGTGAAAGATTAGGAGTGAGAATAATTGATCCTGCTCCAATGACTGGGTAGACTCCCCATTGGCTATCATGACTTTTTCCTTAGACGAGGGAATCATGTATTGAAATAATGATTTGTTATAAGTCATATGGTCTGTGGCACCCGAGTAAATGATCCAACCTGTATCATAAATCGTGGATGTCGACAAAACCACTCCAGTTTTACCTGTGGCTGAAGCCTAGTTAGTTTTCGCTAAGGAGAGTAATTCACCCGGTTTAGTGTGCTCTTTTTGGCTTATTGCCATTGCAGCAAAACTGGAAGGAATTTCTGTTATAGTGGTTAATTTTGCTTGGACTGGACGTTTATTGCTTCTTTCTTTACTTTGCTTTTGTTTTTCTAGAAACCAGTCAGGGTAGCCATGAATCTCAAAACAAGTGTCTTTAGTATGACGACTTCCATTACAATGGCTGCATCGCAACTTATCTTTTTCTGCTTCCTCAATAGCTCGAAGAGTGCGCAAGTTAGAAGGGGTGGTGGATTTGGAAATCATTGCAATTGATGATCGTTCATCAGTGTTCTTTGCTCCCAGCATGGTGACTTGTCGCTGAGCCTTCCGTCGAATTGTATTGAAGCACTCTTCAATACTTGGAATAGATTTTTTACGAAGGAGATCACTGCATATTTAATCAAATACTTCATCCAAACCTACAAGAAAGTCATAGATCCGGTCCTTTTGAATTTCTTCTTGTCTGGTTCTAAGATCTGCAACACATATCATCTTAATTGGTCGTCGCTTATCAATTTCCTGTCTACACTATTCAGCTCTGCATAATACAAGTTAACTAGACGCCCATTCTGTTTTGTCCTCGTGGCTTTGCAGCGTAGCTCATAGAATTGCGACTTGTCAGCCCCATCATAGAAGGTTTGAGTGACACTATCCTAGATTTCCTTGGCTGATGACAAGTCTATAAATAAACCAATAAGATGAGGCTCTATAGTTTTCAACAACCATCCTCGTACCACTGCATCTTCAGTGCACCACTTTGAGTAACCAGAATTTCCTTCTTCCACTCTATCATTCTGCCCAGTTAAGTAGCCGAGTTTGTTCAATCCAGCAGCGTGCAGTTCAAGCATACGTGACCAGATTTTGAAGTTTGTCTCATTCAATTTAAATCCAAAGGGTAAGGTGTTTAGGTAAGGTGTTTCAGCAGAGATTGATGTCTGGTTTATGGGGATAATAGAAGTATTTGTGTCATCCATGGTTGGTCCCTTGTTTCAAGACCAAGTCCAGGTGAAGATTAATGTGGCGGCTGAAAAGTTAAAGGAAGATTTTAGCTTTCAACTTGTTAGGGGATTCCGACTCCCCCATGCGCGGACCGGTGGTGTTGTGATAGTTGCCCATTGGAGGCTAAACACACTGGCACAATATTTAACGTGGTTCGGCAAATCGCTTACATCCACGGGAGAGGTTCATTTTATTAGAGATAGAGAAATGATACAATAAATATATGGAGGAGGAGGATTACATCCACTCAACTCAACTCTCAGCTCACTTCTGTTGCAGCTGCTGCAATAGCAGCAAGGCTGCTTCCATTGCAGCTCTTCTCCCTTTCTCTCTATTCTCTTCACACACTCACGTTGTCTCTCACGACCCTCTCATTTTGCTCTCACAAACATGCCTCTTTTATAGGCAAATATGGTCAACATGGAAGGGCCAATAAAGCCTTAAAGCATGCCACTAATTGTGGCACTAGTGGTGCTTCCACTTGCTTGGTGGTGGGGTATTGCCACAAAATGGCAATATCCTAACACAACCTTGCTCTGATACCATGTTAACTTGTAAGGCTTAGGGTTGGATGTATACTCTGCATATTATTCTTCTCCTGTGGAGGGATGCCTTATATAGGCAAATATATATGTCGGTTACATCTTTCCTATTTTGAAAGGAATACAGCAATGTATATCCTTTCAGGACTCCTATAGAGTATGTCTTTTATATATGGAAAACTACCCTTTAATTCGGCTAATTATATGTTAACATCACCAAGGAAGAGTTAGAAAAGTGTACAAGGGAAGTCATGGAAGGTGAAAGAGGGAGTGAGATGAGAAGGACTTCTGAGAAATGAAAGAAACTAGCCAAAACAGCCATGGGTGAAGGTGGAAGCTCTGATAAGAATATTACGGAATTTGCAACAAAACTTGCTTAGCAAGTTTAATGAAACCACAGATTCAAAAGCGTGAAAGCCTACATCTATATGCATGGCCTTAAAACTTGGAAAAATGCTTCTTCTCCATCAATTTAGTTTTCCTCGGTTATTTTACAAGATTCGATGATAGTTGTCATATGAACTATACAATACAAGATCCAAATCATGTTTTCTTGATGAAAGAAATAATATCATGTTACTCCATTTCAATCTCTTTTCTTCTTCTTATTTTTTAGAAAAAAAATCAATTATAAACAAAAATGGACGGTTAGGATTCACACTTTGATATATTACACATAAGATTTTTATTAACATGTGTGAGATTGTTCTATCAATTAGTGCCAGCAAACATTCCCGAACGAGCATTAAAGATTGGACAATGATGAAAAAAATAAGTCAAAAAAATTGAAAACCGAGTCACCATGGGCAAAATTCGACCGCAATTTTGTGGTGAGGAGGAATTGGATGGAAATTCAACAACGTTCAAATTTCAAGGGTGCCGAACTAATTCATTTTTTGCTTCAAAACAAATATTAGTCTGACAAGTAAGTCAGGCGAGATGTTAGATATACCGCTCATAGGTTTGGTATCGTACCAAATCCAAGTAAGTATAAGTTCGATAAACTACTAGAATTAATATCCTTCAACTTTGCTATGCATCAAGCCGTATTATTCATGCATCTAGCAAATTATCAGATTTATTATCAGATTGCATGTCAAGCTCATTAATTTAAACATGGATATGGTGACCCTCTCGAACCGGGCTTGCCTTCAAATTTCATTCGGATAGCATTTAAATAATATTAGATGTACTGTTGTCAAAAATAATTTTAAAAAATAAAAAAATATATTATTTTAATACATTTCTGAACAAAATACACTTTAAAAAATAATAGTTACCACCCTTCTAAACATCTTTTTAAAAGAAGATGAAAAATAATTTGAATGAATTGAGACATCTCTTGAGAATTTTGCCTTTTAGTAAGAGAAATTTTTGTGAACATGAACCGTCCTTTTCTTATCAGAGACTCCTGGAAACTGTTAACATTAGAGCTCTTTTCTTCACCTTCTGAGGGATAGTTGATGACTCTACGGAGGACGGTCTTTCGTCTCTCTGATACAGAGTTTGAATGGCAATGGCTGTTGATGAATTTCTCGCATGGAAAAACTTTTGGGCATTGGCTGTTAGATTCTGGTGGGTGTTTTGGATTGGATCTGAAGTCATATTCTCTGAATTATATTCATTGATGAGGGCATGATATGGTCCTAGGTCCCTGCCATGAGCCTAGTGATATGCTTAGTTAGCCTTAATAAATTTTAAACTAACAAGGGCACAATGTAATGATATCCAAGTTCTTGAACCGATTTAGTTTAAAATTTTTGTTGGCTCTGCCTTAACGTTAAGGATAAAAGAGAAATCTGGTTACTGAATATAGAAATCTGGTGTTGTATCAATTTTGGAGTGCTTTGATGCAAAGGTCCGTGCCTAACTCCTCTTCTCTTCCAGAAATAGAATTCATATGTGTGAGCTATACATCATCTTTTATCTGTATTCAGTCCCTTGCTGCTTATTGACCGTACATTTGGGTAATCATACGAGTTTAATGATATAATTAATTTAAGAAAGAAGAAGTATAGCGGAGAAGAAGTCTGTGGTCAGAGATTTTTCAGTACTGTTGTTACCTCATTTTTTATCCGTTTTTTTAATAAAATTTTTGAAAAAAATCTAAATATAGCGAAATACAACAAAAATCCAAAAAATATGTTTTTTAATATATTTGCATTGTTTTTAGCATTTTCAGCATCGTCTCAAAAAAAATTAATTTTTCAAAGATCTTTGGAACGCGTTATTTTTAAAATCACTGATTTTTCTCATTCGAGTCGATGTTGAAAAGAAAAATCTAAACAGAAACGGCTGTGACCCGCAGATCCAGATCCATTTCCAACTGAACCCGTTGACTGAACAACCACACCCATCTCCTCAACAGCAATGGTCGTGACCCGCAACCGCTAGATCTGCCACCGGAAGGAGAGGGAAAGAACAACAAACCAAGAAAGACTCGAAAGAAGCAGATCAGGAGAAGAAGAAAAAAAATGGATTCGTGAAAAAGGAGAAAGAAATTAAAATCAATTGGCTTGTGTGTTTTTCTCCTTTTGAAGGTGACAGTGATCCTCAGCGCCGGCGAGGAAAGGAAGAGGAAAAGAAGCCAATCTCGACTGCCCTGTTTCCCAGTTGTTCTCGCGGCGGCGCGTGAATCCACGGGCCGCCAGTGGCGATGTCGCGTGGAGAAGACGCGCCTCCACTATTCTTGCAGTTCCAGAAGGCCTTCCCTGCAATTCCTGGAGTTTTTGGGGTTTATTTTGTAAATTTAAAATTGTTTAATGTACTTTTTGATTAGTTTTGAATTTTTATAATCTGTAGTGTGCAAATGTGGATGTAGAAAAGGAAAAAAATATATATATAGTGAAAGTGAATATGTTTGTATTTTTTTTTATGGATGTTTTTTTATGATAAACTTGCAAAGAATAAAGAAGAATTTAATGTTTTGACTTGCTCACGGTAAAGGATTATGAACTTACACGTAAGTTGTATTTCTAATATCCGAAGAAAAGATAAAATTTTTAAAACTTCTTTATCATATCAAATCACGAAGCAGCTTGCCTCAGGTAGGGTGCGCTAGGGGTGCTAATACCTTTCCTAGCCACAACCAGTCCCTTACCCTTGAATCTCTGATGATGACCAGTACATTTGGGATTCCTAGTAACCTTCAATGAAATACTAGGTGGCGACTCCCAAATCATCAATCAAACAAATGAAAATCGCCAACAGACGCTGCGTGGGTCATATGCGACAAGTACCCTTCTATTAAAAATAACTTTGGCATTTATAGCCATACACTTCATAACAGAACTAACAAACAAAAAAATAAGAAGGAGTTCCAACACTCTCTACATCTAACAATTAACCAATTGATCCACGTTTTGCAATTCCCTAAAGTAGTGCAGTCACTACTTGTTCCTGTAGCATGATCTCCTGGCCATGTTCTTGTGATAGTGGATGTATCATTCCCGCCCACTTAAGAATCCTTGTCCACAAGGATAGAAGAAGGATAAGTCCTAGTGAAACGCCATTCATTCTCCACTAGTTCGAGTTGGCCATTCACAGTGTCCTCACTGCATATGTTAGGAGAATCCCAAATCATAAATAATTGTGGATGTTGGCAACGATGTCCTGGAACAAACCTTTAATCACAGTAGTAGCATAAACCCGTCTCTCTTCACTCTCGTGCCTCTTGATTAGTAATTCTGTGAAAAGATGCTGGGGGTGCACTGGGATTGGTATTTATCCT
>Ga0325403_1006614_pt1 | contig 11049 bp, 4 predicted proteins | sample PopdelMetagenome_19_FD_205665 | JGI IMG/M metagenome (GOLD analysis project Ga0325403, IMG submission 205665) | Populus deltoides microbial communities from Bellville, Georgia, United States - Xylem-PdKOR-R4 | ecosystem: Host-associated > Plants > Phyllosphere > Stem > Wood/Secondary xylem...
AATTTTATTTATTTTTTCTTGCTTTTTTCGGGTTGGTTTTGAGTTAATAATAATAATTTATTACTCTAACTTAACGAAGCTAATTAACAAATCCTTCTGGTTGTATAAATTATATTTTTTTAAGTCCTTGTTCTTTTTAATTTATTTGGTTTTTTTCTTTTTAAAAAATTAAAATAAAGAGAGGAGAGGAGGCCAGCTAGAAACTTTTATTAAAAAAAGGCATCGTTGAAAGGAAAAAGAAAAAATAATTAAAGATGGTCAATGGTAGTTAAGGAATTATTTATAGTAACTTGATTTTGATCCCTTATTTTAATTGTATTTAAAAAAATATTAAAAAACTTTAAAAATTCATTTTCAACAAAGCTCAACCAATTATTAGCCATTTTGTAATTTTCAACCTTTTTGTTTATTATTTTCATGGTAATGAATTTTCAAAAATTAAAGTTTTGAGAAAAAAATCAAGAAAAAACAAAAATCAAGGAAATAAAAAGTTTAGTGAGCATGGTAATAATAAAGGAAGGGATTATGGACTAATATGAACATTTTTAAACCACTTCTCTATAAAATTTAAAGATAAATAGATAAGGCAAGAAAGGAGTGAAAGGTTAGAGAATGTGATGAGATTAAAAAAAAATGTCAAAAAGTAAATGTAGTGGAGGAATAAATGAATATTAAATATTATAAAAAGGGGGTGAATGGTAGAGAAAATGGGAGAGAAATTAAAAATAAATGTGTGTATAAAAAAAGAGAGAGAAATTAAAAGAAAAAAGAAAAAGAAATAATACTCGTGATAGCCCCCCTTTCTCATTTCTCTCCACCATCAACGCCAATCACCACCACCATAGCCACCAACACTATGGACAGTCTTTAAAAAGTCGATCAATCTTTCTCCATGACAGCAACATATTTTCCTCCCGCCTAAACAAGCCATCTCCTTTATCTTTTATCACCGATCAACCTCCCTTTCACCAACTACCATAACAGCCACCAGTAAAAGAAAATGAAATTGTAACAACCCTTTGAAGCAGATCCAGCAATAGCCAAACCCGTGGTGGTAGCATGAGCAACATAAATAACAGTGAATAAAATGAAGAGAAAAGAAGTTGAAACTTTGGGTGGGTCGATCTTCTCGTGTAAATGGTGGTGAAGCTTACAATTGGTATAGAATGGAAGAAGAAGAAAAAGAAGCATATCTAATGTTGTGGTTGATGCGCCTTCACCAGCAGGTGTAACTATGCATTGTAGCCTTGACAGCTCAACCATACATGTCTACTATATGTCGCCATTGTCAAAATAGTTTTAGCAATTTTCAGCCATACCCAACCATTCCAAAAGGTCAATTTCAAATCCCAAATGAACTTTTGAATAATTTTTAACATGTTATTGAATATTTTGATAAAATATTTTTATTTTTTTTATTGTTAATTGATTGTTAATTTAATGGGAATGATTGTGAAATATTTGAGGTGTTGGGGTCCATACTTCTGTGTGGCAACCCCGGGGATACAAGGCTATTAGAGCTTGATTTTTTAAGTGCAATAAAGTTAGAATCAATACTCCGTGATGTGATTGGGAGGATAGGATGCAACAAGTTTATCTGACATGTAATGGTTTAGCCTTGTTGTTGAAATTTTTACGTATATATATGTGTGTGTATTTACTTTTGAACAAATAATAAAAATTATGTCGATGAGTTTTCATCAAGTTAGCATCATATGTCTTCTAGTGTAGGCTTATAATAGTGTTTTTAACTTTAATATAAGTTCATTAAGGCATCGATGAGTTTTCATCAAGTCAATGCCATGTGTCGCATGGGACATATAGGTGAACAATAGGTCAAAAGGTTAAAAATGAGAAAATAAGTCACCATCTAGTTTTATGGTAACTAGAAACCCTTACTAGTTTTTAAATGTTATAGGTAGGGACTGGTTATGTTGTAAAAAAGATGAAAATTATCATAAAATATTCTACATAGAGTAAGATGTTTCGTGTTTGTTTTTAATGATAAAAACCTGTATTGTGTGTACATGCTAAAAGTTTGCCTAAAATAATATATACGCTTTTATTTTTGAATATAAATGAATGCTAGAACTTAAAATAATAATTTAGAATTTGAGTCTAACAACAAGATCTAATCTTCACTTTTAAAATGTGAGAATTAAACCCAAAAGGATGGTAGATGATAATTGGTGTTGTTGAGTGAAGGTGTAGGAAATAGGGCTGACAGAAAGCAACTAGGTTTTCTATTTAGGGAGAAAAGAGCTTTTGGTTTTTGGTTTTTTTTTCTATTCTTTTATGGACAATCTTTTTGTTTCATCTCCTCATTGATTTGTCCTCTATTTATATTTTTATGATTACTATTAGAATAAGAAAAGTCAAAATAGTAAGATTTTTACATTATTACCTTTATGGAGGGGGATTTCAAATTTGAAAATTTTCTGATCAAAGGTTAATTTATTTTCTTTTCTTGACTATAAAGGATTTATTTTTATATTTTTTTCAAGCTTGCTTGAATCTCTATTTATTTTTCTCTTCCTCATTTGAATAATCTTTCATTGTAATATTTGATCCTCAATCATCTTGGTTCCGCTTCTCTTTTTTGTTTATTGTTTCGCTCTTTAATTTTTTTATATATTTTTTTAAACTTACACAAAATAAAATAAAATAAAATAAACAAAAGTGCCTAGAATGATGAAATGGTCATAAATTTATTAAATTGCATTAAAAAGACACTTTTTATAAATTTAAAATATGTTGAAAAATAAGGGTAAAATGAGTTATGATAGTTGTCCCTTTTTAACAATACTAATAATACAAAGATGGAAAAATCATTTTCCTTTTAGCTTTGTATAGTAAGTTTATAGAAAAATGAAATATAACATGGGGAAATCTGAATGAGTCTAAATTATTAGGTGACCAACCTCAAAAATAAAATTTAAAAATGGTTAAAATTAGGATTTGGCCGTATGCATGAAAATAAAATATTTTTTTCTGGTTTTTTAAAAGAAAAATTGATTTAAAAGTTTTTGATTTTTTTTGAAAATGTTTTGATTTTTTTTTTGAAATATTTCCGAGAAAACTGAGTATTTTAATACTAGATTTGTATTTTACAGTGTAAATATACAATCCGATATTATGCAAAATTGGTAGAAAAATATTTAACAAAATCACAAACTTTTTGAAATGATTTTTGAAAATTTTTTGGATTTTTTTGTTTTTGTAAAGAAATATATAATATAATATTATATATATTAAATAAATATTATTAAAACATGTGGGCTGGGTCGGCCCAGCTGACTGGGCCGAGCTCAATCCAGAATAGGTTGGCCAACATCGGCCCTAAATGGTTGGGCCGATCTCGGCCCAGAATATTTTCTTTTTAGTTTTTTTGGGCCGGGCTGGACCCAGCCTAAAAACTTGGGTTGGGCCAACACCGGCCCAACCCAGATGAAATGTTAATTATTTGCAGAATGTGAATAGTGCATGCAACCGAAATGGCTGCAGAAAATAGAGGTTGGCGGAGGAGCGACTCACTCGAAGCAGGAGTCTCGGCCGTGATCAAGAGGCTTATCTGGTGGTTCTGGCGGCGTTTCTGCAAGGAGCGGTGGCCGGAGTCATCCACGGGGAGAAGATGAAGACTTCTGTAGAAGTGAGAAAGAGGAAGAAACGGTGGCTGTTTCAGGCATGGGGGTGGCCGGCTTGTGGTTAAGATAGCTACCTGTGATGGAGCTAGTGGTGGAGAAGTTGTTTGGTGGCTGGAACGGCGGAGAGAGAGAGAGAGGGAGATAAAAACTGCAGAAATAGGGGCAAAGGGGCTGGTTTTTGGCCGATTTTGGACCCGAATTTCTCCTCCTTCAGGCTATGAAATGCACCCTTATTTATAGGAGGTGGAAGAGGGATATTTTGTCTTTAATGGTGCCAAATCTTGGCCTTTGGTTTGGTTGGTAAGCATCTCAACCGTTAGTTCACAGTGTGCACCTCGAACTGCCAAATTTGACAGTCCAAGGCCGCTCGAGTTGGCTATTTTAGGCTAGTCATCGGAGTAGTTTTGATGTTAATAAGCCTGAATGGACGATACACGGTGATAGAAGGAGTTCAGGAGACTATTTTGGTGCATGAGTTGTCAATTTTGATGGATGTATGAGGCATTAAATGCACCTTAAAAGTAGCTACCTGAGCTGTCATTTTCGGGCAAAAATCGGGGAAGACAATGTACAGTGCCCAGACAACACGTCGTCTGGTCCTTTTTTTTTAAAAAAAAAGCAGAAACGGCGACGTTTTGGGTTAATAAAGGAGTTTTGACTGATTTTTAATTTAGTCCGCGTTCTTTCAAATTATTTCAATTGAACCCCTAATTGACCCTAAACCTTTGATTTAATGCAATTAGGCCCTTGCTGAAACTTCAATTAGAACCCCAAGTTTGCGCGCCTTTTACAGTGTAGTCTTTGGTCTCGAATTTATGCAATTTTATCCCTAATTGACCATTAAACTTTTAATTTCTTCAATTTGACCCCCAGATTTTGTCAATTAAGCCCCCCAATTGTGGCGTCTTTTGCAGTTTGGTCCTTGGCTGTAAATTTTGTCAATTTTGATCCCTAATTGACCAAAAAACTTCAATTTTATTGCAATTTGACCCCTAATTTCAATCAATTAACTTGGTAAAAATTAAATTTGGTCTCTTAAAATTCTAATCTTCTCAATTAAGCCCAAATTAGGCTCCTAAACTCAATTTTTCACCAATTAAGCCCCAAATAAAATTAATTTGACCCATTTAAAGTATAATTAAGTCCTTGCACTTAATTAAATCCTTAAATTGGACCCAAATTAATTTTTAAACATAATTAAAATTTAATTTGGTCCATGATTAAATCAAATTGGCCTATTAAAAATTTAATTATGTCATTGGACTTAATTTTTATGCAAATTCATCTAATAATAATTTAATTTGACCTTGAATTTCCATTTTTTCTTCATTTTTGGGCATAATGGGGTAGAATTAGGCCTTGAATTTTCCTCCAAAAATTGTAGCTTGATTTTTGCTTATTTTTGCAGTCTTCTTGATCTGCTTTCTCCACATTCCCAGTCTTTATTTTATTTTTTAATTTCTATTTTGAAAAAGAAATTGATTTTTGGGGAATAACCCAGAACTGAGTTATGACAATCATTATCATTATTTTTTTTCCCATGAACTCTTTAAACTCAATAAAATGAGAAAACTTTGTAAAACATGTAGGTCTAATTGATAAAAACCCCTACAACCTTCATCAATCTTTTCCTTATCAAATTATTTAAAAAAAAAACAAGTTATCTAAATAGAAATGCAGAAATAGGTATGGGGTTTGGTGTAACACATAGATTTATGATTAGGTTTATAAACTAGATCCAAATTTAAAATTGAGATCTATATCCTAAATTTTCATCCATAACCACAACTTTAGCTTGCCTTAGATTATTTATTGATTAGAGAGAGAGAGGATACTCAATTATAATCCTTTTTATCCTTAAAAAATCTTAGAATTACAATAATTTTTTAATTAGTGCAATTAGCTATTTATTTATTTATTTATTGAATACCATTTATCTTTCTTTTTTTTCTTTTTGAGAAGAGAAGACAATGATTTCATTATACTAAATAAAGAACAAATAAATCACTATTTTCATATTATACTCAATAAAATTATAACTTGTTGTTTGGAAACATAATCAGTAGCATTAACATTGTAAAATAGTTTTTTTAAGTAATAACTAGTTCTTGCAATGATTTGGACAACAAAGAAAATCCTTTAAAATTTTTACATATCAGCTTCCATGTATAAAAACTAGTTACATCTCACACATTTAGATAAGTTTGAGTCACCATGAATCAATGACAAAATGAGCCACACTACTAGACCTTGTTAATAGAATCATCAAACTTTATTAAAAATAAGTAAAATCATGATGAATTAGGAGAGGAAGTAGTCAATGTATGACTACATAGATCTAAACATATTATTCAGATCTATACACATAAAGTTAAAAAGGGGGGAATTACATCCAATCTTTGATAGTTTGATTGTATTTTTATTTTGCTTCCATGTTTTTAGAAATTACACTTTATATATTTGGTAAACTTAAAATTTAAAACAAGATAAAAAGATAAATCTACACTCTTGTATAATACAGCACAATCATACAAAGTACATGTTAATCTAGTGTACACAAATTTGGATTCTCTTTTCATACAATTTATTACCCTTTAAGATTCTTTTTTCTTTCTTTTCTATGCAAATAAAAATTTTGTAAGTTCCATCCTACTTTTGATAGATTAATTATATCTAGGGTAAGATGTCAAAGACACTTATAAATTGTCAATTACTAGTTTGAATACATGGGAAATTACAAGTTCTTTTTTTTTAAAAACCTTGATTAACTTCAAAATTGAGCATATCCTTCTCAAATATTTATTTGTAAATTTACTCCTGAAAGAGAGGAAAAAGTGATGTCCTAGGTCTCAAGTCTATATATGTTTATTTTCTCCCTCTTGTAGAGTTTTGAATTATGGTTAATTGTTTCTCCTTTCCTTATCCTGATATTTTAACTTGCATTCTCATTTCTTCATCCAACATTCTTGTAATTCCTAACTTGTAATTATAAGTGTGAACTTGAAAATTACATTACATGTCGAATATTGTTGTTCCTTTAGATGACAAGGAACTTGTTTAGTTGTAAGAGTATTTTGCTTATTTTAACTTTTCCTCTTCTGGCTGTATATGGGCTTGATGTGAACCTTTGGGATAGCAATCTTGAGACCCACAATAAAGTAAATAAAAAACCTAAGAAAGCCAAAATTCAGGTTTTGATAGAAATCTTGACCTGGATATAACTCTGCACCTAAGAACCAAATACAGTGAAAAAGAACTTGGACCTGAAGTATGCGAAGACACCACAAGCTAATTCTACCTTGATAAGTCAGGTGATGATCTTTGTCCTAGTAAATAGAAAAGTGTTGCATCATGCAAAATAAAAGTTTATTCAAAATATTATGGCTGCTAAATTTTACACAAAGAAAACAATAAATAGTCCTCCTAAATAACCCTAATAGACCCTTATTGGGTTACAAACCAATGAGCTCAAGCTAATAATTATCTAACACAAGTCTAATGCCTAAAACAACCTTAAAACATTGATTTTAAACCAAAACAAACTCAAACTAAAATATAAACCCTAAACTGAATGTAAATATTCAAATAATAAAATAAAACAACAAATAAAACCTTAAAATAATTCATATTAATTCAAAGAAATAATCTAGCCCAAAAGTAATATGTCATTAAATACTTCAACCTTCCTTTCCTTTATAACTAGGATAAATAATGAATCATTGTAAGAAAAGGATTTTAGAACATTAAGGAATTCATAACACACTTGAAAACTATGTTGCTACCCATTAACCAAGAAAATCCTAAAAATAAGTTGTTGAATATCCTTATATTATGAAGAAAAGAATCCTCTTTAAATAGAAAATCCACAAATCAAAAGATAACAAATAACAAATCCATATTGCATTTGTTAACCTATATTGTAAGACTTTTATGAACACCGATTGACCTGAAATTTTATCTTAATATAGAAAAATATATAAAGAGACTCATGGTAAAATTTCAGCCCAATCTAATGGTTGGATTAAGAGTTATGCTCAATAGTGTAAAACTAGATAGTAAACACAATTACGCTAAAATTTGAATTTTCTTGTTCAATATTTTCTTGGATCATATCAAGGTTGTAGGATTATATTTATTACGTTGGGAGAATTGCTTGTGTAAAAAGAATTGGGTTGGCAATATCACTAGTGAATCAAAATGAAATTAAGTGGTTTAAACAATTAGAGATGTGTTAGTTTTTTAATACAAGAAAAATTACAAGTTCTCTGTATTTATATGTAAAGAAATGATGCTAGTGTAAATGAATGCTTTAAGGAAGATATGGAAGATGAAAACCATCTTGTATTATCGAATAAATTTTGAAAAGAAAAATTAAAAGTATCTTTATTTAGTATTAAAGACTATCTTGTGTTATTTTTTTCTTAATAAATTTGGTGATGATGATAAATAAATAGAATATGATGGTGGTGTAGAGAGAAATGTTGATAATGCCCATCACATGTTTGATAAAGATTGAAAATTAAAAAGAAAATGAAAAAGAAGTTAACTATAGTGGCTAGGGTTTTTTTAGTTTAATGGTAGAGTTGTAATATCAATATTGCAAGGGCTTTTTAGTTATTAAATAAAATATAATGGCAATTTTGTATAAATTCTTATATTTTTTATTGAATTTTTTTAGAAGGATGTAAAGTATTATAAAGTTATTAAAGTTTAGAATGTAAAGTGTAATTTTTCAAAATACAAAGAAAAAAAGACAATTAAACTATAGGAAGCTCAATGTAATTTCTAAAAAAAACAAATTGATAATATAAAACCAAGAATAAAAAAAAAGATTGTTGTTGGAGAACTGTTCAATGAAAAATTTGTTTCTTGTTTATGTACATCCTTAAATTTTTAATAATTATTATACTAATTCATTTATTTTTAATTATTTTTACTAAGTTATGTATTTTCAAATATATACAATTTAAAATGAATCTTTTTTATATACAAAGCAATACAATACTTTTTCCCAATATTATTTTCTCCTTTTACTGGGAGTTTCATATAAAAAGCAAAAAAAAAAATCTCTTATCAATAATCTTATCTTAGCAGTTTTTTAATTTCTTTTTATTAGGAGTTTTTTTCTTCCTTGTTCATCAAGGCTTTTCATCTTTTCCATTCTTGTTATTTTCTTATATTTATTAATATATCTTAAACTTTCATTGTAAAGTTTTTCTATATTATTTTATGAACTTATTCATATATCTTAAACTTTCAAAAAGGTTTTCTTCTAAAAGCCATTAAAGAAAGCAACTTTCAAGGATTAATCTTGTTTATTGTCATGGTTTCTATAATAATTTTTTTATTTTTTTTTAATTTAAATATTTGTTTTCATTAATATTTTTTTTTTTATCTAAGTTAAATCTATTTGTAAACACTCTTTTGTTTTTTCATAATTAATGACTTACAAAGGATTTCATCCTTTTATTTTAATTATGGTTGTTAGAAATCTCTTTTACCAATTGATGATATCATTTTATCAATTATGTAATCATATTCACAATAACCAATTTGATGATTGGTTGAAATAATTGTCAAGGAAAGATCATAGAATTTGGTAAGGAGTTTCTTCCGATCATACAATCATATTCACAATAAGTTATAGGATTGGATGATATAACTTTAGATATATATATGTTACAATTAATACATGTTTGAAATTAGATGATATGGAAGTTTTGATGGTTACTCTTTTTTTTTTTATCTTAAAATTTAGGAAGCAATAAAATGATGTAGCTACCATTAAATTTTACATCTATTCATTTGTTTTTACACATGCAAATAATATATCATTTGTAAAAATTATTTTCATTTATCATACTTTGTTACATCCATTAAAGAATGTATTTTTCTATGTAGAGATACTGTTAATCTTATACTCTTATTATAATATTAATGAAATCTCTTATCAATATTGAAAAACAAAATTAAATGTGGTTTGAAAAGTTATAAATAACAGTCATTTGGTATAACTTTTGTTTTCTGTTTTAGTTGTTTATTTTTTGTTTTAAGTTTTTTTTTATTGATTTTTAAAAATTGAAAACTTGTTTGGCTTACTATTTTTTTTTTCAAAAAATACATGTTGTTTTAATTGGATATATGAGTTATAGATACTAACCCTTAATCTCTCCAAACTCGAAACTCATGTACCTCATATCCGATTCATGTTCCAACCCCACCTCGATCCCAATTTAAACCTTGGATATTTAGGACCTAATTCCGACCCCACCCGTAAGCACTTTAGATCTAGTTCTAATTCAAAAGAGGGCTTTTTAGTCCTAATCTCAAAAGGGGCTCCTTAGTCCTAGACCAAATTCAATACATGGAAGCTTATTCTAGTCTAAACTTTAAACACTTCAATCATAGTCTCAAAGTGAACCGTAGGCATCTCATACCTAGTTTAGGTTAAAGCCCCAACTTAATCTTGACCTATAACCCGAGTGTCCTAGATTTAATGTTGGTCTGAACCTTGTTAATAATCCTAATCTAAGACTCGAGTGCCCTAGGATCTCTTTTTGATATGAAACTCAAAATTAATTATAACTCAACACTTGAGTTGTCCTAGACTTGATCCTGGTTGAAACCTCGATTTGGGTTTTGGCTTATACTATAGGCGCCCTAAATCGCTCAAATTTGATCTTGATATGAACCTCGAGCTCCTTAAACCTAGTCCAAATCCAAACTCTATCATGACCTATACTCCAAGCACTTATATCTTAGTCTCGGGCCAAACTTCAAGCCTTATAATCTCAAACTTAGGGCGCCTCAAACTCTGTCCTAGCTCAAACCCGATTTCTTAGACCTAATCTGTCATTGAATCCTAAACCTTTTATAAAGGTCTTGGCTTGTACCAGATGTCTCGGTCATAGCCTAGACCTTAAGCCCTAACACTAACACTTGCTCCTAGGCTAACATTAGGCAACCTGGACCATGTCCAAATCCTAACCAAAGGGACTCGTCCTAGCCTAAATCCTAAATGCCCCATACTTGATCCCAACCCTAACCTCAGGTCCTTAAGTTATAATCCTAGTTTGACCCTCTACATCTTAAGTAGAGTTCTAACCAAAATTCCTTTAATCCTTGAACCTTGTCTTAACAAGAACCTCAAACATCTCAAACCTTATCTCTATTTGAACAAATCATTAGTTCAAGCCCAAACCCCTGACACCTGGGACCTAGTCTCGGATGACTCTTGAGCGCCTCAAGCTATATCTTTGTTCGAACCCTTTATCACCGATTTTCTAACTCTTGAAACTAACATAACTCCCAAAATATAAGCTAAAAGTTTAGAAATTAATTTTGAAAACCACTTTTTTTTGTTTTCAAACTTATTGCCAGTCATTTTTCTCAAAAAAAAACCAAT
>Ga0325403_1006616_pt1 | contig 11046 bp, 3 predicted proteins | sample PopdelMetagenome_19_FD_205665 | JGI IMG/M metagenome (GOLD analysis project Ga0325403, IMG submission 205665) | Populus deltoides microbial communities from Bellville, Georgia, United States - Xylem-PdKOR-R4 | ecosystem: Host-associated > Plants > Phyllosphere > Stem > Wood/Secondary xylem...
ATTGGTTTTTTTTTGAGAAAAATGACTGGCAATAAGTTTGAAAACAAAAAAAAGTGGTTTTCAAAATTAATTTCTAAACTTTTAGCTTATATTTTGGGAGTTATGTTAGTTTCAAGAGTTAGAAAATGAATGATAAAGGGTTCGAACAAGAATATAGCTTGAGACGCTCAAGAGTCATCCGGGACTAGGTCCCAAGTGTTAGGGGTTTGGGCCTGAACTAGTGATTTGTTCAAATAGAGATAAGGTTTGAGATGCTTGAGGTTCTTGTTAAGACAAGGTTCAAGGATTAAAGGAATTTTGGTTAGAACTGTGCTCAAGATGTAGAGGGTCAAACTAGGATTATAACTTAGGGACCTGAGGTTAGAGTTGGGATCAAGTATGGGGCATTTGGGATTTAGGCTAGGACGAGTCCTTTTGGTTAGGATTTGGACATGGTCTAGGTTGCCTAATGTTAGCCTAGGAGCAAGTGTTAGGGCTTAAGGTCTAGGCTATGACCGAGACATCTATGGTACAAGCCAAGACCTTTTATAAGAGGTTTAGGATTCAATGACAAATTAGGTCTAAGAAATCGGGTTTGAGCTAGGACAGAGTTTGAGGCGCCCTAGGTTTGAGTTTATAAGGCTTAAAGTTTGGCCCGAGACTAAGATATAAGTGCTTGGAATATAGGTCATGATAGGGTTTGGATTTGGACTAGGTTTAAGGAGCTCGAGGTTCATATCAAGATCAAATTTGAGCGATTTAGGGCGCCTATAGTATAAGCCAAGACCCAAATCGAGGTTTCAACCAGGATCAAGTTTAGGACAACTCGAGTTTTGAGTTATAATTAATTTTGAGTTTCATATCAGAAAGAGATCCTAGGGCACTCGAGTCTTAGATTAGGATTATTAACAAGGTTCAGACCAAGATTAAATCTAAGACACTCGGGTTATAGGTCAAGATTAAGTTGGGGCTTTAACCTAAACTAGGTATGAGATGCCTACGGTTCACTTTGAGACTGTGATTGAAGTGTTTAAAGTTTAGACTAGAATAAACTTCCATGTTTTGAATTTGGTCTAGGACTAAGGAGCCCCTTTTGAGATTAGGACTAAAAAGCCCCCTTTTGAATTAGAACTGGATCTAAAGTACTTAAGGGTGGGGTCGGAATTAGGTCCTAAATATCCAAGGTTTAAATTGGGATCGAGGTAGGGTTGGAACATAAATCGGATATGAGGTACATGAGTTTCGAGTCTGGAGAGATTAAGGGTTAGTATCTATAACTCATATATCCAATTAAAACAACATGTATTTTTTGAAAAAAAAAATAGTAAGCCAAACAAGTTTTCAATTTTTAAAAACCAATAAAAAAAACTTAAAACAAAAAATAAACAACTAAAACAAAAAACAAAAGTTATACCAAATGACTGTTATTTATAACTTTTCAAACCACATTTAATTTTGTTTTTCAATATTGATAAGAGATTTTATTAATATTATAATAAGAGTATAAGATTAACAGTATATCTACATAGAAAAATACATTCTTTAATGGATGTAACAAAGTACGATGAATGAAAATAATTTTTACAAATGATATATTATTTGCATGTGTAAAAACAAAATAATAGATGTGAAATTTAATGGTAGCTACATCATTTTATTGCTTCCTAAATTTTAAGATTAAAAAAAAAGAAAGAGTAACCATCAAAACTTCCATATCATCTAATTTCAAACATGTATTAAATGTAACATATGTATATCTAAAGTTATATCATCCAATCCTATAACTTATTGTGAATATGATTGTATAATCAGAAGAAACTCCTTACTAAATTCTATGATCTTTCCTTGACAATTATTTCAACCAATCACCAAATTGGTTATTGTGAATATGATTACATAATTGATAAAATGATATCATCAATTGGTAAAAGAGATTTCTAACAACCATAATTAAAATAAAAGGATGAAATCCTTTGTAAGTCATTAATTATGAAAAAACAAAAGAGTGTTTACAAATAGATTTAACTTAGATAAAAAAAAAAATATTAATGAAAACAAATATTTAAATTAAAAAAAAATAAAAAAATTATTATAGAAACCATGACAATAAACAAGATTAATCCTTGAAAGTTGCTTTCTTTAATGGCTTTTAGAAGAAAACCTTTTTGAAAGTTTAAGATATATGAATAAGTTCATAAAATAATATAGAAAAACTTTACAATGAAAGTTTAAGATATATTAATAAATATAAGAAAATAACAAGAATGGAAAAGATGAAAAGCCTTGATGAACAAGGAAGAAAAAAACTCCTAATAAAAAGAAATTAAAAAACTGCTAAGATAAGATTATTGATAAGAGATTTTTTTTTTTGCTTTTTATATGAAACTCCCAGTAAAAGGAGAAAATAATATTGGGAAAAAGTATTGTATTGCTTTGTATATAAAAAAGATTCATTTTAAATTGTATATATTTGAAAATACATAACTTAGTAAAAATAATTAAAAATAAATGAATTAGTATAATAATTATTAAAAATTTAAGGATGTACATAAACAAGAAACAAATTTTTCATTGAACAGTTCTCCAACAACAATCTTTTTTTTTATTCTTGGTTTTATATTATCAATTTGTTTTTTTTAGAAATTACATTGAGCTTCCTATAGTTTAATTGTCTTTTTTTCTTTGTATTTTGAAAAATTACACTTTACATTCTAAACTTTAATAACTTTATAATACTTTACATCCTTCTAAAAAAATTCAATAAAAAATATAAGAATTTATACAAAATTGCCATTATATTTTATTTAATAACTAAAAAGCCCTTGCAATATTGATATTACAACTCTACCATTAAACTAAAAAAACCCTAGCCACTATAGTTAACTTCTTTTTCATTTTCTTTTTAATTTTCAATCTTTATCAAACATGTGATGGGCATTATCAACATTTCTCTCTACACCACCATCATATTCTATTTATTTATCATCATCACCAAATTTATTAAGAAAAAAATAACACAAGATAGTCTTTAATACTAAATAAAGATACTTTTAATTTTTCTTTTCAAAATTTATTCGATAATACAAGATGGTTTTCATCTTCCATATCTTCCTTAAAGCATTCATTTACACTAGCATCATTTCTTTACATATAAATACAGAGAACTTGTAATTTTTCTTGTATTAAAAAACTAACACATCTCTAATTGTTTAAACCACTTAATTTCATTTTGATTCACTAGTGATATTGCCAACCCAATTCTTTTTACACAAGCAATTCTCCCAACATAATAAATATAATCCTACAACCTTGATATGATCCAAGAAAATATTGAACAAGAAAATTCAAATTTTAGCGTAATTGAGTTTACTATCTAGTTTTACACTATTGAGCATAACTCTTAATCCAACTATTAGATTGGGCTGAAATTTTACCATGAGTCTCTTTATATATTTTTCTATATTAAAATAAAATTTCAGGTCAATCGGAGTTCATAAAAGTCTTACAATATAGGTTAACAAATGCAATATAGATTTGTTATTTGTTATCTTTTAATTTGTGGATTTTCTATTTAAAGAGGATTCTTTTCTTCATAATATAAGGATATTCAACAACTTATTTTTAGGATTTTCTTGGTTAAAAAAGAATCCTTAATGGGTATCAACATAGTTTTCAAGTGTGTTATGGATTCCTTAATGTTCTAAAATCCTTTTCTTACAATGATTCATTATTTATCCTAGTTATAAAGGAAAGGAAGGTTGAAGTATTTAATAACATTACTTTTGGGCTAGATTATTTCTTTGAATTAATATGAATTATTTTAAGGTTTTATTTGTTGTTTTATTTTATTATTTGAATATTTACATTCAATTTAGGGTTTATATTTTAGTTTGAGTTTGTTTTGGTTTAAAATAAATGTTTTAAGGTTGTTTTAGGCATTAGACTTGTGTTAGATAATTATTAGCTTGGGCTCATTGGTTTGTAACCCAATAAGGGTCTATTAGGGTTATTTAGGAGGACTATTTATTGTTTTCTTTGTGTAAAATTTAGCAGCCATAATATTTTGAATAAACTTTTATTTTGCATGATGCAACACTTTTCTATTTACTAGGACAAAGATCATCACCTGACTTATCAAGGTAGAATTAGCTTGTGGTGTCTTCGCATACTTCAGGTCCAAGTTCTTTTTCACTGTATTTGGTTCTTAGGTGCAGAGTTATATCCAGGTCAAGATTTCTATCAAAACCTGAATTTTGGCTTTCTTAGGTTTTTTATTTACTTTATTGTGGGTCTCAAGATTGCTATCCCAAAGGTTCACATCAAGCCCATATACAGCCAGAAGAGGAAAAGTTAAAATAAGCAAAATACTCTTACAACTAAACAAGTTCCTTGTCATCTAAAGGAACAACAATATTCGACATGTAATGTAATTTTCAAGTTCACACTTATAATTACAAGTTAGGAATTACAAGAATGTTGGATGAAGAAATGAGAATGCAAGTTAAAATATCAGGATAAGGAAAGGAGAAACAATTAACCATAATTCAAAACTCTACAAGAGGGAGAAAATAAACATATATAGACTTGAGACCTAGGACATCACTTTTTCCTCTCTTTCAGGAGTAAATTTACAAATAAATATTTGAGAAGGATATGCTCAATTTTGAAGTTAATCAAGGTTTTTTAGAAAAAAAAACTTGTAATTTCCCATGTATTCAAACTAGTAATTGACAATTATAAGTGTCTCTGACATCTTACCCTAGATATAATTAATTATCAAAAGTAGGATGGAACTTACAAAATTTTTATTTGCATAGAAAAGAAAGAAAAAAGAATTTTAAAGGGAAATAAATTGTATGAAAAGAGAATCCAAATTTGTGTACACTAGATTAACATGTACTTTGTATGATTGTGCTGTATTATACAGGAGTGTAGATTTATCTTTTTATCTTGTTTTAAATTTTAAGTTTACCAAATATATAAAGTGTAATTTCTAAAAACATGGAGGCAAAATAAAAATACAATCAAACTATCAAAGATTGGATGTAATTTCCCCCCCCCCCCCTTTTTAACTTTATATGTATAGATATGAATAATATGTTTAGATCTATGTAGTCATACATTGACTACTTCTTCTCCTAATTCATCATGATTTTTCTTATTTTTAATAAAGTTTGATGATTCTATTAACAAGGTCTATTAGTGTGGTCCATTCTGTCATTGATTCATGGTGACTCAAACTCATCTAAATGTGTGAGATGTAATTAGTTTTTATACATGGAAGCTGATATGTAAGAATTTTAAAGGATTTTCTTTGTCGTCCAAATCATTGCAAGAACTAGTTATTACTTAAAAAACTATTTTACAATGTTAATGCTACTGACTATGTTTCCAAACAACAAGTTATAATTTTATTGAGTATAATATGAAAATAGTGATTTATTTGTTCTTTATTTAGTATAATGAAATTATTGTCTTCTCTTCTCAAAAAGAAAAAAAAGAAAGATAAATGGCATTCAATAAATAAATAAATAGCTAATTGCACTAATTAAAAAATTATTGTAATTCTAAGATTTTTTAAGGATAAAAAGTATTATAATTGAGTATCCTCTCTCTCTCTAATCAATAAATAATCTAAGGCAAGCCAAAGTTGTGCTTATGGATGAAAATTTAGGATATAGATCTCAATTTTTTAATTTGGATCTAGTTTATAAACCTAATCATAAATCTATGTGTTACACTAAACCCCATACCTATTTCCGCATTCCTATTTAGATAACTTGTTTTTTTTAAAAAAATAATTTGATAAGGAAAAGATTGATGAAGGTTGTAGGGGTTTTTATCAATTAGACCTACATGTTTTTCAAAGTTTTCTCATTTTATTGAGTTTAAAGAGTTCATAGGAAAAAAAAATAATGATAATGATTGTCATAACTCAATTCTGGGTTATTCCCCAAAAATCAATTTCTTTTTCAAAATAGAAATTAAAAAATAAAATAAAGACTGGGAATGTGGAGAAAGCAGATCAAAAAAGACTGTAAAAATAGGCAAAAATCAAGCTGCAATTTTTGGAGGAAAATTCAAGGCCTAATTCTACCCCATTATGCCCAAAAATGAAGAAAAAATGGAAATTCAAGGTCAAATTAAATTATTATTGGATGAATTTGCATAAAAATTAAGTCCAATGACATAATTAAATTTTTCATAGGCCAATTTGATTTAATCATGGGCCAAATTAAATTTTAATTATGTTTAAGAATTAATTTGGGTCCAATTTAAGGATTTAATTAAGTGCAAGGACTTAATTATACTTTAAATGGGTCAAATTAATTTTATTTGAGGCTTAATTGGTGAAAAATTGAGTTTGGGAGCCTAATTTGAGCTTAATTGAGAAGATTGGAATTTTAAGAGACCAAATTTAATTTTTACCAAGTTAATTGATTGAAATTAGGGGCCAAATTGCAAGAAAATTGAAGTTTTTGGATCAATTGGGGGTTAAATTGATAAAATTTGCAGCCAAGGACCAAACTGCAAAAGGCGCCACAATTGGGGGGCTTAATTGACAAAATCTAGGGGTCAAATTGAAGAAATTAAAACTTTAATGGTCAATTAGGGCTGAAATTGCATAAATCCGAGACCAAGGACTACACTGTAAAAGGCGCGCAAACTTGGGGTTCCAATTGAAGTTTCGGCAAGGGCTTAATTGCATTAAATCAAAGGTTTAGGGTCAATTAAGGGTTCAATTGAAATAATTTGAAAGAACACAGACTAAATTGAAAATCAGTCAAAACTCCTTTATTAACACAAAACGTCGCCGTTTCTGCTCTTTTTTTAAAAAAAAGGACCAGACGACGTGTTGTCTGGGCACTGTTTATTGTCTTCCCCGATTTTTGCCCGAAAATGACAGCTCAGGGAGCTACTTTTAAGATGCATTTAATGCCTCATACGTCCACCAAAATTGACAACTCATGCACCAAAATGGTCTCCTAAACTCCCTCTATCACCGTGTATCGTCCGTTCAGGCCTATTAACAACAAAACTACTCCGATGACTGGCCTAAAATAGCCAACTCGAGCGGCCTTGGACTGTCAAATTTGGCAGTTCGAGGTGCACACTTTAAACTAACGGTTGAGATGCTTACCAACCAAATTAAAGGCCTAGATTTGGCACCATTAAAGACAAAATATCCCTTTTCCACCTCCTATAAATAGGGGTGCATTTCATAGCCTGAAGGAGGAGAAATTCGGGTCCAAAATTGGCCAAAACCAGCCCCTCTGCACCTATTTTTGCAGTTTTTATCTCCCTCTCTCTCTCTCTCTTCGCCGTTCCAGCCACAAAACAACTTCTCCACCACAAGCTCCACCACAGGTAGCTATCCTAACCACAAGCCGACCACCCCCACGCCTGAAACAGCCACCGTTTCTTCCTCTCTCTCACTTCTGCAGAAGTCTTCATCTTCTCCCCGTGGATGACTCCGGCCACCGCTCCTCGCAGAAACGCCTCCAGAACCACCAGATAAGCCTCTTGATCACGGCCGAGACTCCTGCTTCGAGTGAGTCGCTCCTCCGCCAACCTCTATTTTCTGCAGCCATTTCGGTTGCATGCACTGTTCACATTCTGCAAATAATTAACATTTCATCTGGGTTGGGCCGGTGTTGGCCCAACCCAAGTTTCTGGGCTGGGTCCAGCCCGACCTAAAAAACTAAAAAAGAAAATATTTTGGGCCGAGATCGGCCCAACCATTTTGGGCCGATGTTGGCTAACCTATTCTGGATTGAGCTCGGCCCAGTCAGCTGGGCCGACCCAGCCCACATGTTTTAATAATATTTATTTAATACATATAATATTATATTATATATATTTCTTTACAAAAACAAAAAAATCCAAAAAAATTTCAAAAATCATTTCAAAAAGTTTGTGATTTTCTTAAATATTTTTCTACCAATTTTGCATAATATCGGATTGTATATTTACACTGTAAAATACAAATCCAGTATTAAAATACTCAGTTTTCTCCGAAATATTTCAAAAAAAATTCAAAACATTTTCAAAAAAAATCAAAAACTTTTAAATCAATTTTCCTTTTAAAAAACAACAAAAAAAATATTTTATTTTCATGCATACGGCCAAATCCTAATTTTAACCATTTTTAAATTTTATTTTTGAGGTTGGTCACCTAATAATTTAGACTCATTCAGATTTCCCCATGTTATATTTCATTTTTCTACAAACTTACTATACAAAGCTAAAAGGAAAATGATTTTTCCATCTTTGTACTATTAGTATTGTTAAAAAGGGACAACTATCATAACTCATTTTACCCTTATTTTTCAACATATTTTAAATTTATAAAAAGTGTCTTTTTAATGCAATTTAATCAATTTATGACCATTTCATCATTCTAGGTACTTTTATTTATTTTATTTTATTTTGTGTAAGTTTAAAAAAATATATAAAAAAAATTAAGGAGCGAAACAATAAACAAAAAAGAGAAGTGGAACCAAGATGATTGAGGATCAAATATTATAATGAAAGATTATTCAAATGAGGAAGAGAAAAATAAATAGAGATTCAAGCAAGCTTGAAAAAAAATATAAAAATAGATCCTTTATAGTCAAGAAAAGAAAATAAATTAATCTTTGATCAAAAAATTTTCAAATTTGAAATCCCCCTCCATAAAGGTAATAATGTAAAAATCTTACTATTTTGACTTTTCTTATTCTAATACTAACCATAAAAATATAAATAGAGGACAAATCAATGAGGAGATGAAACAAAAAGATTATCCATAAAAGAATAGAAAAAAAAACCAAAAACCGAAAGCTCTTTTCTCCCTAAATAGAAAACCTAGCTGCTTTCTGTCAGCCCTATCTCCCACACCTTCACTCAACAACACCAATTATCATCTACCATCCTTTTGGGTTTAATTCTCACATTTTAAAAGTGAAGATTAGGTCTTGTTGTTAGACTCAAATTCTAAATTATTATTTTAAGTTCTAACATTCATTTATATTCAAAAATAAAAGCGTATATATTATTTTAGGCAAACTCTTAGCATGTACATACAATACAGGTTTTTATCATTAAAAACAAACACGAAACATCTTACTTTATGTAGAATATTTTATGATAATTTTCATCTTCTTTACAACATAACCAGTCCCTACCTATAACATTTAAAAACTAGTAAGGGTTTCTAGTTACCATAAAACTATATAGTGACTTATTTTCTCATTTTTAACCTTTTGACCTGTAGTTCACCTATATGTCCCATGCAACACATGTCATTGACTTGATGAAAACTCATCGATGCCTTAATGAACTTATATTAAAGTTAAAAACACTATTATAAGCCTACACTAGAAGACACATGATGCTAACTTGATGAAAACTCATCGACATAATTTTTATTATTTGTTCAAAAGTAAATACACACATACATATATACGTAAAAATTTCAACAACAAGGCTAAACCATTACATGTCAGATAAACTTGTTGCATCCTATCCTCTCAATCACATCACGGAGTATTGATTCTAACTTTATTGCACTTAAAAAATCAAGCTCTAATAGCCTCGTATCCCTGGAGTTGCAACACAGAAGTGTGAACCCCAACACCTCAAATATTTCACAATCATTCCCATTAAATTAACAATCAATTAATAATAATAAAAAATAAAAATATTTTATCAAAATATTCAATAACATGTTAAAAATTATTCAAAAGTTCATTTAGGGTTTAAAATTGACCTTTTGAAATGGTTGGGTGTGGTTGAAAAATGCTAAAACTATTTTGACAATGGCGACATATGGTAGACATGTATGGTTGAGCTGTCAAGGCTACAATGCATAGTTACACCTGCTGGTGAAGGCGCATCAACCACAACATTAGATATGCTTCTTTTTCTTCTTCTTCCATTCTATACCAGTTGTAAGCTTCACCACCATTTACAGGAGAAGATTGGCCCACCCAAAGTTTCAACTTCTTTTCTCTTCATTTTATTCACTGTTATTTATGTGGCTCATGCTATCACCACGGGTTTGGCTATTGATGGATTTGCTTCAAAGGGTTGTTACAATTTCATTTTCTTTTACTGGTGGCTGTTATGGTGGTTGGTGAAAGGGAGGTTGATCGGTGATGAAAGATAAAGGAGATGGCTTGTTAAGGCGGGAGGAAAATATGTTGCTGTCATGGAGAAAGATTGATCGACTTTTTAAAGGTTGTCCATAGTGTTGGTGGCTATGGTGGTGGTGGTTGGCGTTGATGGTGGAGAGAAATGAGAAATGGGGGTTATCACGAGTATTATTTCTTTTTCTTTTTTCTTTTAATTTCTCTCTCTTTTTTTATACACATATTTATTTTTAATTTCTCTCCCATTTTCTCTACAATTCACCCCCTTTTTATAATATTTAATATTCATTTATTCCTCCACTATATTTACTTTTTGACATTTTTTTTTATCTCATCACATTTCTAACCTTTCATTCCTTTCTTGCCTTATCTATTTATCTTTAAATTGTATAGAGAAGTGGTTTAAAAATGTTCATATTAGTCCATAATCCCTTCCTTTATTATTACCATGCTCACTAAACTTTTTGTTTCCTTGATTTTTTTCTCAAAATGTTAATTTTTGGAAATTCATTACCATGAAAATAATAAACAAAAAGGTTGAAAATTACAAAATGACTAATAATTGGATGAGGATTGTTGAAAATGAATTTTTAAAGTTTTTTAATATTTTTTTAAATACAATTAAAATAAGGGATCAACATCGAGTTACTATAAATAATTCCTTAACTACCATTGACCATCTTTAATTATTTTTTCTTTTCCCTTTCAAAGATGCCTTTTTTTAATAAAAGTTTCTAGCTGGCCTCCTCTCCTCTCTTTATTTTAATTTTTTAAAAAGAAAAAAACCAAATAAATTAAAAAGAACAGGGACTTAAAAAAATATAATTTATACAACCAGAAGGATTTGTTAATTAGCTTCGTTAAGTTAGAGTAATAAATTATTATTATTAACTCAAAACCAACCCGAAAAAAGCAAGAAAAAATAAATAAAATT
>Ga0325403_1006618_pt1 | contig 11045 bp, 3 predicted proteins | sample PopdelMetagenome_19_FD_205665 | JGI IMG/M metagenome (GOLD analysis project Ga0325403, IMG submission 205665) | Populus deltoides microbial communities from Bellville, Georgia, United States - Xylem-PdKOR-R4 | ecosystem: Host-associated > Plants > Phyllosphere > Stem > Wood/Secondary xylem...
CCTGCTACGGGTCAACAATATAGTAATGATCTATATGTGATCAACACCTTTCCATACCCATTTTATGTACCAAAACTATATCGTCCACATGGAAAGAAGAAGCCTTAACAAGCCAACTTGATTTACAGAAAACATGAAGCCATCGTATATAGCAATTAAACTTTTCCTGAGACCGACATAATACTTCCAAGTACAATCCATTTTACACATCAGTGTAATAGAAGCATGATTGATCCGGGCAAGATACAAGAATCTCCTATATACCGAAATCCTCACCTGAACCTTTCATCAGGCTCTCTGGCATTTGCATTTTTAAAAAAAAGTTGCACTTGACGAACATCAAAATAAAAAACGAACACCAACAACTTTGTAGTCGGATTATTTTTAACGACCAAAAGCTAAAAGCAGTGTCATAATTAACTGGATAAATTATAGTAGGATACTGCTTACTAGGATTGTGAACATAATGGGTATACATTTATGTGCAGAGATCATGGATGCCCACGTATATTTATGGATTTATTTACTAGGCAATCGTAGAAGGATTTTTGGTAAGTGGTCTTGGTCGTTGGTAATTCTGTCCCCTGACAAGGAGAGTTGTTTGGCATGTGGAGAAGGTTGTGTTGAGCCTAGTGATGATGGAGACTCGTAAACTACATCAACAAAGAACTTGAAAGGCTAATAATATTCACAAGTAATCCTTTAATGAAAAAGAGGAGCCGTGCCTGTTTGTAACAAATTGCATTACTTCAGGGTAACAAAGAGCATGTTAGATGTGTAGAAGAGGGGTTAAAATGACAAATGCTATGAAGCATTACAAAATCCATAATACCATAACTATGCAGCGGATGTTTAGCAAGACAACAATGGTGGGTATTAAGAAAAAAACAGTTGAAGCTAGAAATTGGAGCTACAAGTAACATTAGGTACTAAATTTAGTTGCATGCAATTTACACAATCGTACACTACTGCAAAGATTGTCATCATCTTGCTCGAATTATATATTATCACATCATGGAAAAACAGGTGAGAAAATGCTAGAGTGCATCTGTGAGAGTTGACAGGTTCTCATTGGAGCATAATACACGTACATGTTGATATAAACTCAATAAACATTGATTCAGCAGTTTTACTTACTGAAAAGATGCTTCACTAGAATAATCCCAGTCTATTCAGCAACACACCAGATGTAATACGCAAATTGAATACCATGATCTATATAGATCAAAAGACAGGAAAGCTAAATGCTGTGAAAGAGTAAAAGAAATCTCCGAACAAAATAGCACAAAATATCCAAAAATAAATCAAACATCAAGTAACAAGGCATATACCACCAAAATTCTTTAACCATAAACCATTCAGAAGATAGTTCTAGAGGAAAAGAAAAAACAATAGGAAAAACAGCCCCATTCATAAGAGGTTCAAACCACACATTCAATACATCATAGCTACTACCAGACAGATAGCCTAAAACATTTCATCTTCAATTTCAATCTACCTGACAGTAACAATGTCATCAATCTTCAAAATCATCCGCACACATTCTGCTGCCAGTGTGATGGAACTTGTGCTCACAAGCAGAGGCTGAACCACATTCTCCTCCAAAATATTTGTGATCTGCCCCTTCCTCACATTGATTCCTGCATTGATCTCTCCTTGAGCATGCCTATTCCTCAGTTCAGTCACAATAGTAATAGGATTCAACCCTGCATTCTCTGCCAAAGTATATGGTATAACCTCAAGTGCCTCAGCAAATGACTTCACACAGTATCCTTCCATCCCATGCAGCACCTTGGCCCATGCTCCAAGCTGTCTTGACAATTCAATCTCTGGTGCCCCACCTCCTGCAATCAAAAACTGTTTATTCACCAAACACCTAATGACACATAAGGCATCATGCAAGCTCCGCTCTGCCTCATCGAGAACTAACTGATTGGACCCACGTACAAGCACACAGGTAGTCCTTCCCATATCCTTAATCCCAGTAATCTTGACAATCTTCCCATCTCCAAGTGAAACCTCCTCAACAAGATCCGCATGCCCCAACTTTTCCTCTTTGAAATGCTCAATATTTGCAATGGGCAAACAATTCAAAGTCTTAGTAATGAACTCAATCTCATCCCTCTCCACATCCTTAATCACCAAAATCTTCGCTTTCGCCAGATAATGCAAGGACAAATCTGTCACCGCATCCCTCAAAATACTCTTCTGAATCAGCAACACATTACACCCAGTTGCCCTAATCTTCTTAATCATACCCAAAATATAATTCCTCTCTTCCTTCAGAATCCTATCCATTTGTGCATAATCAGATACCACTATACTCTGCTCAATATCAGTCTTCGGCGGGGAAATCTGAAACTGAATAACCGCAATCTTGGCATTCTCAACACGCGTCAGCCCACCTGCAGCATGACTCACTTTCTTATCAAAAACCAAACCCCTAACCATCTCAGTATCATCCACGGTTCCACCCAGCTTTTTCACTATCTTAATATCTCTAAGATCAACTAAATCTGGCTTCTCAGGATCCACAACAGTCAAAACAGCATCAACAGCTAATGGAGCTAGCAAAGACGAATACTGACTAACAACTTTACTATTTAATGAAGTACTAGCAGATTTCACCAACGAATCACGGTCCGTTAACTCTAACGGCACAGCCATTGCAGTTAAAACATCAACAGCTTTAATTGAAGCTTTATGTAATGAATCGGAGATTACCGTAGGGTGGATACCAGAGGAGAGGAGTGAAAGGCACTGCTTAAGCAACGATCCGGCAATAACAACGACGGTGGTGGTGCCGTCACCAGCAGCGGTGTCTTGAGATTTAGAGAGTTCAACAAGCATCTTCGCAGCCGGTTGGAGAACCTCCATCTTGTTAAGAATGGTGGCGCCGTCATTGGTAATGATGACTTCGCCGCTCGCAGTTGAAATCATTTTGTCCATTCCTTTAGGACCAAGACTGGTTCTGACGGCGTCAGCCACCGCGCAAGCGGACTTGATGTTGGCATGGCGGATGTCTTCTTTCCGCTTGTTGTCGACGTACGACTCGGTTTTGGAAGATCGAGGAGCGGATTTTGCTACAAGTGCCATTGATTGTTTTTCTAAACCCTAACCCTAATTCAGTGGCGAGAGAGTGTAAATTAAAAAAGGAGGTAGGGGTAAACGAGAAAGAGAGAAACCCTAGAGAGCGAGGGAGTGAGATCGAGAGAATTCTGTAACGATGAAAAAAGTGGGGTTTCTAAACGGCGAAGCGACTGAGTTTTTTAAATAGAGAAATAGACTTCAACTAGTATATTGGCACGTAAAAAAAAATTTAAAGTGCAGAAACAAAATATTCAATGAAAATATATCTTTTTTAAAAAATAAATTTTAATTATGAATTATATGATTTTTTTATTTAATATTATGGTGAAAAATATTAAATTTATTTACGGTAAGATGAGTTTACCTATAAATTCATGCGGTTATTCTTAAAAAAAACAAATTAAAAAGCTTAAATTTAAATAAAAGACAAAATTAATAAAAAATAATATTTATCTTTAAAAAATTAAATGAATTCAAGTCAATCAAGTAAACTTACAACGTATGTCATACATGTCATTAGATTTAATAAATTTTTTATCTCAAAAATTATTTTTTATATAATTATACGACAATAAAATATATGATAATTTTTTTATATCAAACATTTTGTTTAGAAGTAAAAAAGAAAATGGTGATAGGCATGTGGTACCAAAATAGTAAAAGCATATCATTGATGACAAAGAATGAAATTATATTTTATTTTCAAATGAAGAGCATAAAAAACATTAAATAAAAAAAACAAATAATAGTTTGAATACTACAAATTAACTTATTAAACCTACGATCCAGCTCATAGATTCAGTCGAGTTCAATGATTTTTTTATCAATTTTTTTAACTCAAATATAAAATAGCAAAAAAAACACCCAGAAGGAGCTCAGGCGCATGGGACTTTCAGCCCAACCCGTGAGCCTGGGCATGTCTTTATTTTAAATATTTTTATAGGAACAGACAACATGTCATTCATCTCATTTTTTTACAAAAAAAAAAGTCAGCAGATGACGCATCGTATGCTTTTGCAGAATTCGGCAACAAGAGGTCACTAAAAAAAATAGGACTTCATTTTTTTTATCTTAAAACTCGTTTTCAACCTATTTTTTGATCTAAAACATCCCCGAACACTTTGATAAAACTATCAATGACCTCAAAAAACCAAAATCAACTCAAACCTAAAAACATTCTCATGATCAGACCTGTCTCCTCGGGCAAGAAGAAAGAAACAAAACACTTAGGTAAAGCCACTTTCATGAAATGAAACTTATTGACACCAATTTAAATTTTTTTGGTGGCCGAAATCATCATTAATAGTCATTTTCTCTCTTTACATTGGAATTCAGTGTCTCCTCTCTCTTCTCACAAAACAAATGACTGAAAAATAAAAAAAATAAACTTTGATATCAAAATTGATTTTTTGACAACTAAAATGACCAATCACCTATAAACCTAAAAAGATGGGAGATTAAAATAATTTTTTTGTATGAAATTTAAAGCCACCACCTATTTTACCCACCATTTTCACTTTGGTCCTCTGATTTTCAATCCAACCCTTCCTTCCAAAAAATTATGCAATCAGATGTTAATTTGAGCTCAAAATGACTCAATTATGTCAAAAAAAATTTAAGAATCAAATTAAAATTTTTAAAAAACTCGACTATTACAATCCACAATGATTTAAAAGAGGATGAACAGTGTTTGTAGCCATAATGTTTTGGCAATAAGCTCTAGTTTCTATAATTTTCCTTTTCTTTTTACTATAAAGTAAGTACAATATTTATATCTAAGTAATTTAATTACAAAAAATAAAATAAAATTAGCTATTTAACTTGCATTCCGGGTATGCAAACTATTTTGATGTGTTTTTTTACATAAAAAAATTTAAAGTATAAATCTAAAAGCCTATGCAAACATATAATTTAATAAATTGATAATCATCTATGTAAATAAACGGGGGGAGGGAATCATTAACAATAATTAAAAGAGAAATTGGAAATTTTGATACATGAATATAGATCAAGATATTTAATCACACAAAATAAAACATTTATTTGGTTGTATTTACTTAACTTGTTTATTTAAATCAATAAAAGATAATAGAAATACAAATATAAATGAAACTGATTGAATAAACCACGACCTAAAACAAATATTAAACAAGATCGAACATATCAAGAATATTATTTAAAAATAAATATTTTTTAGAAAATGAATTCCATCTATATAAAACTAAAAAAATTAGATAAATTAGAATATTATCTTCAAAAACCAAATACAAAAATAACAATTTAAAAAAAAACTTATATTAAAAAAAGGTATGTAAACCCTATGACCTAGGTCATGAGACCGAAATAAACTCATAGAAAAGAAATTGAAAATAATAGCAAAACCAATGTTTTAAAAAAGAAATTAATGTAGAATGATAAGATCGTAAAAGAAAATGATTAAAAAAATGAAAAAAATACAAATAACATTAACTTTTCAAACCTGTGATACAAGTCATTAGATCAGAAGCTCAATCCCTAACAAATCAAATGTCGAAAGATGAAATATGAAAAAAAAAATTCAATTACACAAAATGATCTTAAAAAATATATAATTAAAAGAATAAAGGTTAAAATCAAAATAAAAAAATAAATTAGAAGGCAAGCAAGAAATTTTAATTGGATGGTTACATTGAAATGAAAAATAACTTTAACAAAACAAAAAATAAATCAAAAGAATAAGGGTCAAATTGAAAAAAATAAAACAACTTAAACTTTAATTAAATGATAAAATTAAAAGCCAATAAAACTTGAACAACAAGGTCAAAAGATATTGAGCATAACATGAACTATATGAATGTATTTAAGTGATCAAGAAATGATTCATCACTTTAGATGAATTAGAAAAAATATTTTATATGTTCACAAATAATATTGATTGTGAAAGCTTTGCGCAAAGTAAAATAGGATTTGAAAAAAAATCCAAATCTAATTCAAAGAATTAATAATTATAGTGTTGAGAACAATTATGACTTAATAGAGCAGACACACTTCATACTATATTGTATAAATCAAAACATTCTTAATGAATAGATAATAATTATACTGTGAAACTACTCACTAAAGGTTAAGTTAAATCACTTATGACTTTTTTAATATTTGAAGGATCATGACATGTTACTAAATGATGCACTTGATCTTCAAATATAGATCAATCAATTTTTAAAATGATAATAAATTAAATAATTTAATTTATTTAATCCTAGTTTATTTAGTATTATAATTTATATTTGAGCCAATTTATCAGAAACCTAATGGATTATACATATTAAAAAATCATTGGTTGGAAATTAAATTGAGAAAATTAATCAAGTGTAACTTCATTATTAATAATTTTTATAATTTAAGAACTAGAATCTAATTAATATAGGGGATTACAATTCTACACATATAAAAATCATGTAGGGACTTGATTGAGTAAATTTCTAAAATTATCCTAAAATAATATATATGATATTATTCAGGGTTTGAATTGATATTTTATCATTTATAGTGATGTTATGTTTTTTTTATAAATAAAATGTTATATCTTATATTTTGGGTTAGAGTGGTATAGATGTTACAGAACATACGTACATAGAAACACTTTAAACATCAAAAAAAAAAAGTTAGCACTTAAGGCATATCAATCTCTCTCTCTCTCTTCTAAAAAGAGTTTTAGGAGATTTCTCATTAGCGGTTTATGTAAATTATTGTTAGAAGTCGAAAACTTGGATAACTTGTGGTTTATGATAACTTAACTTTGAAAAAATTAATCAAATCTAAAAAAGATCAAATCTTCAAGTAATCTTTTCTCAAACCATAAACAAACCTAAATTATGTAATTTAATTATTTGGACTCCCAAGAACTCCCAAGAAAATTTTAAATTATTATTTTCATTGTGTGTATGTATTTCAAGAAATTCAATAATGGTATCAGAGCTATCGTTAGACAATTAAAGTAGTTCATTGTATATTTTGATTATTATTGGTATTAATTATGAATTAATTTTATGTGCAAAATTATTTTTTTCCCAAAATTATTTTTCTCTAATGATTTTTTTTAAAATCTTTGATTATTGTTCTAGTCAGATTAATAGGATTTTTCAAATGTGGTCGGAATCCACCATGAAATAAAAAGAAAATTGATTTCTAAAATATTGGATTAGGATTTAATTAAAATTTTTCATTAAAATATTTTAGAAAAATGATTTTTCTAAAATAAAGAGATTTTTTAAGTTGAAATATTTTATTTAATTGATGTTAAAATAGTTTAGGATGTTAATAAGAATTTTAATATGATTAAGTTTCTTATTAAATCAAAAAAATTTTTATCAAGCAAATCAATATTAAGTAAAATTTAAAAAGTTTACGAAATTATCAAATTGAGTTTGATTTAATATTTTTAAATATTAGAAATATTATTTTAAAATTTCACATAAAATCAATAATAGAATTGAAGCATGCAATATATTTAATGTTGCAGATTTAAGTGTTTTTATGCGTAATTGATAATTATGGACATTAAAAGACCAACGAGATTGCATTTTTTATGGTTGAATGGTACATTATTAAATAGAGCCTTTGTATCCTTCATTTTCTCTACTTTTCATATGTCTTGTAAATTATTTTCTTATTTAACTCCTCTTAAAAGTAACTTGAGGTTTCTTATTTAATTATATAAATTTTAAGTAATATTAAAACGTAGAAATTTAAATTAAAAAATTATTTTGTAATTTAAGATGAAGAAAAAGAACAAAAGAAGATACAACTATTATGTATCTTAGGGTGGATCCTTTCATTATTGTTGAATCATGTAAAGCATTGTGGCATTAAATACACTTTTCAAGGTTTACCCATCAAGTAGGACATTGAATTACGCACAACACTATGACATTAAATGCACTTTTCAAAGTTTGCTTATCAAATAGGGCTCAAACTATCCTAGCTCTTCCCTATGTATACTAAAAGAAATGTCCACGTATAGCTTCTACATGGGCGTTTCTTCTAGAGTTTAGGTTTGTATATCCTAGTCAGGTATGCCAACAAAAATGTATTAGACTATAAAGTCTATTAGAGTTTAAGCTTTTAAAATCAGACATGGTCAATACTTTAGGATGTATTCTCCTAACTTAATCACTTATTTAACTAATCTTCATAACACATTTGGCTTATGAATGGTTTTTTTAAGGGGTTTATTGGTTAATACAATAATCTAGTGTGCCTGAAAGCAAGGGCTCAATTTCTGTAAGACATTTATTAGTGCTGAAGTCACCTTTTTTATTTTCGAATACCTAATCTCATCATCGTGAAAGGTTTTGCTAGTGTAATACACATGTTTTTTTTTTTAACTTTTTGATCTATCCTGACCAAAACAGAACTTATAACTTAATTCACTACCATTGAATAAAGGAAGTGCTCTTCCTTTTTTAAAAAAAATTGAGACAAAATTTTTAAAGGAGATATAATTTGTCAATAGCATTTTAGAACTCGAGATTCCACTACAAATTAGACACATTATTCAACATCTTAAAGAAAAGGAGGTAATGCTCCCCTGAGTTAAGCAATGAACGTTTAGGATGGATACCTATTTAGTTAGTCTTTGAACTTTCTTTGGTCAACTAAGATGGTCATATCCAAGATGGATCTAGTCTTTTTAAGATTAAGCTTTATCCTTTATTATTGACTAGAAACCACAAGAATTCCTTTACTGGATGATGAAAGTATACTTTGGTAAAGAATAAAGAAAATTTCCTATAAGTCATAAAGGTGTTGCTTAAAAGTGGTGCTTTTTACTAGTCATCCACATACATCTTCATGTTCCTTCCTAACTACTCCTTAAAAACCTTATTGATCATTATTTGATATTGATCATTATTTGATATGTGGCTATAATGTTTTTCAATCTAAGATGCATGGGGTTGTAGTAATATGTCTCCTTATCAATGATGAAAGAAATCATTTCTTTATCATTTGGATGTACGAAGATCTGATATCCTAGATTAGCATCCAAAGAGCTTAAGAACAAGTGGTTAACTATTAAATCCACTAGCTAATTGATTTTAGGAAGGGAAAATTGTTTTTAGAAAAAGTCTTGTTCAAGTATATGAAGTCAACATACATCATCTTCTTCCATTTAGACTTTATAACCATGATAATGTTCGCCAACTATTCAGGGTACATTACTTCTCCAATGGATCTTGCTTCCAGCAACTAGTCCACTTCCTTCAATATTGCCTTCTATTTTCTCACCTCTTTATAGTTTTTTTTCTTCTATCATTAAGGAAGAACATAATCAACATTCAGCCTATGATATAATATTTCTAGGTCCATTATGGGCATATCCTATAGTTTAAAAGGAAATTTCTATTATAAATGTGATAAAGACTTTTAATGGACAAGATTAAATGCAGATCTAATTTTTGTAGTTATGTCTTTATTGCACTCAAGAAGTTTAGTTTTTTTTTTTGTTTTTTTAAGAGAACTTTAATGAAAATGCTCCCTATTTTTTTATATTTTTACTTTTTATTAATTATTTATTTAAATTTTAATTAACACTCTCTCTTTGATCTTTTAATTTTTTTTGTTCATCTTTTTAATAGTAATTATTTTTTTAATAATTTTATAATGTCTCAAATAGATTATTCTAATTTATCTTTTAAATATTTTCTTTTATATTTGATATAAATAAATTATATTTGCGTGATGTTTTATAAAAATAAAAATCAATCATTTTAGATAAAGAATAAAAATGCATAAATTAAAAAGAATAGTCATGGTTAAACATACCTATATGTTTGACTTTTAAGGGAAAGATTGACTTTTTATTTCATCTTTTAAAAAATACGAGATGCATGCCCGCGTGCTGCCGCGGGCTTAAAAAACAAATATATTTAATAGTGTTATAATTGTGAACCAGCACTAGATAAGTAATAGAAACTAAAGGTATGATGGAGTCAATATTTCATGACGGAAAAAAAAGTTGTGTTGGTGATCAAAACTTAGAGACTAAACAAAATAATTTGTAGCAATCTACAATGTTTTGAGAGGAAAGATATAGTGCTTTCTCCACGTGATTTAGCTTTTCTGTTAATAAAAAGCAAAAAAAATTACAAAGCTAAATTCTGTACCAACTTAATATTAAAAAAAAACCAACAAAGATAATTTTGAAAGGAAAAAACCCATGAGTAAAAACGTTGTAGTAATTGACAATGTTTTGTGAGGAAAACTATAGTGCTTTCCCCAATAAAATAAAATAAAATAAAAAACCATTTAGAGAAATACTGTAACAATCCATAGTGTTTTGTGAGAAAAACTACAACGCTTTCCCCATATGATTTAGCTTTATTGTAATTATAATTCTTAACCAACTTAATATTAAAACAAAATGGACAAAGATAATTTTGGAAAAAATAATATGGGAAAACATTGCAATAATTCACAGTATTTTAACGAAAAAAAATTATAAAGCTAAATTCTTAATCGGCTCAATATTAAAAAAACAAATCGACAGAGACAATTTTAGAAAAAAAATATTAAAAGACAACACAAAAAAACAGGGGGAAAATCATGTTGGAAACACTATAGCAATTCATAGTATTTTGTGATAAAAGCTACAATGCTTCCCTATATGATTTAACCTTATTTGTAATGACTTGTATTTGTAATTTTTAACAATGTTTTGTGAGGAAAGCTACAATGCTTTCCCCACATGATTAAGTTTTATTACAAATTTAAATTCTCACCAACTCAATATTAAAAAAAATAAAATCGATGAAGATAATTTTGGAAAAAAATATTACAAAAAAAGAAAACACAAAAGAAACTGGAAAAAAACCATGTGAGGAAAAACTGTATCAATCCATAGTGTTTTGTGAGGAAAAACTTGTATTTACTTGTAATTGCAATTCTTAACCAGCTTAATATTTAAAAAATAAAAT
>Ga0325403_1006619_pt1 | contig 11044 bp, 8 predicted proteins | sample PopdelMetagenome_19_FD_205665 | JGI IMG/M metagenome (GOLD analysis project Ga0325403, IMG submission 205665) | Populus deltoides microbial communities from Bellville, Georgia, United States - Xylem-PdKOR-R4 | ecosystem: Host-associated > Plants > Phyllosphere > Stem > Wood/Secondary xylem...
TTTTTTTCCCCCTGTTTTCTCTTCCCTCTTAGGCCCACTTGTAAGTTATAACACCAGCTACCAAATTCCAGCCCATACTTCAATCAACATGGGCTCCACCACTCTTCCACAACGCACGGCGCGTTTTCTTCACTCTCCACCAGGCTCGTGTGGGACAACTCCTAATTCTACAACCAAGATCCAGGACAGCTTGGAGGGTTAACTTTGGTTAGTACGAATCTTTTTAAAAAATAATTATGTTATTTTGACTGGATTTTGTTTTTTTCTTGAAAAATAAAATTAATAAACTAAAACCTAAATTTAGATTAAAATTTATCATCAATGAACTTGAATTTTTAAAATTAATTAAATTAGACTAATCCAAGTCCCAAGACAAAATAATTTCATTTTAAAAGTATCAAAAAAATATTTTTTTATTTTTTAAAAAATAATTTTTAATATCAACGCATCAAAATAATCTAAAAATATAAAATAATATTAATTTAAAGAATTTTTTTTAATTTTTTAAAAATATTTTTAAAATAAAAAATAATCAGGACTAAATAATATAAATTACGATGCCTCATTAGACCACTAGCGAGTGAAAATTGGTTTGACGCGCTATTCCCACTCCTTTTATTTTCTTTGATCACCCAATCAAAACCAAGTAAACTTTAGCCCCAAAACAAAGGGAAGAGAAGTGCAAGGAACTAAGACAACCAATCAAAACCAAGTAAAAATTAAAAATTCTAGTCAAAATGAAAAATAAACTACTAGATAATAAGTAATAGAATTTCTAATCTTTATATCCTAAAATTTTCATATTAGATAATTTAGTAATACCAACTTTATAAAAAAAATTAACAACAAATTAATTATTTGAAAATCACAATTATTGGATTTTTAGAATCCATTTATTCATTATTCAATGTATGAGATTTTCCAAAAAAAAAATTTGATTTCAAGAAGAATTCTTTTGATAAAATTAGTATTATTTTAGATAAATTTTAGACTTTAGACAGTTCCATTTTTGTCATTAAGAAGTAATTTTGATCTATTTTTAATAATTAGATAAATATAAAATAGAAAAAAAAATAGGACGAGAGAGCTTTGACAGAGTAAAATAGGACGAGCATTAGCATGAAAATAATTAAGTGCTTGTATAGACATTGCTTAAAATTTATTTTTAAAATAATATATTAAAATGATTTAAAAATATTAAAAAATTAATTTAAAATAAAAAAACATTAATTTCTTTTAAAAAACACGGTTGAATGTAATCCTAAATACACTATAAATAAATCCTCATTTTAATATTGAGGTTGTATATGTTTTTAATTAAAATTAGAATTTTTTCTTTACTTGAAATTAATTTTTTAATATTTTAATATTAAAAATAAATTTTAAAAAATAAAAAAAATATTATTAAAATAAAAAAAAAAAACACAAAATCAATCTATGACACTCCATTAACCGGACACCCCGCATGCCACATCATTAATAACTAACAACCATACAAAACACAACCTCTAATTAATTATCATCATCGCTCCTTAATTTATTATTAAAAACACAAAAAGGAAGCCAATAAAACGTTGAAAAAAGAAAAAGAAAAAAACCAACGCTTTCTTTTGAATCTTCCCGTATTTTCCTGTTTTGAACTGGTCGTTGTTGTAGTTGTTGTTATTGGTAGGGAGCTGGGTTCCTCTCTTTGAACCCTTCATCTTCTTGTAAATCTCTCCATTTTAAGGGGGTCAAGCTCCTGGTTTCTGCTTTGTGCGTTCTTTTCTTTTGCTATTGTTAAATGTGGAGAGATCCTGGACAGCCTGCTGATTCGTACTATCAGGTCCGGCCTGAATGCACCGATGTTCCAAAATCTAAATTCAAGATCAAGGTTTGTGTGAAATTTTTTATTTTTTTAGTTTTTTCGAATACCCATTTGTGTATTTTGATCAAGTTTTTTTTTTGGTTATATCTGGCCTTCCTTTGTTTTTTTTTTTTTTATATATATTTGTAAAGTGCCCATTGGTTCAGAGATTGAGTATGGAATTCTGTTTACTCACGTATCCGTTTCCCTCCTTTTCCTGCTAGGATTTGAAATCCTGTATTTTTCATATCCATACGATTGAACCCAATGTAAAAAGAAGTGCTTCGAATCATTGCTATTTGACTCGGACCTGCTCTAAAAAAGTCGAGGCATTTCGAGTTGTTTGTTTAGATCAAAATTTTGTAATTTTGGTCCTTTATGGCTTTGTTCTGATGTTTATGATGTGCCCATTTGGTTGATTTTGAATTAAGTTTGTAAATTTGGTTCTTTTCTATATTTTTGGGGTTTTAATTAGATTAATTTGCTTCACCGTGGCTCTATCTTGATATTTCTTGTGCACAGATCATTTTTTTAATTTGGATTTCTATGGTATTTGTTATGTTGATGTGGATCAATGTCATATATATGTGGTGTACCATATTGCAGTAACGTTTTTATTATCATTGGATATGATTAAGAGTTTGAGCAAAGATGTAATTCCTGGGTCAGATATGAAATGGTTGTGTGATTAATGTACTAAAAAGGGCTTAATTTTTAATTACAGTTTAAATCTGGATTAAATAATTTATGGAATTGGGTTCATTAGATTTGATTAATCAAATTTTGAAGTTTTAATGAAAAAGCAAACAATTTCAGAAGCGATCATTAGACTATGCAACTATAATGATCGTACGAGCTGGCTGTCAAACTGCTAATTTTAGCAATTTCTTGCATTCTAACAACAATTCTATGTGTATACATAAAACTAAAAATAAATAAACAATAAGGTTGAACTGATCAGCTCCGACAGTTCATATTAATTGGTGTTGCCAATAGAACATAAAACACATTGCTTGTCATGGAAGTAACTGAAGCTTCCTTTGGATCCACTTTTGCAGGCAGGTAGAACTTTAAGTTCAAGGAAATGGCAGGCTGCATTTACTCCAGAAGGATACCTGGATATAAGCAAGACCCTTAGTCGAATCTACCGTGGGGTAACTGTTCTTTTAAGAGATCTTATAATCAATCTGTGAGATTTAATGCTCACGATCGCTCTTTTCTCTACTTTTAGGGGATCCATCCATCAATTAGAGGAGAAGTTTGGGAATTTCTACTCGGTTGTTATGATCCTAAGAGTACATTTGATGAACGAGATCAGATTCGACAGCGTAGAAGGTAGTCTATTTTTACACGTGTAACTCATGGTCAAGAAACCATAGAAAAGGATAAGTTCATACTTATTTAGGGTCTTAGTCCAATCAAAGTTACTGACAGCAACATCATCTTATTAATTGCTTTCCTTTATCATGACAATGGGCATTACAATAATGTGACAAAACTTGACAATTCCAATAATTGGCATTCTTCACCATCAAAATGCTGGACTCTTTCTTTGGACTAAGAAAATTTGATAACCTATGGATCATGTAGGTGAATATACTAAGCGTAAGACTATGGTCTTTAGTCTTTTTAATCTGACTCTGGAGATCTCCTACACTAGATTATATTGGGGACTTCATCCTCTTGCGTGTATATAAATACAATCTAGTCAAATCAGAAACTGCTGACCTTGATCTCCCCCATAGAAATGTAGGTAAACTATTTTGAAGCTAAATACTGTAATTGCCTTGTTTTTTGTGCATAAAAGTTTGAAGTTAGGCTGTGCCTTATTCCCCACTTTAGAAGACTAAGATTTGTTCTTATGTTGCATCTTCAGGGTACAATATGTTAGGTGGAAAGAAGAGTGCCGCCAAATATTTCCTGTTGTCGGAAGTGGCAAATTTATTACAGCGCCTGTAATCACTGAAGATGGTCAGCCCATTCAGGAACCATTAGTAATTTTAGAAACAAATCAAGACAGAGGCCCCTCTCAAGATGGTAATTCTGCTGAAATTGGCAGTTCACATGCCTATGCCACAAATCAATCAAGAACAAATGCTTCCTGTTCAGAAATGGTGAAAGAGCTTACGAGCCATGGCCCTTTGGACCAGAAAGTGATCCAGTGGATGCTTACCTTACATCAAATAGGTTGGTGATGTTCATACATAAATGCACATTTCTCTCTTCCTTGGTGCAAAGTTGGTTCCTGTTCTCCTGTCAATGCATACTGTCATGCATGTGCATGCTGTTAATTTGAACCTCAAGAACTCAATAGTCATAATTTAATTATTGTAATCAAGGATTTTTTGTGTTTTTTTTTTTATTGAATCTCTTTCTGATTGGACTAATATGGGTGCTAGGTCTTGATGTGCATCGCACTGACAGGACATTGGTGTTTTATGAGAAGCAGGAGAACTTGTCAAAACTTTGGGATATTTTAGCTGTTTATGCCTGGATCGATACAGATGTCGGCTATTGTCAAGGTAGATGAATAAATGATTGTCTTATTTGTGAAAGTATTATATTGATATGTTAAATCATTGCCACTCAGCTTCTGATGTGGTTGGTATAGGACCTGAGCATGTACATTATTGTGCTTTGTGTTGAACTGATCTATATAACAGACACTTGTGAATTCAACAAAGTTTCAAAAACTAATACCTGGCATTTATAGAGAAGTTCTAATGCTTGAAATATAAGTGCTTGACATTTGGAGATCAGTCTGTAGACAGATAGAATGAAAGACCATTCTCCTTATTTATGATAAATTGTACAAGGGGATCTGGTGGCATTGTTGTCGGTTGCTCTGAAGTTGGTGAAAGTCCATCATTGAGAATAAGTAGCTGTTCTCTGCCTTTTCAAACTGTTGCTTTTGTGAGATAAATCACTGAGGTTGAGTAAAGTAGTTCCACTACCAGATTTTTTGCTATTCCATGTTGACCATGTGCTGCTCAGCAATTCCAAGTACATACTAGATGGTCGCTTAAAAACTCTTAGTTCATTACTCATTTCCTTCCCCCCCTCCTTTTCTGGGCTCTTCTTGTTATGCATTTTCGCTGCTAATTTATAGAGTTATAAGTTCTTTGTAATGAAAGTTATGTACTCTTAGAAATCAAGTATCTTGCATTATCCCCATTCCCCTGTAACCTTGAGAGCCAGAGATACTCTATTCCTTCAATGATTAACCATTAATTCTAGCACTTAATTTCTAATAGAATAAGCAATGATAGTTACACAACTAAATTTTTTTTTCTTTTCCATTTGAAATTCAGTTGATCAGAAAATTAATATTGGTATGCATGTACATGGTCATATCCTAAATATAACCCTGATATTACACATGAGATTTGAAAAGATCTGGATACTTACTGGTTTCTAATAGAATGAGCTATCTAGAAGTAGCTCCATAAATATGACCTTCTCTGAGTTGCTGAACATAATGATTATACTTTCCTTTACGATGCTTCTAGTTATGTCTACATTGGTGTAATGAAGTGAAAATTCTAAAGTCCCAAATGCATGAAATGCTGACAGGAATGAGTGATCTTTGCTCACCCATGATAATGCTTCTTGAAGATGAAGCGGATGCATTTTGGTGTTTTGAACGATTGATGCGCAGATTGGTACATTCTCTTATTTTTCTTTGTTTCTCTCAATTTTGTCCACAAGATACTTTACTGTGTGATGTTGCTCTTGGATAAAGTATATAGCTATTGCTTAATATTCTTGTAGTACATTTTGATTGCAATGCAGTGGATGATAAGGTTAATTTTCTTTAGATTATTTGAATTTTCACTATTCTTGTATTAAATGGATCTCATGATGGTTTCAATTTTCTTACCTTGATTGAAACATTATTTACTTGTATCTTGTGAGTTAATTATCTTTTTAATGTCCTCATGGGGATTAATGATATTGCTTATTTTCATAAATTGGTTCCTTGCCTCTGTTGCGCTAATGACTGCTTCTCAGACGTTGTCAATTATTTAATATTTTTTTTCTATTGTTAATGCTTTTCGGGAGTTTTTCTCTGATTAATGCTTTTTGGGAGTTTACATGGCTCTTAGCTTCATTATTTTATTTTTGCCTTTTGATTTCCACATTCTCATGAATTATTGTTATTTGAAATTTTAAAGCGAGGAAATTTCAGATGCACTGGGAGAACTGTTGGGGTGGAGACACAACTTAGTAATTTGGCTGAAATTACTCAAGTCATTGATCCAAAACTTCATCAGCATTTAGGTATTTTCTTAAATTTATGCTTTCTCATTATGTGTTTTAAGTCATTGTGTATGTTATGCAATATACTGATTGTTAATTCTTAAACCCAGTCAGTTTGAGTCACTCAGCTATACTAACTAGTTTATTAACCTTTCCTTTTTTATTCTTTCTATTATACTTACTAAAAGAAGATATAGGTTAGTGAGAAAGGAAAAGAAAAGAATATTGTTTGCTTTGAAATTTTGAGCATAAGAAATGGACAAAAGCCTTCATTTCACTTTTTGTTGGCTTTTTACACGGAGAAAAGAGACAACACCTGGATAATTCCTTAAATGACTTGTCTGTGATGGAAACATTTCTCTGTGCTTTTGCTCCTCTAAGATGGCTTGTTTTGCAGGAGTGGACTTATGCATACCTTTAAATGGCTGTGGAACCCCAAAGATATAAGGCTTAAATATCATGATTGATGCCTTTATCCCAACCAAAAAAAAAAAAAAAAAACAATTACATCCAACTCTATCTTTAATATTTTAGTTAACATCCAATCGTGCTGTTCATTTCATAATAGTTTTTGTCCCCTTGAAGTTAAGTTCCTAGTCCTGCTTGTTTGGGTGTTGTCATAGATTTGATGAAAATATTCTAGGTTTAAGAGAGAAATGATGATGCAATTCTGTAAGATGGTAGTTTTGGCCTCCAATTTGAAACTGCAGTATTTATTATCTTATAATCTCTTACCAATGAGCTTGTAGCTCAATGTTACTCTTGCATAAGTGAGAGGGGTGAGGTCTGAGATTTGAGTTTCACCTCTGTCAAAATTTTAAAAAAAGTGGAACAAGCTCATTAAAAGAAATAAAATTTCCTCTTAACCCCTTTAAATACCCTTTTTGGAATATATAGATGCTTCAGGAACAAGGTTATAGGAGTATGAAAGCTTTGATTATATGTGAGTGTTTGCCTTAGTGTAGTATCAGCCATGATATTGAAAACAACTTATGTCATGACTTGCCTTTCAGATTGCAGTTTTCAGCTGTGACTCTTTAGCATAATAACTGTGTTATCCTGCAATTAAAGTCTTTGAGTTTCTTTGTCTTGCGATAGTCCCGTACTTGTTTTCTCAACTTTCTTGTGTTTTGATATTTAAACACAGATGCACTTGGCGGAGGTGACTATTTATTTGCTTTCCGCATGCTCATGGTTTTGTTCCGCCGAGAATTTTCATTTTGTGATTCACTCTACCTTTGGGAGGTATGGTTCCAGTTTGCTTATTATTTTAGTTTGGTTTATTGAAAATATGCATGTTTTGAGTATTATGTGGATTGCCTGTAATGAAGGCAAATATGAAATTCTAATTACTAAAATCCCTTATTTCTCTTCTCATTTTTTTCCTTTTAATTTTAAAAAAAAGGTAGAATTGTTTTTCTATGGAATTGGTCTTGTCAAAAGTTCAGAAAACTTGTTCTAAAACTGATAATGTGCACGCATAGTGACCATTTCCTCACCCTATCCTGCAGTTCATCACCAAGCTGTGGAGTTTATTCATAGTTTCTGTAAGAAAGACAGTTAAGGACGAATCTTAGATCCTTCAAAAAAATCTGCTGAGCCATCTCAATGGACTCAAGGCCTATTAATAGGCAAACCCAACCCAATCTCCTCTTGCTTGATTCTAGATCTCCCATTCACACATGTGAGAACAATAGCTACTCAATTGCCAAAACCGAAGCCTTTCTCTTATGGGGTTAGACATACATATATTTTCTTGAGTGGGTAGAAAAGGCTTCTGGATAAACTGTAATCAGATGAGTCTCCACTTTTCTGGTGCTACGTTTTCTGACAAGTCTTTGGTACCTAAATGTTGTCCTTTTCTTTTCTTTTATCTTGTTTTTTCTGTCATGTATCTGCATCTTTGAATAGAAAAAAGTGCAAAGTTTCTGTCTCTTCATAAACTATGTGTCTTAGTTACTGATACTCACTTATTTGTTTGCTGAACATAAAATCTGCACTTCTTATATGTGCTTTCTTTTCATTATGCTCCACAGATGATGTGGGCCCTTGAATACGACCCTGATTTGTTCTCTGTATATGAAGAGCTGGAACTGAATGGTGAGAAACAAGAGGGATCTAAGGGAAGAGTAAAGTCAATACGGCACTATGGGAAGTTTGAAAGGGAAAATATGAAAAATGGGGCAGCAAATTCTGAAGGCCCCCTCCCCATGTCTATTTTTCTTGTTGCGAGTGTATTGAAAGATAAGAGCTCTAAGCTTTTGCACGAAGCTCGAGGCCTGGATGATGTTGTCAGGGTAAGCTTGATAATTTGAATTGTGCTTATGCTTTAGACACCTGTAAAATGCCATATAGTTAAGAGAGGGCAATGTACCACCAAACAGAAGCATGTAGGAGAAATTAAATAAGAGTGGAAGCATGGATTAGTGAAGACTACACACAAACCCCATTTGTTTGCATGCAGGGGAGGACTGGTGAGCTGCTGCAGCTTGAGCATCACCCTTTCTGTGTGCATGTGTCTCGAGAAAGATTCAAACTTAAATTCCAAGCAGCCTCCATTTCCCTCTCTAGTTGCCATAGTTGTGCGTTGCTTGTTGAGGAGCAGTCTCAAACCCCACTCATGACATTGTTATTTGGAGTCTGAAACTGAAAACATGGCCAGAGTTTGTCTGGTGGCGTGGAACAGTTGAATGTGTCCTACACCAGTCATGTGCTATGCTTGTAGGTTCTAACATTTGCTTATGCCTGCATCTATTGTAGAACTGTAGCGAGAAAGATGACATAAACTTGTGAAATGTTTGGTTGGTGAATAGTTAATGCATGCTACCAAGATAATATTCCTCGAGCTCCCTATTCCTCCTGTGCTGTGAATCTCTGTGTATATGAATATGATTTTTTCGTGTTTATTTTCTCATTCATTTTCTTCTTTTGCAATGCTTTTCAGATATTGAATGACATGACTGGAAATTTAGATGCCAAAAAAGCATGCAGCGGTGCAATGAAACTTCACAGAAAGTATTTAAAAAAGGTGCTTTTCTTGCCTTGGATAAATCCTGATGATGCATTTGAAATGTTCAATTAGTTGAAAAGAATTAAAGAAAGCGAGCAGTTAAAAAAAAAAAAAATAGAGCCAAAACTTTGTTTGAAGCATTTGTTGTTTTTAGTTTCCCTTAGCATTTTGTTTCTAAATCAAATTATTAAAAGGGCTGGGAGAAATACTGTTTCCATTATACTTGTGTTTAGAGTTTTCTCTTCCTGAAGGAAATCGAGAAATTTTTTTGAAACCTAGCTACATCCAAAGGGGTTATAACAGCACATGGTCTTAATTCCATTTGCTTGTTTATGAGTCCTTGTTGTCAAAAGTTTGTCCTGGGGACCCTCTCAGCTGCTTGTTTACTGTTTGGTTATTCCTTTTAACTTACTGCTCATTAATTCCTCCTGCAGGCGAAGAAGGCATAGCCTACAATGAAACACATGATTTTTTTCCCCAGTCGACAAGTATTGGGAAGCTTTCGTTTTGTATTTTAATTTTTCAAGTGATGACATTATACTTGCACATAAATTTTTTGCTTGGAGATCACAGAACTGTAAAGATTGCTCCGACCTGCAAAATGGTCATACAGAAAGCAAATTGTTGTATGTAAACCATCCCCTTCCTCGAGAAAATCTATGTATAAACAGAACCATGCATGTATCCATCCATGTTGTGTAATATACGTTCTAATTTAATCATCAATGAAATACAAAGAAAATCATCTGCGTGCATAGGATTCGAGCTCAAGTTCTCTATATTTTTTTTTCCTTTTGCTTTTCCATCTATCTTCAATATTCTATATATATGACAAAAGCATTTCCCAATGTGTTATATGGTGTTGACATGTGGACTAGCCATGTTTACAAGATACAGAAGAGCTAATTAACTTTAACATGCCACAAGATAGTCATTAATATGCACGACTATTCTTGCACAAAATATTCATTGACTTTTTCTGGCAGATTTATTCTTTCCCAGGAATTTATATATAAAAGTCAATATACATGTTTAATGTAGATTCAATGGCCATTAAACAAAAAGATAATATAGGAAAGAGAAAAGATAAAAAAAAAAAATATTAGAGACATACAAGAGCTTTGATGATAATATTCTTAATATTATTAAAAAAATTTCCATGAAATAAATTTATAAATATCATATAAAACCAACTTTGAAACTATAAATTCATTTATGAATTTATTTATGAATTTTATAGTGTTTATAAATTTATTTTATTGAAATCTTTACGGTATTAAAGATGTCATTATCATTATAACTCCAATATATCTTTGATATTCCATTCATTTATTCATTCATTTTCTTATTTTTTTTCTTTCATTTCTCTTTCCTTTCTTGTCTTTTTATGCCGTATCATCTTTTTCTCTGGTCATTAAATCATTTTTGTTTCTTTACTGACAATTAAATCCTTATAAAACATGAAAATTGACTTTTGTATATATAAATTCTTGGAAAAAGCATGGATATACAAGAGAAATTATGAAATTTGCTAGTTGTGCAGGTAACACCCGCACATATTGGTTATTATGCTAATTTAAAAATTACTTTTTTAATTGTGCTAATTTGAAAAATATTTTTTTTTAGTTTAGAAAAAAACTTAAAAAAGTTTTATGCCAAACAAAATTAAATAAAAACTATTTTTTTTACTTCAACCCCTGAAAAGTTTAAATCATAAACTTTAATTTAATACTGTGTATATATATATATATATATATATATATATATATATATATTAACACCTAGAAAATAAAGAAGTTTGCTAATTATCAACTCTTATCAAAGGTTCCTTTAATTATTTAAAAATTGATGATAGTACAAAAGCTAAATTATATGACATTTACACCCTTGTTATATTTCAATTAAACCCTTTACTAATAAAAGATTGT
>Ga0325403_1006620_pt1 | contig 11044 bp, 4 predicted proteins | sample PopdelMetagenome_19_FD_205665 | JGI IMG/M metagenome (GOLD analysis project Ga0325403, IMG submission 205665) | Populus deltoides microbial communities from Bellville, Georgia, United States - Xylem-PdKOR-R4 | ecosystem: Host-associated > Plants > Phyllosphere > Stem > Wood/Secondary xylem...
CGTGAGTTTTGTGGTTTAAGTCGTGAAGCTTGGGTCGATCTAATATATCTTTGTCTCAATATAAGAAAAAAAATGTCATCTTGAATTTTTTTAAAGCTAAACCACACATTTTACTGGTTGTATGAGTTATCTTCGAACCCATTAAGTCGACTAGGTCATGTCAAGAAAACTCTCACATGATTTAATTTGAAACTCGACTATGTAAGGAGTTGCAATAAGAATTTTTAAAGTTGACCTACTAGGTCGGGTTTAATAACAATGCCAAAGAGTTTCCCACAATATAAACTTTTTTTTTAGGTTCAATTTTTTTCTTGATTCAACCCGTAGCATAACTTGAGCAAAAAACTAGCATTATCTAAAACACTAAAAGATTTGAAGTTTATTATGGTGCTTCACTGTTCATATCTTTTTTTTTTGTTTCCCTTTAGCCTCTGTTTTTTTTTAATTTCATCATCACACCTTTGGTTGTTTTTGTTTTAATTATTTTGTGACATAATTTCATGAGATAAAATTTCAAATTGTAGGAGAAAAACAAAATCAAAAGCAAGAGAGCCACAATACAAAACATGATTAAAATTCATGATCAATCTTGAATTATCAAAAAAATTATTTTGATATAAAGTTTATTTTGTTTATTTTTTAGTTTCTAAGTTTGAGAGATGAGAGAGAAATTTGATGGAAAATAAAATAAAAAGAAAAAAGTTATTAATTGATTCTAGGCACCAAAATAAAAAATCTTTATATCAATGGCTTATTTTCATGAGAGAAATTCAATGGAGATATTTTTGACCTCCGACTTGCTTGAAAAAATAGATTGGGATTGATAGTGTTTTTTTCCAGATTTGATTATATTTTTGACCTCCGTTCTTTTTGTATCATCTCGTATTATCATAAAATACTTGGATAGATTTAAATAACGGTCTTCTGCGTCTTTGATTAAAGGGTATATTCAAAAACAAATTCAAAGTGTTGGGCTAGGATGTCTAAAATTATGGTAGAAGGGGGTTAAACAAAAAGAACGGCGTCAAATAACGAAATCACAAAAGTGCCCTCATATAAGACGGCGAAGAAAGAGACCCAGAAGGGAGGGTATTTCCATCATTCAACAAGTAAAAAACTCAAAAAAACATTTGAATTCACAGACTCGGGGTATTAGGGCTCCATTACAGTTTAGACCCAGACAAGGTTATAGCTCTCTCCTCAGCTTACTTGCTTTTAGGAGGGAAAAATCCCTAAACTCACAGGTACTCTCTCCTTTTATATCTTCAGAAATTCCCATTGTTTTTCTAAATATTTTGCTGATTGATTTCTCTGTTGCTTTAGGTTGTAGTAGAGAGGAGAGGTTTCCTTTTGCTTTGCTTTAGGTGTGTTGTTAGAAGAAGAAGAAGAAATAAAGATGAGTTTAGTGAATAAATCCTCTGGGAGGCAATCCTTGTTTTTCCAAGATTTGGCATCACCTGTTTCTGCTGGTAAAGGGAAGTTCTCGACTCCAGCTCAGGCTGCTGCTGTATCTGCTTTATGGCGTGACAATTTTGGGGGTTCCGATCTTCCTCCTCCTCCCTTTTACACCTTGGAGGACCGTTCGGAAATATCTCCCGAGTCTGGGATTCCTGATTACCCTTTATCTCCTGACATCAAATCTCACCCTACAACATCTCCATTTCAGTCTTCTGGGAGGGAGTTTGGTACTCCCCCAAAAACCAAATCCGAGGCTACTACTTCCTTTGCTTTGATCAGTGGGCAGAACACTCAACAGGGTTCTCCGATTTCGACTTGGTGGTCACCATCAAAAGCTAGAAGCAGCGAACACGAAGACAAAGGTAAAGGTTCTCCAGTTGAGGGTGTCGTCCAACCTGGTGCTTTAATCACACTTCCACCGCCTCGAGAAGTTGCAAGACCGGAGAAGCATAGGAACTGCGTGCCTGCAGGTAACCTTGACGAGGAAGAATGGGTTACTGTTTATGGGTATTATTTCATCTCCCTTTTTATATGCACCCATTGATTTGTTATTTCTTGTTTTCCTCTCTTAGCATTTTTCATGTAGTGTGATGTTACCTCCTTTTCCTTGCTATCTTCTTTCTGTGCTATCAAATGGATATTTACTTTAGCTTGAAGATATGTACTGGGCATTTAGATTTTCAGATTTTCTCAGGTACAGATAACGTTGAATTAGGGCTTTTTTTTGTAGTGTTGTTTCGAGATTGGTGGCTTTATGTACTCTATAATAACAACCACAACTAAGCCTCAGTACCAAACTAGTTGGGGCCGGTCTTACTATGATAGTGATGAAATATGGTTGTTGCGCAAATAGCTTTCCATGTTTTCTGTGTTCTACCTTGATATGCGTAGAACTCTTGTCAAAACTATTGGAAGATCTCTACAATGCTGACAGTTAGAGCCTTAAAGGTTACTTATGTTAAGGATTCAAAGTTTTGAAATTGTTAATGCCTAGTTTATGATTTGTGATTATTTCTCAATCATTAGGTTGAAAATGAATAGAGTTGATGAAATATCTTCACAGGGAATTAGTCAAAGATATGATAGCATTGAACCCATCATCTAAATCATTAAATCCAAATTTGATCCTTTTTTTTTTTAACCAAACTTTCTGGGGTAGCACCTTCTCAATTTGAATTAGACTGAGGGAGGATATATCTTATCAATTTTAGGATGGAAGTACTTTGATTCAAGTGTAAAATTGAATTAAACAAACAAATCTGATTCTCATTTTATTATCTATGCCTGTGGTGGACGAGTTCAATCTAAATGCTAGTATGTTGCGTATAGATAGTTAAATAAGTTACAGAATCATATCATTTAACTTTATAAAATTGTGCCTAGGCGTTGAGGTGCACCTCAAAATTTCTGTAACTGTAGCAGATGAGTCTTTGAAATCTATCTATGTAGATCTCTAAACTCTTTCTCAAAAGTTATTACAAGTATGGATGTTTCTGCATCTTCATGAGATAAAATTTTGACATAAAAGCCGCATCCAACCACTAAACAAGAATACATAATAAGTTACCATGCTCTATTTAAACTGATTTTGGAATTGTTTTTTATGTTTGTTATCCATGTAAAGGAGCTAGCAGGGTGCAATTTAATTGTTTCAGCCATCCTATATAAATGATTGATGTTTTGGACAGAATTCCAGATTATCGTTTTCTGTGTGACAATTAGAAAAGCAAATAAGCTAATTTAATTTCACGTAACACAAATAAAAAAATATTGAAATTTTATGCTGGATGTGATGAGCAAATTCAATTTATTGCCGTTACATTGCTTATGCTGCCACTATGAGAGTCATAGAGAAGCCCCTTCTGTGGTATTTAAGTCTTGCCAGTAAAATTCTCTGTATCATCTGCTCATGCAAGGTTGATTATCTGATGCCAAAGAAGTTCTCAACCAAGACTCCTACAAACATGTATTTTCTCACTATTCTATTAGAAAAATCTTGCAATTTCTGATTATAAAGCTTAAATCCATCTAAAGAAGAAGGTGACATGAGCTGCTTTCCATAATCACAAAAACAAAACGAGATGGAGATTTTGACCAATGATTGGTTTGTTTATAGAAAGATGTGTTAATGAGGTGGGGTACAGAATGGGAGAATTGGTCCATTTAATCATTTTTCAGATTTAATTGAGAAACATTGTTTGACTTCTAAGATGGAGTGTTTTAAGCCAAACCAACGATGATTGCAATTATTTGTTGCTAGTCATTTCTAGTGGTTGGATGGTAAATGAAGTACTTAAAAGCATGCAGCCAGGAATCTGAAGCCTTGGAGGCTTGTCTATTATTATTCTTTATTAATCTATGTCGCAAGTTGAGAAATGTCCTCCATTTCTCCATGTTGTTTCCTTACATTCTAGATCTATACCACTTATTGGAAATATTTATTTTTCAGATTTGCTCCGGGTGATACCAATTTAGTGTTACGGGAGTTTGAAAAATGCGGTGTGATCTTGAAACATGTTCCTGGTCCAAGGGAAGCTAACTGGATGCACATTCTCTATCAGGTTCTACTCGTTTGCCTTGTATCATCATTCGAGAGGCTGTTCTTTTGTTATTTTTTTTCATGTTATCGTTGCAAATTTTCTTTTGGCTTTTGGCTTTTGGCACTTTTATGGTTCTTCTATATGAATGAACAATTGCATCTCAGAAACATACGCGAACTGAGCTTGAAAGTTGACAAAGATGGTGATACATATGAGAGAATTTGAAACTTTCAGGAGGCTTAACATTTCCTCAATTCTGTGTTTAGTGGGAATATGGAAGTATTCATGTATACCTGTTTGGTTGTTCCATGATGACTTCTAATAAACTAAGTTCCTCTGTAGAATTTCGCTATCACCCAATATGATAGATTATTTGCATAATATGGTTGCTACAGAATGTTCACCTGATATACATACATCCTACGACAGTTTTTTGAAGGGTTTGAATTGGTTTCTGGACCCTTTTGAGTGAATAGTTTATTCAGCCATCATTTCTCAGATCAACAAGTGACCTGGGTTCTTATTAGTCCTCTTACCCTAATTTGATTCCATAAGCTTGCAGAATGAATACTCTGTAAGCAAGAACACAATTGAGACAAAAAGAATAAGCTGCTGCTGTCTGGTTTATGTTCTTCCTCTTGCTTTTTTTTTTTCTTGGCTTATTGTCCCACGTTTGCATCATCTTTTTTTCACCAAGAATTCTGTGTTATATATCTACTATTATTATATACATTGTTGACAATCTTATCTGTCCAACTGTTTTGGTCATTGTGCTTTATACCTATATGCTTTATCTAGAAGTCTTCTGGAACCTTTTCTATTTGCTTCTTTGTATCAGAAACCATGCACGACTTTTTCTGATACTTTTAGCCCATGGTATCAAGGTGTTACATGATTTTTAGTCTGCTCCATGTCAAAGCTTATGCATTGTGATTTAGTGGTCTGTCCTTTTGCTGTGTGTAGAGTCGAGCTGATGCTCAGAAGGCTCTTAGCAAGAATGGGATGCAAATCAACGGAGTACTAATCATTGGTGTGAAGCTAGTGGATCCAATGCAACGCCAGGCTTTGAACGAAAGAATTAACAATCAGGGATTCATGACCTTACCCCCACCATCATCGACTAGAACCCCAGATTCAAACGCATTAAGAGCCTCTCCTCGCCCCCACTATCTTCAAAATGGCAGCACCAGTGCCCGGCAGTCAGGAGGTGTGATTGCTTCCCCAGCAAAGTCCATGGTATCCAAAATCTTTGATGTTATGTTTGGCATTTAGGTTAGAAGTTTGTGCTGATCCAAAAGCCTTTTTTTATATCTTGTTACAACCAATAGTATAATGTTTTCGGCAACTAGAATATAACAGAGTTAAGTGTTTTTTGTTTCATTGTCTTTCCCATGTGAGAGATATTTGTTATATTCCTTGTCTTTAAAATTGTACTAAGACTCCTATTTGAAAAAACAAAGAAAAAAACTGTACTAAGACATCTGCCTTATGATATTTGCTCAAATGTTGAGAAATGAAATGTGTTATGATGAATTTGGAAGATCATAGAAACCAAACCTTTTTTTTTTAATCGTTAAGTTGATATGGAAGCAATTATTTTTCTGTTGTTATAATGACTAATTTTTAAAGTAGGAGAGAAGTGCATTTTTTTGCTATGGTAGCTTATACTCTCTTCTGAAAGGGAAACTGTTTGAAGTTTGAGCGTAGATAAGAGAGAGACCTGCCTATGGGAGTTTCACGTGATGGTTGCCATTGAGACGATCTGTTTTTCAGCATTGCAGTTTCTGCTTTTTTCACTTTTTGATAATTTGGGTTGTCAAGTCTTGTATGCTAGCAAACTCCATTTAAACCCAGGTTGGACTGGTGTGGGAAAACTAAACTGTGATTTCAGACAGGCACTGTAACTAGGCTGCAAGCGGAATTTGATTACTTTCTGATTGTGGACAGGAAACGCACCGGAATCTCTCGAATGATAATTGTATTTCCGTCTGTTGGTTTTGGCGTAAGCATGTGCATGTGTGAAGCTATATATATATATATATATATATATATATCCCAGTCGAGGGACTTCCATGGCAAAATTGACTTTTCATGCTTACGATATTAGGTTATTTCAGGGAAGGATGATTATTAGGTGAAATATAACTTAACAACAATAAATAATTATTATCTAATAAATTAAAATTGTTCAGTTTTTTATTGTGTTGTGAATTACATAGTGTAGACCACAGTAAAAGCTAGATTGTCTTTTCTTTTATTTTTTTTATTTTTTTTGTTTTTTATTTTTGCTGAGCTATTTTTTTTCGTGTTTTATGCCTTTCGGGTTTTTGTTTTTTTTTTCTTTTTTCTTTTAATGATTTTTTTAAAACTTAATTTGTTAATGTTAGTTTTATTTATTTAGTTATCAGACTTTCATGACACGGATCTCGAATTTGATAGGTTAATTTGGTTTGACGAGTTAACTCATATTTTTTTTTTGCTTTTTTTCGTTTAGTTTAGTTTGTTAATATTAAATTTTTTTTAATTTAATTATCAGACTTTCATGACACGTATCCTGGGTTTGATGGATTAACCTGGTTTTGGACTGCACAGTGCAGTCCATAGTGCAAAAGCTGAGCTGTCTTTTTTTTTTTGTTTCTTATACCAGGATTTTTTTGTTTTTTGTTTTTTTTCTTTTAATGAATTTTTTTGTTTAATTTAGTTTGTTAATGTTAATTTTTTTATTTAGTTATCAAACTTTCATGACACAGATCCCGAGTTTGACGGGTTAACCTGGCTTGACGAGTTAACCTAGATTTTTTTTTTTGCTTTTTTTTTGTTTTAATTAATTTTTTATGTTTAGTTTAGTTTGTTAATGTTAAATTTCTTTCTATTTAATTATCAAACTTTCATGACATGTATCCCGGATTTGACGGGTTAACCTGGTTTGACGGGTTAACCCAATTAATTCTGGGTTAATCCGTCAATTTTTTTTCTATTTAGTTATCAAACTTTCATGACGTGAATCTCAGGTGTGACGGGTTAACCTGGTTTGAAAGTTAACCTAGTTAATTCAGATTTTTTTCTTTTTCTTCATTAGTTTTTTTTTCCTATAGGTTTTTTTCTTTGTTTTTTTCTTTTTAATTAATCTATTTAATTATCACATTTTTATTACACGATCTTGTAGCCAGACCCACATCCAGGGCTCTTGAGCCTGATGTTGCAGCCAAACTCACTTAAACTTGAGTTATGTAGATTTAATATTATTATTAATATTATAAATATTACTCTTGTGTCAAACGTTGCAGCTAGACTCGAGGCTCTTGAGTATATCTTTGTAGAAAGACCTAACACTCTTAGATCTTAGTCTTTTTTTTATATATATTTTTATGCAAGAAAAAAAAATTAACCTATGGACTGCACAGTGCAGTCCACGGTGAAAAAGCTGATGCCTTTAGTTTCTTTCTTTTTTGCCTTTTTTCTTTGTTTTTTAATTAATTTTTTAATTTAGTTTCTTAATATTAATTTTTTTATTTAATTATCAGACTTTTATAACACGGATCCCAGGTTTGACTGGTTAACCCAGTTGATTCAGATTTTTTTGTTTTTTTTCTTCCAATTTTTTCTTTTAATATTGTATACAGTCCACAATGAACAAACTGATGCCTTTGGTTTTTTTTCTTTTTATGCCTTTCACCGTGGACTGTACAGTACGGTCCACGGTGAAAAGGCTGATATCTTTTTTTTCTTTGTAATTATTTTTTTTAATTTAGTTTGTTAATATTAATTTTTTTCTATTTAGTTATCAGATTTTCATGACATGTATCCCCTGATTTGACGAGTTAACCTAATTAATTCAGTTTTTTTTTCTTTTTCTTCATTAGTTTTTTTCTTCTTATAGGTTTTTTTCTTTTTAATTAATTTTTTTTGTTTAATTGAGTTCATTAATATTAATTTTTTTTTTCTATTTAGTTATTAGCTGATGCCTTTAGTTTTTTTTTATGCCTTTGACTGTGGACTGCACAGTGCAGTCCACAATGAAAAAGCTGATGTCTTTTGTTTGTTTTTGTTTGTTTTTTATTTTTAATTAATTTTTTTCGTTTTAATTTGGTTTGTTAATATTAATTTTTTTTCTATTTAGTTATCAAACTTTTATGAGATGGATCTTGGATTTAACGGTTTAATCTGGTTTGACGGATTAACCTGCTTTGAAGGGTTAACCCAGTTAATTCAGATTTTTTTTTCTTTTTCTTCATTAGTTTTTTTCTTTCTGTTGGTTTTTTTCTTTGTTTTTTTTCTTTTTAATTAATCTATTTAATTATTACACTTTTATGACACGATCTTGCAACCAGACCCGCATCCAAGGCTATTGGGTCTGGTATTGCAGCCAGACCCACTTAAACTTGGGTCATGCAAGTTTAATGTTATTATTAATATTATAAATATTACTTTTAGGTCAGGCGTTGCAGCTAAACCCAAGACTTTCGTGTATAATTTTACAGAAATACCTAACACTTTTAAATCTTGGCTTTTTTTATATTTTTTTATGAAAAAAATTGACCCGCTGCATCGCGCGGGTCATGTAACTAATAAAATAAACTAAAAAGAGAAGGGGATGTCTACAGTGTACATTACTTTAGTTCTTGTAATAGTGAAATGGCTACTATTTTTATTATTTTTTTAATATTAAAAATACAAAACACCTTTAAAACTAAAAAAATTAAGCTTTGAATTGAGGGGATATTCATGTCTTTTCACCTTTAATGCACAAGGCTCTTACATGACTGCCTTTGAAGTTGAACAAAAATTAATTTTGATTTAGGGTTTTTTGGCTTTTCACACTTTGTTTTTATTGTTAAGTGAGATAAGAAGAAAATTTATTTTTTAATATTTAATAAATATTTTAAACAATAATTGACACATGCGTTACACAAGAGAAGGATAATAGATCGTCAAGTGGCATGTGTTGTGTCTTTAGGCAACCAAATGACAGCTTCCAAGGTAGGTTATTTTAAAAAGTTGTCTCAGGTTAGTATTTTTTTGACAACTTATCTTTTTTTTTTTAATTTCATCGTACAACCTTATTGTTTTTAAAATTTGGCTGTGGCTTTCTTCATTTTTTTTTCATGTTGGATTATTCCAATCTCATGACTTAGCCCACAAGTTTTATGGGTTAATCTAGGTTATTTTGCTCATTATTACTCAGGTTACATATCTATTATGTTAACTCGAGTTGACTCCAATTGGTTTTTTTGTTATTTTTTAATCTAATTTTATGCTTCCAAAGGTTTTTTTTTCCAAATTATCGTATTTTTTTGTCTATTTACTATTTTTATCTACTTTTTTATCATAAAATTAAAATAAAATCAATTTATTAAATCTATTCAGCTATACCTCAAGTAGTTAGTTTTTCTTATTTCCTTGAAATATTCTTGCCGCCATCTAAACATTGTTTTTTACAAAAATAAAATAAAATAGACGTAGACCGCAGTGTGCGCCCTAGTCTAGTACTCTCTATGCCTGAGTATGTTTCCTTTCATGTGAATTAATAACTTAATTTGCCCAATAATTTCAATGAGAATAGACACCATCCGCCGACTATGGTTCATGGTAGACTACAAAAAATGGAGCTCGCACCGTTGGCCATTTGCAAAGCTGATAAATGACCTCCAATTCAAGTGAGAAATTTCGACACCCAACACATACTCTCCATGCTGGATGCCTCAACCTTGCACAAGCATCAGTAACAATCAATAGGCCTATGCTGCGCGGTGCTTCCATCTCAGGAACCATCAGTCTCGGGCTCGGGGTTTCTGCTTCGAACTCTGAACCAATGGCATGGTAGGTTTATTAGTTTCAGGGTTTTGGTTAAATAATTGAAGCTTTAACCTTTCAGAAATAATTTCATAACAGAGCCATGAAACTAATAAGATCTTCTCCTAAAACATTTATTATGGCTTGCAACATTCAGGGATTCCACCTAGAAATGCATCATCGAGTTCTAGGAATTACCGCCACCTGGAAATCCATCCTCAAATTCAAGGTTTCTCTTGACTGTTCCTGCATTAGATACCAACTTACCATCACTGCTGCCATCTCCCTGAATTTTGCTGGGGTTACTGGGGACTCTAATGAGTTACACAACTTTCTTCATCTTTGATGACTCCACGTTAGCTATTTTGTTCAACCCAACCACCAGTTTCTCAAAAAAAAAAAAAAAAAAAGGAATAAAAAAGAAGACGATACTTTGAATGTGCAGAGACTGAAATAGATTGTATAGATCCCAGTTCAGTGGAGTTTAAACCATTACATACATAGTTGTTTAACAATGTACAAAATGTTCTTTTATCAAGGCTCGAGCCTTACAAGCACAAGCTGTATTCTATATATTTTAACCTTTCAACAACAGAAAAGAAAAGATTTTGTAGACTTGTAGTTGATTAGTTATAGTTTACTTCTAATTACAGTGATTCAGCTTGGCAATTGACAAATAATATGTAAGAAATTGTTGAAACCCATTAAACCATAAACAATGATATAATGTAGGTTGTTCTTTAAGCATTTATGGAGGATTGTTTGGCTCAATTGAGAAATAATTAGGAGGCTTAACCTAATAGTTAGCCAACCCTTTCTATATATATGAGTAGGGCAATATACAATAGTAAAGGTGGAGATTACCACATAAGAATATGACTACAATATTTCCTATATAGTTACATTCTATAATACGCCCCCTCAAGCTGAGAGTGGAGGATCAACCCGAAGCTTGAATCTAAAAGCAGTAAACGAAGAAGTAAGAAGTGGTTTAGTGAAGACATCGACAAGTTGATCCCGAGAGGAAATAAAACGAATCTCAATCTCCTTCTTCGCAACTCTATCTCGGACAAAATGATAATCAATCTCAATATGTTTTGTGCGAGCATGAAATACAGGGTTTGCAGACAAATACGTGGCACCAAGGTTGTCACACCAGATAATAGGGGCAGAAGCAGTCGGAATCTGAAGATCTGTTAACAAGTACTGAAGCCAGATAACTTCAGCCGTGCCATCGGCTAAGGCTTTGTACT
>Ga0325403_1006624_pt1 | contig 11041 bp, 10 predicted proteins | sample PopdelMetagenome_19_FD_205665 | JGI IMG/M metagenome (GOLD analysis project Ga0325403, IMG submission 205665) | Populus deltoides microbial communities from Bellville, Georgia, United States - Xylem-PdKOR-R4 | ecosystem: Host-associated > Plants > Phyllosphere > Stem > Wood/Secondary xylem...
AAATCTTTTAATTTCAAATTTTTAGATTATTTTTAATAAGACAAGTGATCAAGAAGAGTTAAAGGTCTAAATTGCAATCAAGTCAGAATCGAGGGACTAACTAAAAAACTATATCACTCAAAAGAGGAATATAAAAAATAGTCGAGAGAGAGAGAGAGCGCGGTGGGGCGGGGGCGGGGGCGGGGGCAGTTGAGCATTATGCAAATGGAGACAAAGGCAGCATTCAAATGTCGGCCTAACAACCATAATTATTATAAAGATTGACCCAGGGCTCATTCAATCCAAGGCCTGGAATGGATTATAGGTGGAATAGTGGATGGATTCAAGCTTAGATTTATTTTTTTCCAAGTCTGTAACAATTTTTTCATCGACCCAACTCGAAATAAACGGCAAACCAGCTGGTTACCGGGTTGATTCGCCGGTCAGTCCAACTCCTATAAGGAGGTTATCGAACAATAGGAAAGCAACAGAAGTAACCCGTTAAAAAAATACACAAAGCTTTGAAGCATTCAACTACTAATCTCTATATGACAAGACAGATTACTACTACTATACTCTCTCTTTTTTCCTCCTCCACCTCCTCTCATAGAATTCCACGCCCAGATCAGAAACATCTTCGTGTTTGTCAATCTATTCAATGATTGAGAAACCAAACACAGTTTGAGTATTGTTGACTTTGTTATATACAGAAAGCAGTTCAAGCTTTACACATCAAAATATCTCTTGATTTGTCTATTCGATTGATCATCGATAGAGTGGTCCTGTTTTGTTTTTGTTTTCCATAAAGAATGGGAAAGAAACGTGTAATGGTGCCGGCTGAGGACGTCGACTTGTCTGCTGTCAAGTACCAGCATGAAGCAATCCAAGGTTTTCTTTGCATTTTCCTCGTGGATTTTATTTATTTGTGTGTATCATGAATTTATTTGTTTGTTTTTTTAAAAAAAAAATTTACAGCTCCGCATTTGACTGGATTGAAATTTAAGCTGTTTGTAAAGTTACTTGAGACTCCGCTTGTTGGTCCTTTGATTATATCACATTTGAAGAAGGAGAACAAGATAGTTGAGGTCTGCTTCTTATTTTTTTTCAAAGTATTATGTTGATTTTTGCGTCATGAAGGAGACAGTTGATTAAAAGTGCTCTAAATGTTTCCTTGTTTGTTAATGCCAGTTGCTGCAAAAAACTGTGATACCGGAAGCGCCTATGTATAAACCTGAATATCCTCCACAAGGTTTTTTTTCACTATACTGATGCTTAATGATTTGTTAGTCTCTACTTGTGACACTGATGCTGTTAGTATGAATGTGCTTACAGAACCAGAACCTGGCGTTGTCGTTGTGGATGAAGATGGAAAACCAGAAGACCGGGTAGAGGTAGCTATGAACTGCCTTCCTCCTTATAATTCTGCCAGCTGCTGGAATGAGGACTTGGCTCCACCGTTTAGGTATTGGAAGATACACGATTATGCACATGCTTATCGGTCCCATTTTGTTACTCCATCTATGGTAAGTGGCTAAAGGTTCAGTTTCGTTCTTTTTTTTTTTCTTTTAACAAATTTCAGAGGATCTCACATTTGTCTTGCAGGTTGCTGAGAAGATCATCTCAGTTATAGAAGAATTCAACAAAAAGGATCCCCCAATGCCATTATTGATTTCTTTTGATGCTGAAGAAGTCAGGAAACAAGCTGCAGCTTCTACAAAGAGATTTGAGGAAGGTATTGCTAAATTACATTTGATAATATATACTGGTTTCCAGATACACCGTGGTAGACTTTTGGATTTACAGATAAGCTGTGGTAAAACCTAAACTGCAATTAATCATCTTATGTGCTTTGTGGGTTGCTGACTGTGTAGGAAGTCCAATATCCATCCTGGATGGCATTTTCATCGCAATCAAGGATGATATAGATTTGTATCCGCATCCATCCAAGGGTACATAATGGCACCTCTTTACCTGATTTCTCCACATATTTTGTAAAGATTCTTAAAAGTCTAGGTAAAACTTGATCTTTGATGACAGGTGGAACAACATGGATGCATGAGGTCCGCCCTGTGGAAGAGGACGCGGTTAGTGTTTCTAGACTGCGTTGCTGTGGCGTGATATTTGTAGGCAAGGCAAATATGCATGAGTTTGGCATGGGTACTACTGGGAATAATCCAAATTATGGGTCAGTTCATTAAACTTCCTAATGGATGTTATTCGTTATTGCATGATTAACTAATTCTTTTAGTTTTTAGTTCATAATTACAATTTTATGGTGCAGAACAACGAGAAACCCTCATGCATTGGATAGGTACACAGGCGGATCTTCCTCAGGCCCGGCAGCAATTGTAGCCTCTGGTCTATGCTCTGCTGCCGTGGGAACTGATGGTGGAGGTTGTGCAGATATTTTTGTTAGTCTAGCTTGTGATTGGTTTTAACAATACACTAATTGTGTATGTTTTGATTTAATGAAAGAAATGCAGGTTCAATCCGCATTCCCTCTTCTCTCTGTGGTGTAGTGGGTTTGAAAACAACATATGGTCGGACAAACATCAGAGGGTAAGCTTTTTATGATTGTTCCATTGTTGCAAGTTATTACCAGCTTTGGTGTTCCTGTGTTTCTTGACAGTACTCTTTTAAGACTTGATTAAATAAAAAAGGGCAAAAAATGAATGGCGTGGATGACTTGTTATGAAAAGTTTAGTTTTCAGACACTAGAGATTTCTTTAGCCCTAACTCTTTCTTGGTGATATAATGATGTAGTTCCTTATATGATTATGGGACCGTGGAAATTATCGGACCAATTGCATCTTCTGTGGAGGATGTCATGCTTGTGTAAGTATTTCAATCTTGTTAATGGATTTTACTGGCTAGAGAGTTATCTGTAAGCAGTCAGACCATACATATATATCTGTATTGTGGTTGAGCAAGCTGCTGTATTTTTTTCGGCTGAAAATTCACTTAGGTAACACAAACTGTGTGCTTCTCATTGACCGCATGGCTTCAAAATATTTGCTAAATACATGTATTCTATATAGAAAGAGATATCATCCATTGCTGAACATGTTCATTACTAGTCTGCTACCCTTACTCATTAGAAGATATTCCAGCTGATAAAAATGAAAAGGAGGGGAAGAGAAAATACACTGTTTGAATTCTTGGTGTAATTTGTGGTTGCATTCATTATACTCGCTAAAGCCAAGACATGGACTTGGTTGATGTTTGAATTTTTGATGAAATGAACAGTTGATTTCAATGTTTTCTTGGTTAAAAAAAAAAATAACCTTATAATCTGTTGATTTATCAGGTATGCAGCAATTTTGGGCTCCAATCCTGCAGATAGGATCAGTTTGAATCCGGTAATTTCATAAAAATCATCATCTGTCTAAAAAATAAAAAATCTACTCTAGTCACTCTACCAGCTCCCCCTTGATCTTTTGAAGTTTGACTCCTTTCACCACAAATAACACATCAATTAGTTTCTGTGGTTTCCTGCTTTCATGAGCTGACAAGCTTTTTATTTCTGAAACTTGTAGAGATCTTGAGTTTATAGTCATCGTTGTCTGTGTCTAAATCCACACATTGGTGTTCATTTTCGTTATAATTCACTCTGCTATTCTGCCTGTTATTAAGATTCATGAGACTTGTTTGCCTATTCTTTCACGCATTGTTGTTCATCTTTACTCCATGCATCTTGTGGGAAACCTTAATGTTCCAAGTATATAGTTCTGACACAGATGTTACATCCTTTGCACTGCATTCACATATTTTAGACTTTTAACTGAAGCTAATGATTCCTTATAACTTCTAACTACTTGTTAGGATGCAGTTTTCTTGCTATCTACTTTCTTTATAATGCTGTGCATGTCCTTTGTAGTCACCTCCTTGTTTGCCAAATTTGTCATCATGTGACGGTGCAGATGCTTTAGGATCATTGCGACTGGGAAAATATACTGCGGTGATTCCATTTCTCTTTTAATTTTAAGTGGATTGATTCAATGTTTAAACAATCAAAAGTGTAGTTTTGAGTAAAATTATTATTATCCTGCAGTGGTTTAATGATGTACAGTCAACTGATGTCTCTGATACATGTGAGGATATGCTTAACCTTTTATCCAAAACACATGGGTGTGAAGTAAGTCCACATAATGCACTCCGTTTTAAATCCATTCTTACCATATAATCTGATTGGAATAATTGTTTTTATATATACATAATCGATCTCCTCATATACTGAGAATGAAATTTTCTTGGAATATGGTTCAAGATGGTAGAGATTGTCATACCTGAGATGCAAGAGATGCGCACTGCTCATCTTCTTTCAATTGGATCTGAGTTTATACAGTCACTGATTCCTGATATTGAGGATGGGTAAATCTCTTGCCTCTCCTGAAGAGTACATTAATAGATTGACAACAGAACCAAAAATCATTTGAGAACCCATCAAATGCATAATTAGAACCACTCGAGAAGATCATTGTCATTGCTGAATTTACACAGGTAAGAAATTTTGGATTAATAGTGATATCCTGTTCTTTCTTATTCTTTTGTAGGAAAGGTGTGAGGTTGAACTACGATTCCCGTACTAATGTTGCACTTTTTCGATCATTCAGTGCATCAGACTACATTGCTGCCCAGTGTCTTAGGTGGGGATAACAAGAACAATCTCTAGATTTTCATTTGAGATACAAAGTCGATACATGTGCTTTTGATATTTTTGAAGTTTCTAATTTTATAGCTCGAGTTTCTGAAGGTCTACATCTATTAGAGGTATCACATGACTAATTATATCTAACTAAAATGCGAATTATCCTTAATGTTCATCATGCTTGATAAAGAGGAAGTAGCTCTACTTCATAGCATGTCTTTAAGCCATCAAGATGGAATTCTAGCCCATTTCAATTGTGAATTTGCTTTGGTATAGGGTGCTCCTATAATGCACCTCGCCTTTTCACACATGGTAGCATTCTGACAGAGAATTCCTCTTGCTTCTCTTCTCTCCCCATTTCTTGCAGTCCCACTTCACATTCAAGTCTAGATGTACATAGTTGTGGAACTCTTATTCGTAATTGGTGTTCTTTACCTTCTAAAGTAAAGCAAGCAACCAGTTATTGGTAGGATGTACTTGAAGCTGTATCAGACACATTTCTATATCAGCTGCATGGTCTTGTAATCTAGTTTCTTGTACTGTCAAGGAGTTGTCAATTTTGACAAAAACTTTTAAATAGTAGATAGTAACATTTTCTAAAAACTAGTCGAACTCTAGAGCAATGTTACATATCTAAATTCCTGAACAAATAGATATTGATTCTCATTGTTGTCTTTCCTCATTCCCATTCCTACGTTCTTCATATTTAGGGTCTCGTATTGCAATTACTTGATGAGATAGTTTTATCTTTTATCTGAATAAATGACACGTGATATCTGGGTTTAGTAGTTCCGGCAAATCATGTAGCTTCCTATGTTCATTGAAAAAAAATATATAATGGTTATGTTAGGTGTTGTTATTTTCTAAATTATATGTTTGAGCGTTTTAGTTGGATGCATTTCTTACTTTTTAATCTGATTCCATCAGGCGAAGACTAATGTACCATCATATGGAGATTTTCAGAAAGGTTGATGTCATAGTGACACCAACAACTGGGTATGCAAGTTTTACTATTATCAAGAGTATATTGTTCTTTCACAGTAAAGTCATTATTTGCAAACTCAATCAATGAACCTAACTGGGTGGATTTTACTTCTATCCATTAAAACATTTGAGTTTCAATTTTCTTTCTTTGTTTTATTATTATCATTATTATTATTTTGTATAATATTACTGGTGCTATAAGAGATCTCTGTGATTTACATGAGCATTGACTTGCATATTGATTTCTTGATTCACTCTAATACTTTACATGATGGGAAAAGAATGTCATTTTCATTCAAAATTGAGTCGTTACCTCAAGTTCTATGCACTTTTTGGAAGAAGATGCTCCTGCTACACTTGTTGTTGATCATGCACCACTTATACGGAACCTCTGCATGTTGTGTTTAAGTTGAAATGAGGTCTTCTTTTTCTTTGGGATTAACAGCATGACAGCACCCAAAATACCTTCCGGTGCTCTTAGCTATGGAGAGACAAATTTGCAGGTTACAGGTTTGTCCATTGATGCTCATCTTTTGTAACAAAAACTAGAGCACCCCGCAACAGGAGGGCATTCAACTAGTTTTCTTGTACAATCGTATTCTATATTAATGAATGAACTCTTGCATTCAGGTTACCTTATGCGCTTTATTGTTGCTGCAAATCTTCTTGGTTTCCCCGCCATTTCTATACCTGTGAGTAGTTCTTTTCCCTGGAAAAATATCGTGAATCATTTTTATTTTTATTTACATCTTACATATTCATTCCATATCCCATTTACTCCATTATTTCTCGTAATTCATGGTATCTCTATGCATCACTAAAATCCAAGTGCAATTGGTAAATTTCTGAAACAAGGACGATGGCCTGTCATAAGTCATGCAGCCGGGAGCAAACCAAAACATCAATATCTATATATTTTTTTATGTAGTTCATCCTCGGTAAGCGCTGCATAATGACACACCATCCAATATGGTCAATTTTCAGGTTGGTTATGATAAACAAGGGCTCCCGATTGGGTTGCAGCTAATTGGCAGGCCATGGGGTGAAGCAACACTGTTGCGTTTAGCTTCTGCAGTAGAGGTATAATTTCTTGAGGCCTGAGAAGAAATAGCCATTTACTTCGTGATTGATGTTTAGTCGTTTAATATAATGTTTTTATGTTTCCAGGAACTATATGCGAAACCTAAGAAGCGGCCCGCATCATTTTATGATGTTTTGAAGACTAAATAAAACATTGCATCTACCTTCTATCCCTTTGTACTTCCTTCTCATGATTGAAAAAGACAGTTTGTTACCATACTTTAATAACAACTGATCCTTTTTCATACAAGTTCGTCAACAAATTGTCATTGTCTACAACTCAGGTCTATTATTGATCGTGGGGTAGTTCCAAACCCAAATGTGGATATAAATAATGTTTATATCCGAAATGCAATGGCAAACACAGATAGAGACAGTGACCCAAATTGAGTGTTGATTTAACTGCAAAAGCTTTTGGTAAACGCTTTGACAGGTTTCGATTTCACTGTACCCCGCCAGGCCGGAATGCACCCTAGTCTTGTCTATTTCCTACATGTTTCAAATAACATGACTCCCGACTGGGAATGCATCCCAGTTACAGGTAACAGGGGTGAACAAATCAATAGCCACAGTTTTCCAAGAAAGCCAAACATCTAATTTATAATGCTCAAATCAATTTCAATCTGTTCATCACCTAAATTGAATTGGGTGCTTCCTCCTCCCCAACATCACTAGGGAAATCCAGCCCGGATGGAATCTTTCCAGGATAGTTAGTCGTTGAAACATCTGATCCAATCATACTGGAGAAAGAACACAAACTCATATAAGAAGCTGTAAAGATAGCACGATTCATTATACTTTATTAAAGATTACCAACTCACCTTCTGTCAACAATGACCATAGATCGAAGCTCGCAATTAGCAAAGCTGCAAGTAAAAGAAGTCATTTCTTATTTTAGGAAAGGATTGTACATTAAAAGAAATTTAATTTGATATCAAGTGCAGTCCAATTAAATACTGCAAGAAAGTTCCTGCCCTAAACTGCAGCGCGTATCATATTAGAACATAAGACGCATAAGAAAAGCATGAGAATAAGGCAGTAGGGCACCAATAGGGAAGGTAAAGATTTTCAGTTCAAATTCATTGGCCAAAATATACATTCCTTTTCAGCTCAAATTCATGCAGAAAGGAAAAAAAGTAACCAATAACTTCTAGTGGAGAAGATTGCAGGAAAAAAATGGAAGAATAAATTGTTGTTAATAACCCATGAAAAAACATCAGAAAACTCTAGGAGTTCAGAAGAGCCATTGCTCGCTGCAATGGTAGAAGCAAGGCATGCAACCACGTGGTGGCAGCTTCAAATTTTGAGCAGCCACATAATGCGAAATTGCTAAAAGTCAACTCCAACTTCTCCAATGGCATGTGCACCTAGCAGGCTAAGAATTTTGTGATTAAAGAATGCCATTTATATGCAAAAGCTAAAATAGCAGGTAGCTTACCGTGTGCCCATTTCTTTCTTCACCGATGGATGACAGTCATTTCCAAATGCACGTAATGTATGAACCAAAAACCCGCTATGGGTAACAATGGCTATCTCCTTCTCTTTCCTTGTCCACAGCCTGACAAGTGAATGGTTGTGGCCCGAGGCACATGTTAGATAAATCTACAACAAATTCCACACATAGGAAAACACAAGTTTTTTTATTAAAGTTTTTTGCAGAGATTTTATTGCAAGATCAAAGCAACAATATCTGAAATTAGAAGTTCAAAATTGCACATGACAGCAAATTGAATAACAAATAATATCAAGCAAAACCCATAAAGTCTGATGAAAAGCAACCTCATTCTAGTCACTTAGATGGTGAAGCGTAGATAAAACATAAGAGCCTATACAGAAACAATGGCATATCAATGGAGAGCAAGTATTCACCAGTTTAAAAACTTCAGTCCCCTTGCAGCCAGTTCTTCAGTTGTCTCTCTCACATCGGCCTTCCACAGTACATCCTCATCAGTTTCTATCTGAACAGAACATCAAAAGGTTATTTAGTTTAAAATTCATGAAAATAACGAGGATTTAACCTCAACTAAATAGCCACCAAAGCTAACATGCACAGTAAATGAATTTATAACTGTTACTTTATCACTTTATCTTATACATCCAAGTACTTGCCAGTGAAAAGTCAACTGCAGGAAAAAGAAATTGATACTCGCTGACATTGTGTCTCTTGTCACAAGGATGTACACCCTGCAACCCATAGGACACATAAGAGAACTGTGTAAGGCTTTATTATTCTTTAGTTTCCATCTGCGTGTGAGAAAATATGAAATCATTAAAAACTAAGTTTATAGGAGCTTAAAGAGTTCTTTTAATGCATAGAAGTGAATGAACTTTAGAATCAAGGTCAATGCCAATTTTTCTCAAATAAAGCATCAATTATTCTCTGCAGAACTTAGAAATGTGGAACTCGTTCAGTTAGAAGTATCTGGTATTTCAAGAAAAAAAAAAGTACACTAGACGTACAAAATGTTCTCGACAATCTTCTACTGCAATGAATGGCGGCGAATTGAGACTTGAAATTGCTTCTCGACCACTGTTTCCAACATTTGCCACCATTAGTGGAAGTGCATTCATCCCATCCGTGTAGCCCTCCCCACCAAAAACTCCAACAGCTGTTTGCAATGTCCTGCACGCCACAGTGATCAAAATTTTACTAAATGAACATCTCGGAAAAGAAGAATAAGGGAATGAGGAAGTGTCTAATGATCAAAAGCAAAGAATAGAAAAATACAGGTAGTAAATTGAGAATATATTCTCCCTTCTGAAGCCTATTGCTTCTAGTTGCATGCATAAATGAGAATTTATGGCCCTCGTTAATAGTTAGAAGCTTGATTAATCTAGAACTTGACATAAGATCAATTTTGACCAGAAAAGAGCTGCATTTATCAACAAAAGAAATCCCATCTATCCATACTGAAATGAGTGAAAATATATCCATAAAGTCACTACCTGAGCAATGGGGATGTAACAACTAATTCAACCCTCTTGGAGAGCCCAGATGCATGGACATGCTTCCGCAAATAATTAACCTATAACAAAAGCAAAAACTTCTTTTATGAGATATCTTCCTTTATAGAACAAAATTCAGTTCAGGACTAGTATGAATCGAATGAGTTTCCTCTCATATGAAATGTGATTGATTGGTGTGCTACCTGCTGCCAGCCTAGTTGAGTGAGGGGAGCATCTAAATATTCAGGATTCAAGTATGCTTTGTAGTTCTTTTCTCCCTCGACATTATGCAATCCTTGTGCATGCCTCACCTGGATGCAAGGTTTTGTAAGACCAAAAAAAATGCCCTGATGTCAGCGCAAAAGCCAAAAAAGAAGGCAATCTTTTACATCCTTCGTTCATTCAGACCAAATACACAGCAGATTCATATCCAAAGTTGACACAGTAACATAATTTATGAAACAAGAATCTCGATACCAACCACATGAATTGTTTTGCAGCGGTGCAATGGATACAAACTTGGATCTGGACCACTATCCATAATCTGCAACTTAACCAAGTAAAAACAGTCCAAGCGCTCACCGGTTCAGCTTCGGGAGGACAAAAAAATGATACGAACTAGTTAAAAGAGCGCAATCAACTAAATCAGTAATCGGTTTCATAAATGAACTACAATAGGCATAAAACATAGGCACAAGTAAAGTTGGAGTTTCTCTAAGCAGATTCAAAATTGAAACAGGAATCAAGTGTAAATTCATCAACATTACCTCATAAAGAAGGAAAAAAAATATCGTGCAATCATGCTAAATAAAGAAATTAAAGAACGGCCGCATTTCTCTACAGACAGAAAGAAAGAAAAAGAACAGAGAGAGAACATCACACGATTACCAAAGCGACGAATAAAGAAAATAGAAGTGGAGGAGATGGGGATTTATTGACTGAAAAAGGAAAGAAACAGACAGAGACAGGCAAGTCATACATGTAAAATATATATGCAATAAGGTTTTAGGGATAGTGTTGTGTTCTTAGTTCTTACCAGAGAGGGGAGGAGCGTTTGACAGTCGCAGTGACGGTCACTCCAGAATTATAGCGTTCCTGTTTAACCGCCGTTTTATTATTTTTTAAAATTTGTTTTTGTTTAAAATTAATTTTTTAAAAAAATATTTTCATGTGGTTTTGATATTACAAAATCAAAAGTATTTTTTAAATTAAAAACATTTTAAAATCACTCTTTAGCTGTCCCTAAAAATGTCAGGGAAACACTACTTTCTTTTTAATTTTTCCTATTAATAATAGCTCGACTGTCTGCCTGATATAATATCTCTGTGCTCATCCCCGTGTCGAGACTCACTTGAATACAGCCTCGATTTCTTTTATTTTAGCCTGTTTTTAAGTCCACCTGCA
>Ga0325403_1006634_pt1 | contig 11033 bp, 7 predicted proteins | sample PopdelMetagenome_19_FD_205665 | JGI IMG/M metagenome (GOLD analysis project Ga0325403, IMG submission 205665) | Populus deltoides microbial communities from Bellville, Georgia, United States - Xylem-PdKOR-R4 | ecosystem: Host-associated > Plants > Phyllosphere > Stem > Wood/Secondary xylem...
ATATATATATTTATTACTAAAACTAGTAATATATATTACTATACAAATTAAAATTAATTAAAACCAGTAATAAGAAGCATCATGGACTTTCATATGTCAAATTAGTTATTATTAAATTGATAAAATATAAATATGTCTTTTTATATTTTAAAAACACAATAAAAATATCTATATATCCTTTAAAACAAAATTTTCAATATTAGCACCAATGGGTGACATGGTTTTTTCAAAATTATTTAGATTAACTTATAAAGATTAATCACTAAACATTAAATTAGAAGCTGCAACTCTTGGAAGCATCTGGATGAAAACAAGATTAGCTCGAAGAGTCATCATTGTTTAATTACTAGGCAATGACGTGAACGTGGGGAGGAAAATCAGGTAAACTCCATGAAGTAACGTCGGATACAAAGTTAAAATATGGCTCCGTGCACCGTATGAAATGGAATGATCAGGGATTGGCGGTGAAGAGAGACAGCTACTTCCAGCCTGAACAATTTGTTGGCTTCTTCCCAAGGCAAGATGGATTGAAAATCTCTTGCTCAGGTCACCTGGGTTCATTCGCTAATTACTAAGGGAATAATATTTATAGCACTAGAACACGAGTGATGATAAGAAGAAAGGAGCATGTTCTTATACAGAATCCATGGATTATGGATACAGAAAATACCACAGTGCATGTGATGGTAATATTTAATTTAATGAAATGTACCTGCCTCAATGGAAGTAAGTGGGCAGTTCATGTTCGAGAAATGTTTTTTTTGGACATTGGTCAAAGAGGTATATTATCTATAGTTTTCAATTGTAAGAAAAGACATCCATGCAAGTCCAACGTTTCATTCTCAATTCCCAAACTAATTCATTTCAAATGTTCTTGCTGACCTACAAATACCTGCTTTGATCATCTTAAAGCTCACACCAGTATTCTAGCGAGAGTTGAGGAGAGGGAAAATAAGAATGGAAAGATCTTACTCTCTTCTGCTTCTCTTTTTGGCCCTTGTCTCACTAAAAAGCTTCAATCTTCTATGCAGTGCTGCTGATCCTACAGACGGTTTCACCCCTGTGCCATTAACAGAAGCAAATTTTGTGCTGCAGAAGCCATATAACGTACCGCTAAATGAGCGATACAGCTATGAAGATGGAATACGCCTTTTGTGGGTCTATGCTACAGATAAGCCACATGACCCCAGTAGCAACACCCAACCAAGAACTGAAGTTCGCATTACAGTAACCCCCTTGCCCCTTTCCTTCTCTCTTAGCTAAAGGATATGGAAATCAAAGAATTGCCTACTGAATTATAGACAGTTCATTGTCTGCATCATGTGTATTTTAAAACAGAATAACTCTAAAGAATGCAGTCCAAGCTACTGGGTCGTATATACTTCACATTCTCTAACTGGTTTGGTTTGTGGAATTGCAGGGTCTTGACTATTCATCAGGAGTGTGGCAATTTGAAGGCTATGGTTTTGTGCCAAATGGAACATCAGGTGTGACAGTAGCACAGATACATGGTGCGTCTCATGGAGCAACCACTTTGATACTAAGGATCTACGATGGCAACATGAGGTACTATAGTGGAGACTTGGTGGCTACTGATCTTTATGACAAGTGGTTCAGGCTAAATATAATCCATGATGTGGATGGAGGTAGGCTAACTGTATTCATTGATGGTGAAGAGAGATATTCAACCCACGATCAAGGGCCTGGCGATATGTACTTCAAATGTGGAGTCTATGCTGCGCCTCGCAATATAAGCTATTACATGGAATCAAGGTGGAGAGACATCAAAATATATAAGAAGTGATAATATGTGTGGATATGTAATAAGGTGGCTTTTGGTGTGGATATGTAATAAAGTGGCTTTCGGTGTGGAAAATAATTGAGATTTAAAGTATTTCTCTCTGCTTCTGTTTCTCTCAAGTGATTTTGAAAAAATCCGAAATAATTAGCCTTGAAATACCCTTTTCGGGATGGGATGTAAAGATACCTTGAAATGGTTTCGTGATTTTGAACACTGCACCTAAGAATCTATCATAGATAAGAGTGATTATAGGATAAAACATGATCAGGTTGTGTTGCAGTTCAGTTCGATGAACTAGAAGTTTCAAACTATCCTGTCAAATACTGTATTTATCGAAGGGCGTTTCCCCCTCACACTCACCTGGCTTTGATTTGCCACAATATGCAGCCATAAATTCAACCAAAATTCAGCAACCCAAGTCTTTTTATTTTTTTTTTATTTTTAATAGCAGGTCACAAAGTAACAAAGTGTTGGCAAAGTAACCTTACATGTAGCCCTCAAATACCATACCAGATATGAATGGAATGAATGGAATGTCTAAAACAAATTATGCTTTACTTGTAAAGGTCAAAAGAAAATGAAAACAAAAAAACATCTACCCAACAAGGAAAGACCCTCCAAGAAGCTTATGAACAGGATAGGCAGCACCATTTTTCAATTTGGATAAAAAACCATTGCAGGGGGTTCGGCTGTTCATTGTCCTCCAAAGATGAGGCAGGCAAGGGTAGCTCGGGAGGCAGATGTCGGTGAAATGCATCAACTGCAGCTCCAACACCATCTTCATTTTCTATCAACTTGGCCAATTCCACAGCTCGAGATTTCACCTGACCAAGTTGAAAGTCCCATTAGGAATTTGAAAAGGCAGCTTCTTATAAAAGTGGTGGCATAGGAAGAGTGACCATGCAACTTCCCATTTCAAGTTGCAATTTGGTGATAAGCTAGCATGATCGATATGAAAACATAATGGAGGAAGAATTCAAAAATGGTTAATCACATACAATTATGCTCCATTTAGAACCTAGATTCAGCTGAGTTTCAATAAACATTTTATCTTCTTGAGAACATGAAATCGTTCTGCACCTGGAAAACACCTTTGATGGTGGTTTTTATAAAAGTCATAAGACGCCACCCAATTCAGATAAAACTAGACGAAAGTGAGTCGTAACAAAAAATTGTTAAATTGCAGTGAAAATGGTGCTCTGACTTATAACTTGAGAATTATTGTGAAAATTATTAAAAGATGACTGGAAGGATCAACTAATAACATATATACCCAAAAAAAGGAATTAGCAAGATTTTCTGATAATTAAGGTAACTACTATTGCAAACACCAAAAAACACTAACAAGAAGATAAAATCATACCAGTGAAATCTAATATATTTGTGATATTATATGAATCAACTCTTCCATGTACAACACATTGCAATTACCTCAGGCTCTCGCATGAATCTTATTGCATTTGAAAGGCTCTCAGCACTGAGCCTAGCTATTGGTATCGGTGCAGGTCCTAGTCCTTTTGTATGCACTCGATCACCCCAGAAGAACTGATCGCCAAAGAATGGCACTATAGTTGTCGGGCACTGCAATTAACATTTTTGGAGACAGTGTCAACATGTAAAAATTGGTTCTAATAAACAATTGAGTTGCATAATTTGAGTAGGTTACAAGCTAAATCTCTTAATGCCATTTCCAAGCACATAATACCTTCGGATTCATTGACATGGAAATCTTCAAGAAAGAATAAGCTTAATGAAACTGATTATTTTGATGGGTCATTCTCACATGAAGTCAAGAGAACATTATCATAATAAACTATTTGAAAAAAAAAAAAAAGCATTTACCCCAGCTCTTAGTCCCATTGCCGTGGTTCCGGCACCACCATGATGAACCTGCATTTCATTTGTAAACATCTTCCAATCAACTATCTGGTTATCAAATGTTACCAAAATATACTCAAGTAACACAGTATTATAATGGAGGTGTTCATTACAGAGAGTATGTCATTCTTGTCATTCATCCATATCATTAAATCTAGGCAATACCACAGATCCCCATATGATTTATGATTGTCTAGTAGTTGCAGAGTTGTTAGGAAGAAAATATGATTGGAAGTGGGTAAAAGGAGAAGGAAAAACAAAAGACCATACTGGCAAAGTGCACAAAGTTCTAATTTGCAACATAATTACGATCTTATAATATCACTCACCACAGCAGCACATTGAGGAAACAACCAATCATGAGGGCAATCCTTCAAAAGGAAGACACTGTCAGGTACTTCCATAACTGCAAGACACATGATGACAATCAGAAGAGAAACTATATGAATTTCACAATGTAGTGCGCGTATGTGTTTTCATTTTATAATCAAAAGTCACACAATTTCAAACTATTATAATGACAGATGACAAATTGGTAACAATACTTGAGGAATGCTACAATTTCCTATCAAACAAGTTGTGGTGGTATAAGAAAGGGATAAAAGACGAATGTCTTAATAGAAGAAACAAGGGAGTGAGAAAGTAAAACACGAGCTAAGAAGGCAATCCAATCCCACTGAATATCAGCCAGGGAAGTAATAACTTACAGAGTAGTACACTTATTTAGAATCTTGGAAAGTGCCACACTCTAAGTAAGTAGATATCTGTACAGCTAATTAAAACATATTTATTTAGAAGCTTCAATTATGCCTACGTGAAGCATTCCTTTTGATTATTGTTGACTAAATTGTTAAATCACAAATTAATCACCAAATCCAGGTAAAATAACAGAAAAATGAATAGAGATTCACCAGTCAACAAAGCCATATGCAGGCAGCTAGACATTTGTATGCTGATACAAATGAGAACTATGCTATACATGACTCTTTGAAAAAGTGATCAGTATCTGCAAACAGGCATAGAAAAGCTGGAAGGAAAACACTTACAATTTCCAAGATCTCCCCAACCTTGATCAACTATTCCTCTTTGTCCAGTATCTTTCAAAGCCTCCAGTATTATGTCCATAGTATTCTTGGGATCTTCAAGAGGCTTCACAAGCAAATATATAGTAGTTTAAATTATGTCCTCTAAGAAAACTTGATGAAGAAAAGAAAATTCTATTGGCTAACTACATGAATTTAAAATATAATGGAAAGACGACACAAGGATTAATAGACATTTAATTTTGAGATATAAAGAAGCAGAAAAAAAAAGGAAACTATGCAAAGTTTATTGAGGACAGCAATCTTAAGTGGAGTGTGGATCATGCAAAGATAAAAAAATATTCAACCAAAAATACAGAGAACAGCATGCCCAACATACTTGGTTAATATGAGAATTGTGTTTTTCAATCACATCTTTTCTCTCTTTTTTTCTTTAGAGTTTTTCACTCATATATGTCATATGAGAATAGGAATTTAGCAGAGGACTCAGCTGTAATTGAAATATTTGGTTAATAATATCAAAGCTCTAATTTTTCTCAAGTTAATAAATTCATCCTTCAGCTTCAATCATATAATACACCAATTTACAAAATCATCAAGGAACGAGATTTTCTTGAAGTGGCATTTCCAGAGTCAGCACAAGTTTAAAAGTGAACTTTGTGGTTTCACAAGTTACAATACTTGGCCATAAATTATCAGTTATTTTTTCACTGACACTAGGAAATTATAGGTAAATAAATTAATTTTCAACCAAGCTCCAACATATACAATCTCAAACTCTTCTAGGCCTCGTTCATTCATCAATATTAAAGGTTGTTCTGGTTCACAATCTAGCAAACACCCATGAGATTCACAATAAAAGTCACAGTATATATGTATCAAAAAGAACTACAAAGTACAAACTACTAAATAACATCTAGAGGGGAAAAAAAACTATTGCATAGTGAGGTACATCATCCAACAAACAGAACAAACAAAGAGAAACAAAAAAATGCATGAAAATGAAACTATAACAGCTTCAGGGAAATCACCATACCATGCTCCCGAATCCAATATATATGGGTTCAGTTCCTTTCTGAATCCATTGCAGGAACTCTTCTTTAGGTTCATATTTTGATCCAAGATTTAACAAACAATAACCAACAACGTCGACTAAAGGCCCCCAGTCTGCAGATAAGTTAATAAAGTCGATTATACATAAGAAGCACGAGTGTTTGCATTTGGCTGAATAGAAAGATTATTACAAAGACTGTACGAAAAACACCCTTAATGTCACAAAAGGAACCAAAGGGGGGAGATCAAAGTTGATTAAGAATACCAGTTAGCATCAGTGGTTGAGAGCAAATAAAAACATTGGTCTGACTAGCTCTCTCCCCACTAGAGGAGAAAAGCAGTAATGGTAATAGATAAGTAAAATAAAATGTAACAAACATAATAATGATTGGCTGATTAAACTGAATCTTCAGATTTCCAGCTGAGAAGTACTCAGATCTAGAATAAATGTTGAGTTTGTGACTGCTTTTAATCATGTAAATAGCTAAGCTCTTCTTCAGCAATAGAAACATGAAATCTGTTTAAAGAATGAATAACCTCAAAGTATTTTCATCATAGTTCAGTAAGTAAAAACCAATCCTAGGTGCAGGCTAGAAATTTAAAATGAGAAACATTTTTGTATGAACCTTTGAGGCTAGATATGTGCTTAACATCTAATAATTTCTTTTTACCATGTCCCTGATTTTGCCTCTTCCCATAAAAATAAAAAGAAAGGAAAGAAGAAGGAAAGAATTGGGTTTTGATTGAGAGGTAGAGGTAACATAATTTGGAGAAAGTAGCATCCTCGAATAACAATGTGTTATGGATTGAAGGCACTATAAGGAAGACAGCAACATAGATATCTGAGCTTGAGAAGATTATCAACAGTATAACTAAATGGAAACCTTACCACTTGGCTTTGGCACAAGATGGGAACTCCACATATAACCTGTTGGCAGATGAGATATTGATCCATGGTACGTACTGAAGTACGCGATCGGTGGAAGCTTCAACTTTCTTTTCCGGAATTCATTTATATAGCTTCTCATTCCCCACCATATCAGTAAATCCACAACTATGTATGAAAGCTGGATCCATGGAAACAGTTTGTGGTGATTAGTCCAATGGCTGACAGGAAAAAAGAAATTATAGGAAAATGTGACACCAAGAAAGAACATACCCAATAACCAGCACTTTGAGGTACACGTGCTAAAGGATGAGGAAATTCATATGTTGGCCTGCCTAATGAAGATGGAAGTGAGAAGGCATAGCCTTGAGTAGAAAACTAACAGATAAACAAACAAATAAACAAAGCATAATTCACTAAAGATAACATGCTTTTAAAATTTATTATTAACCTTTTCCTCAAATTTCCATTTTGGTTTATATCAGTCTCTAAACCTTCTTTTTCCTGTTTTATTAACCATGCCAAAACACTAGTACTGGTATAGGCTTGACGGCACTTTCTGTATTCCCGCGCCCCCCGTGTGCAGACACCATTGATTTTCTGGTTGCATTATCCAAGAATCATCAGATTCTCCTTAAATCAGAAATTCATGCACTTAAGAAAGAATGCATGTGAATTTTCCAAGTCAGCTATGTGTGGATCAAAATAATTAGCATGAGACTCAAGCAATCATGTGTACTTTTAGTTAAACTAATGGAAATGTCAAAAAGCATATCCATTAAATCTGAATCCAAAGAAAAACCGTTGTTCTCTATCCTTCTGTTTCTAGAAAACATTAGAAGAATCATAGCATAGCAGGCAACACAGGATTTTCTTCAAAATAAATGTTATTCAAACTGATGATTCAGGTGTTCCAAGTAGTGTTAGTTTCAAATCACAAGCAAGTGATCACTCGATACTCACGTCCAAGGCATTGTGAAGAAAATGTGAATTGGTATACGAAGAGCTTCAGCAACATGTACATGTCCTGCAACAGAGGGGGAAAGTTAGAGTTTGATGAATGCCATTTTATCTTACTATATCCTTAAGTTCCTGCTTGCTCACCATATGCTGGAGGGTTTGCAATAATTGCCTGGGCTTTGAAAGGCACGCCAGTTTCCATATCTGGTTCTGTGCATGCTGCAAGAAGAGATTCAATAATGGCCTTCAGTTGCTTCCTCTGTGTGGATATTTCTCCTGGTGCAGATGGGATGAAACCTTTGTTTCTCACCATATCTGAAAACAAGTCCTCGCATTTAGTCGAATAACACATTCAGTTGAAGGACACTGATATCTTAGGTTGCAATTAATAGCAAACTGTACTGCTATAACAGCTGCTAAAAAAAAAAGAAACTGCTTGTCAACCAGATATTGATGCATTTAGTCACCAACTCCTCAAAGCTACAGAAGATTAATGACAAACGTAGCGATATAACAACTTTCGGGGTGTTGTTGATGGAGTCATGATCAAAGACAATATTGCAAAAGGGAATTAAAAATATTAGGGAGCTCTTACATTCTGCCAATACCCGAGGATCACCGCCCAAAGGATAAAAATCTACACCAGCTGATCTTACAAAACTGCTGAAGTTAGCATGAGTTGCCAGCCTAACATGATGACCAAATTCCTGCTAGAAAATATTGGATCATTTGCAAATTAAATTACAAAACCTATAATGATATAGTAAACTAGAGATTGGGGAACATGTGATGCTGACATCAGGATTTTAATAGTGAATCATGTAAAACTTAGGCAAGATTGCCCGTGAATTTTGCAAATAACAAGAATAAAGTACAAAACACCCAACTCTTTCTTGAGTAAAAACAAAAGCATATTTGCAAATAACAAGGATAAAGTACAAAACACCCAACTCTTTCTTGAGTAAAAACAAAAGCATACAGGTATAATAAACGAAATCAATACATATCAATACATAGGGCATACAAGAGATGGGAACTAGGAAATAGAACATAAATGACATTGCAAAAATAAAAATAGTACACTAAGTAATCAGTAAATTAGTATAAACATGCCTGAAGTCTTTCTGCAATAGCTAGAAAGGGCTGGACATCTCCTCTTGTCCCAACCACTAGCATAGCAATTTTCAATCTTGGAATTGATTTCTTAGAACAAGAAATGCTATCATTGACATAAAAGGACGCCCCTTCAACTGAGTGAAGCTCTAACAACTCCGAAGCAACAGGAGCATTTTCATCTATATCAACCTCAACTGTTCCGTCGTTTTGTATCTTGACTAGCTCTATGATTAGTTTCTTCTGAAAACCAGTGTAAGACGAGTCATGAAGAATAGAGTGAAATCATATGCAGGCATAAAAAGTTCAGAGATTCAGATCCAGCTGAACAGGATAAAGATTTCGCTTGATAAGCGATCATCAGATTGCCAAAATAAACTAGCAATAAATGTCATAGAGCAACAACACTTTCATATTTGAAACCTTGTTAATGGGGAAAGAGAGGCAGGCTATCAGATACTCCACCAATCATAGATGTTGGTTTATGAGAGCCATAACAAAAATAACATGTAATTTTAATTAAAATAAAACTGGGGAATTTCAAAAGAGATAATAAATCGCCGAGGAGCATATACTATGCAGAGACACAACATGGGAATCATATATAATCAGACACGGTATATGCATAATGCACATAAATCATTTCTGGCCTTTTAGCATAGGTTCCAAACAATATATATGATCACACATAAGGAAATTTGCAGATGCATCCATGTATGTGATCTTGCTAATTACCTTTTCACGCTCTGACAGTCTATTCAATTTTAGCTCATACCTTGAAGCCCTGTTCTCCGTCTTGGATCTATAGAATGTAATATTATTATCATCATCATCAAACAGCTGATGACTGTGATCGTCAACAGGAGCATTGATGCACAGATTCAAGCCTTCAAGATCAGATGCTTGACATCAGACAACATATCAAATCAACTCTATAATGATGCAAAAGGGAAAAAAACCTTAACCATGTAATATTAAAAGTAAGATACAATTTTAGAACTGAAAGAGCAGAGGTGGATTAGGATTATTGTTTGTCTCAAGTTTAGAGAAATAATAAAGCTGGAGACCCTTAGGACTAAATTCAGCAAGTATAATAAAGTTTCAATCAGGTACGCTGTATAAAGCAAAAGAAACAACGACTTAGGCTGCCAAATATCAAGTACTAACCTCTTCGAGGTGGAGGAAAAATCAAATTTTTTGATTTGAAAATCTCTAGAGCTAGTGGCTGCTTCCCTGACTTTGTCTTCTGCTTCTCTGCTTCCTGAGAAGAACCTGCTTCAGATTGTTCCTCCGAAGATACGGAAGCAACTGTCACTGATTCATCACCTCCACTGGTCTGATCAAAACTCGTATTCACATCATAGTTGCTGCCCCGTCCTTCCTCTTCTGAATGCTTTAATGGATGATCAAATCTATTATTAACCATTTCATCCAATTAGCAGCTTCAACCTAGTCTCAAAGTGCGCAAGAACAGAATCAACAAGTAAATCTTCACTGGACCCAATCCACCACTGCAAAACCCTTAATTAAATGTTTCGGGTTTCCAACTTTAAAACCCTTTAACAAGAAATCCCAATTTCTCAAATCTCAGACTCCTCCAAGTTCAGAGCTTGAAACTACCATACAACCAAAATCATCAAGTCGAACTTAAAATACCCCCAAATCTTAAACCCTTCACCAACAGTTCCCACTGCACAAACCCTCACTTCTCCTCAAGAATTTGAGCTTGAAAAACCTCACAGATCATCAAATCTACCCTTCAACAACAACTCCCAATCACCCAACTACGCAAACTAATCCAAAACTACAGCTAACACCTCAACCTCGAAGCAAAACTAACAATACCCGGAACTCCAATAGCCGTCAAACACATGGCACAATTTTAAATTCTTGAAATTGCGAGTGGAAGATAAATGTAAACAAGGAAGAAGAAGGTGGGTATGCGCCAAAAGTCCGAAGAAAGACCGGAATTAAAGTTTTTTAAATGCTATAATAAGAAATACACTTAAGCAAAAAACAAACAGACAACCACAACAACCAGTCAATTGGATAAACAAAGCAAGTTAAGTAAGGAATTTGTCGGGGTGTTTAAAACTTTAAAGTTTAAACCGCCATAAAAGGCAAGAATTGAAATAAATTTAAAAGGAAAAAAAACAAAAACGGAAACCACACAAGACACAACCCTACAAGACCGGAACGTTCCTGCCCATGTACAGAAGATAAGGGCTGTTTTTATACTCATTAATTGTTCACGAATCATGACCATCACTTGATTGAGGAAAGAAACACAGAAAGAAAA
>Ga0325403_1006635_pt1 | contig 11033 bp, 5 predicted proteins | sample PopdelMetagenome_19_FD_205665 | JGI IMG/M metagenome (GOLD analysis project Ga0325403, IMG submission 205665) | Populus deltoides microbial communities from Bellville, Georgia, United States - Xylem-PdKOR-R4 | ecosystem: Host-associated > Plants > Phyllosphere > Stem > Wood/Secondary xylem...
ACAACGTTCAGTTTCTTCCTGCGGCCAGGTTAATTCTTTTTTATAGTGTAAATAACGATATTAAAACGCTGTTATTATATTTTAAAGAATAAATAAATTAATGAAAAAAAACTAAAAAAATAATAATGGTCAAACCCTAAAAATCAAACTTTGAAGGAATAAAATCAAGAAATAAAATATTAAAAAATAAAGCACCAGTAAAATTAGGAAAGGTTGTCAAAACCGACAAAAAATATCATGCGAAAAGGATAATTCAATAAAAATAAAAATATATATAAAAATACAAAGTTTAATTTTAAAAAAAATCAAATTTTGAAGGATAAAATAAAAAAATAACTTCTAAAAAAACTCGAGCTACTCGGATGAACTTTTCATCTAAATTATGAGATAGGGATAACCTAATTGAAAAGAAAATTAAAGAAAATAACAAAGTTTATTTTTAAAACAAACAATTTCAAATGATATAATTGGAAAAGAAAAAGATGTCAAACCATAATAACTTTTCAAACTCATGACTCGACCCAACGGGTTGACCTGTGTCCTAGGTGATCCTTGGTTTAGACCGGCTCGAGTTTCAAAAATAATTTTATAGAGAATTGATCCAATGTAAAAATTAGAGAAGGGAGATTCATAACCTTTTTACTGAGGATTCTAACGAGCTTTTATAGCTCATCCTTTGTTTTGTCAAAGAGAAAAAAAATTCTCTCTAACTTGATAAAGGATAAAATATCTCTGCTTGATTAAAGGGAGAATATCTTTATATGCTTAGGCTCAGCGTTTGGTTGAGCCTTAGAGAGATGGGTATGACAGATCACCAGATCCATATATGATTGGTCTCAGCACTTGGTTGTGCCCATGTGAGCTAGGTGTGGTAGATCATCAAACTCATTCATGCCTAAGTTCAGCGAGAGCTGGGTCTAGTAGATTGCAGAACCGTATATATATGTGTTGAGCATTGATAGATCGTCAGACTCATACATGATTAGGCTCAGACATTTGGTTGAGCCTAAGAGAGCTGGATCTAGCAGATCGCTAGACCCATATGTATAGAGACTCAGCGTTTGGTTGAACCTAAAAATATTGGGCTATCACCTAGTTTTTGGTTTCTCTAAATGAGAATACAAAACAAAAATAAAATATATCAATCTATTAGTAGCCCCTCAAGTCTTTGTTTATTTATTACATAAATATTAAGAAGGTTATTAGTAGTAAATAAGAGCCCCTTTTACTTTCTTCGTAAGATTTGTCTGTCCTATAGAGAATTGTTGGGATTCCTCGTAGTTAGATTACTCATTTCTATTTTAAAGAAGTGTCTCTTGGGAAGCAAAATGATGGCATGCATTTAATGCAATAATTAAGTGGATTTTTAGAGATTTTAGATTGTATGAAAAAGCACTCATCTAACGGTAAGGGTAGAAAGATGTTCTTTTATAACCCTAGTCGTTCTTGCATTTGTCTTTTCTTTTACTTTTTGTAATATTTAAAAAACCATTATGTTAAAGATCCTGAACTATTTTAGTTCTAATATTAGGAGACAAACTTATTAATAAAGTATTCTTCACTGTCAACTTCTTTCCTTCCCCACTTTATACCAAAATACACGAAAAAAAATCAAAATTGTTTCTAAAAAGAGGTGTTACTACCCTTGAAAAGGAGTTTAGGTTCCAACCTGAGGCTAAAAGAAGTGACAGGGGGTAAGGGTCCATCAGACTAGGCCACATAACTAGAAGAATTGACACCTCGGTATCCATATCTAACTAGAGGAAAATAGCTCTCCTCGCTAAAGTCCTTTTCCTGTCAGTGTCTTCAAAATTTGTTATCATTTGGTTGTTGGCACATTGTGGCATTGATATACGTTGGTTTTTTTTTTTTACCTTTTCCAACATACCCACATAAACCATAAAAGGGACTATATGTGGGAAGCTTACACATGTAAAAAAATAGAGGTGAAGATGGCTAATACTGCGGTACAACAAGTTAATCAACCCTATAGGTGGAATGCAATAAATCTAAAGTTATTCTTATTATTGAAGAGTTCCCCCCCTAATGTAAACTATAAGCCTCATTTGAGATTGGATAAAGAGAAAACATATGATTTGTTGGCCTCAACTTTAATATAGCATGAAATCAATAAAATGGCTAAAAGATATTATCTAATTGTTTTGCAAAGTATACCCCTTACATATTATTTTTTCGCTTTATTGCCAAGTTGATTAATGACTTCTTATTCTTATATGCAGGGCTAACAACAGAAAGAGATACAGAAAATTCAGCAAGGTTTGCAGAAGAGAGTTCACCAAAGAAGTCTTCATCTCTTGTTATGGTTGAAGGTAGGGCTGACAAAGTGATGGAGAATTACCCCATCATTGTTGATAAAGTCTCTATTCCTAAGAAAACAATAGCGGGAGTTAGAACTCCCATAAAAAAATAAAGTTGAAGTTAGTTGTACTCCCCCAACTAAGGGTTAAATAGATTTCATTCCCTCTAAAGTGTTCACAAGTGTTGCCGCCCACTTTAAAAGGATGCGGGTCTCCATCCCAGTAGAGCTTGGTTTTTCAACTTCGATTGTAAAGGTTTCTATGGTGGCATTTCTTCTGCCTTAATTTATAAACTTTCTTACAGAGGCTGCAACAGGTAGGCCTTTTATTTGGATTGTTCCTGAGGGAGTTGAGTTTGAGGATGCTTTGGCTGAGCTAGGTAGCCCGAGCTCCTTTTAATTTCCTCATCTTGACTAATGAGGAAAGGTAGCTTATGGAAGCTATTATTGGTAGAAGGTTATATAATCATCATTTGACCGTAACTGGTCAAATTTCGTTTAATGTAAAGAACCTTCTCATTCACCTTTTGTTTAGTTCTATAACTATTATTCCTAACATTTATTTCTTGACAGATCTTTATGATGTGCGTCCATTCTAGAAGGCGTTGGGTGGTCGAGAGGAATTATATAAGGGAGGTTATTTCCACTAATAGGGCAAACCAAACTATCTTCGAGCATTCAAAGAAGGAAAACAATTATTGTAGAGGTTAATTGAAGAGCCTTGGAATGGCTTATTCAACCCTGATGGAACAAATACAAGACATTGTTCTTCAGTTGGGCTATAATGACAAATTTTTTCTCATCGTCTATAACCAAATGGATTCCCTAAAACGGAAGATTCTTGAGTCAAAGACCATCTAAGATGGTTTAAAAGTTGAGCTTTTTACTGTTAGGAAATAAGCCTAGAGTTTTTGGACTCAATTGAAGGCTTTGAGAAACTCTCTTAGAGAGTTTTTTTAAAAAAAATTGAGGGGTCTATGACTTTGATAGAAATTGTTGGAGACAAGATATTTTTTACAATATCTAATTTGCATTTCTTCAATCAATCAAGGGGAGTGTGAGTGGATTTTAATGTTGCCTTCAACCTAGTCTTGGTGCCTGACATCGCGAATGTATTCCCAATTGGGGTTGTTGCTACCCAACATGGAGAGGAGCTTGAGCTAGATATTTAAGGCTTATTTCCCTCTTTTCCTTTATCAATGTACACACCCCTTATTTTAAGGGGTTTATTTATATGATATTTTCATTTTTTAATATTTTGATTCTTATTTATTTCTCTATTTACTAGTGTGTATAGATCTCATGCCTATAGTAAACATTCCACACAGGGTTTAAGACCTTTAAAAAAACTTTGAAATTTTATATGGATCGAACGTCTGCACATATAAAAACATTTATCAAATTTGAACTTGTATAGGTCCAACACCCATATTAAAAATTCTATACAAGTCCATAAACCTTTATGAAATTGTGAAAATTTGTGGGGGTCTAATGCTCGCATAAAAGAAAATATTTAACAAATTTGAACTTTAAATTGTCTAACTTTAATCAAGATTTAGAAGGGATCTACCCCCTACCTAGAATCAAGAAAAAATCTTGGTTTCATTTATATTCCTGTCAACCTGGATGAATCTGTAGTGGATTGTTAAAAAATTGTTAGATAGAAGGTTAGGAGGTGGGGATTGAGGTTGTTATCCTTTGGCAAAACATCATTGTAGAGGTAGTTTAGCTCATCCTTTGATGGAGATGAGGTTGTTACATTGGAGAGGTGTCGTGTCAATCTTATCCTTAAAGAGTTATTCAATCGCATTAAGGAGGCTTCCAATCCATCCTTTCTAAGGTAATTTATGCAATCGTTTTAACAAAACTAACTCGATCCCTTCCAAGGTAAATTGCGTAATCGCACTAGGTAGACTAAGTCCGTCTTATCTTTTAAAGGTTGTGAATTCGTTGCTTTGGAGAGGTGTCATGCCAATCTCATTCTTGAAGAGTTATGTAATCGTACTATGGAGGCTTTAGATCCATCCCTTCCAATGTAATTTATGCATTCGCATTAGGAAGACCGAGTTGATCTCTTCTAAAGTAAATTATGTAATCATATTAGGGAGACTTAATCTATCTCATCGTTGAAAGGTTGTGAGGCTGATACCCTAGAGAGGAATCGTGTCAATCTCATCCTTGAAGAGTTGTGCAATTAAAGAACTTCAAATTCATCCCTTCTAAGGTAATTTATGCAATCACACTAGAAAGACTGAGTCGATCACATCTAAAGTAAATTGTGCAATCGCACCAGGAAAATTGATTCCATATCATTCATGAAAGGTTGTGAGGTTGCCCTAGATATCACTTAAAGAGAAGAAGACATCATTACTATGAATAATTTAATTCATATATAAAAAACTTACATTCTTAATCATTGACCATGGTATATTTTTATTGCTTTTTGGGGCATAATCTTCTTGACAACATTTTTATTGAGGTCATAATCTTATCTCCCAAAGAGGAGAGAGTAGAGTTTTTTTAGTAGATGTCTTCTAAATAGTTGACAAACAAATTTCACATATTTTACGGTTTGACCCAACATTCACTTGTACTTGAAAGCTTTCCAAAATCTCAAGGCTTCAACTGTATTCATAAATATGCAAATGCGTAGCCCAAATTTGGTCGCCTCAATAAGCCCATAAGTAAGTATAAAAACCATATTGACCTAGGGCATTCAAATTATTTTATAGCATTTCCTTCTTATTAAAGAGTCGTTGAAGCTTTAATATAACAAAAGTGTCAACATCTGTAAAAAGGTCTGTGATACATACCATTCCAGGAGTGTTTTAATTTCTTGCCATTGATGGTGATTGGGGACATCGATAAACTAGTTTTAGAAGAATTATCAATGGCTTTTTTATTTATTTCCTATGAAAAATTATCAATAGTTTTAGAAGAACAAGGTTTAGATATTGGATAATCGGTTAATCTCTTAATTCAAGCAACCCCATTCATTCTCCCTTGTCAAAATGGCTGGTGGTTAGTGCTTGATACCTGTAAAAGATCATCTTGTGAGCTTAGAGACTCTTTGATGCTTAAGTAAGTATTTTTTTCAGAGAAAATATCATGATGTTTGAAAGGATACTCTAAAAATAAATATGCTATGGAGAAGGGAGATTCAAAACCTCTTTTATAAGAATTTCAATGTGTAACATCCCCGCTATACCAGGATAAAAGCAACAATCTCATGTCAACCGAAAACAGAGTAATTATATATATATATATATATATATATATATATATATATATATATATATATATATTCATGGTCTTCGTATTAACATCTACTGAAATTTCAACAAGGTCCCCCCTTATACCGAAAGGTTCCAAGTTATCAACATGTAACATGTTTACACTTCTAGTAACTCGTGTCTCATAACTCAATCCCGACCCAATCAACTCGGTTTTCAATTCTACAAATATTATCACACCGACCAACCACAATATTTATGATACACATTATATAACAAAATATTATTGTGGATGGATTCAATTATACAAGCATTTTCATGTTTACAAAATATAAAGGTATACTCCCTAGAACCTAGATTACAATAATGGAAACATAAGTTAGGATCTACTCCTGTTGTGCATACGATGATCCTGAAATAAAATGCATATTATTGAAATGTGAATATCACATAAATATAACAACATAAATATCTAACAATTTAAAAAGGATAACATGCATTCATCTTTTGTTCACTTCTCCCTTCTGGTTTTTCATTAGAATCTCTTCCTTATTCAACTATTAATAATCGTTCCCTCTTCCATCATCAACCTTCATTTCCAACTTTATAAGATCAACCATGATTATTTTTGCATAACACATTACCGATACTAATTTCACTGGTATCATCATCATCACCCCGTAGTAGTCGATGCAAGGTCATCCCCTTATCCGGGATCCTAACATACACTAAATGTATGCTAGTCATTACATGGTGATCCCTCGCCCGAGATCCTAACATACACTAAATGTATGCTAGTCAATACCTGCTTGATCCCCTTACCCGGGATCCTAACATACACTAAATGTATGCTAGTCAATACCTGCTTGATCCCCTTACCCGGGATCCTAACATACACTAAATGTATGTTAGTCAATACATGCTCGATCCCCTTACCCAGGATCTTAACATACACTAAATGTATGTTAGTTCATGCCTCAAATCACACTTTTCATATTTCTTTTGTCAACGATGATTTCACTACTCGGCAATTCACACAACAACCTTTCACCTTAATTACACATACATTCAGTAATTCACATTTCACATCGGTAATATATATTAAATCATGGAATTTAACTTAGAAAGTGCAGGTGCGATTCACCTACCTGCAATAGAAGCTCTATTCGTGCTCCTCTGCTGCTGCTGTTGCACCACACCTGTGGTCCCTCCTGCAAATCACAGGTTTATCTCATAAATTTTCCTCACCCAAGATATGCTTTCTAGTAACCATATCAACAATCAATAAATCTTTCTTTCAGTCATTTCTTAATATTTTATATTTTTTTTTCATTTCACCTATTAATATTGTCGTTATTTGTCCAACTATAATTATCATTCCTTTCTTTAGATTTAGACTATTACTGTCCAACTGTTATTGTCTAGATATTTGAACTGTTACTATCCAGCTTCTCCTCAGATGTTTAATTGTATCTAGAGTTATAGAACTCCGTTTCAAATGAGATTACTCTCGTTGGAAGCTAAGACATGAGGCTATAAGTTTTCTAGAAGGAAGGAGAACCCAGATCTGCCTCCAAGGCAGTTACAATTGTTTATCAACGAACCAGACCTATTACCCTATAGGGTCTGTTGTGACCCAATCTTAGTTGATGACCTATAACTGGAGTTCTATAACTCCAAATTGAGCAAGACTAATTTTCTTAGTTAGTTGACATCTAAAACTACAATTTATATGAGGAACCTGATCCTAATTCCTTCATCCTCCTACCCAAAATCCCTTTGAAAGTGAAGAGACGAAACTGTCCAGATTCGTCAACCTTAATACACACAACACCTGAAGTTATTTAATTTAGCGACTCATATATTTTCCTTAAATTCAAGTCTAAGAACCCTAACTATAATTCAACATCCAGATATCAATTTATAATCGACTTTGAAATAACTTACAAAACCATGTTTAGAACACCTTACCCGGTACGAATCAATGTTTTGATTTTCAACTCCCTCTTTTTCTTTCTAATGACAGTTGGCCCTCCCCTCTTCTCTTCTTGTTCAAATTTTCTTGTTAATCCCTTGCCCACCAGTGTTTATTCTACGAATAACCCTTAATATTGGATGAGTTCTTGGAATTTTTTGTGTTTCTCTCTTGATTTGTAAAAAAAATAGATACAAAACTCCCTCTTTTCTTTCTTTATGATAGCTGCAGATCTTTATTTATTTATTTATTATTTTCATTTAGACCCTATTTTCTTTAAGTGTATACGTTTTGCCCCCACTTCTTTTTAGTTTAGTTTATTTTCTTTAATTTAATCCATCCTTGATTTTTCTCGAGATTTACACAATGTGTCTTTATAATCCAACCTCTCCTCTCACTTGTAAAAAACAAAAAAACTCTTTGACTTGTCTAGAGGGAAAATATCTCTTACTTGATCAGAAAGAAAATATCTGTATACGCATGTGCTCAACGTTTGACTGAGCTCAGGTGAATTGGGTCTGACAAATTGCCAGACCCATATATGTATAGGCTCAGTGCTTGACTAAGCCTGGGTGAGTCGGGTATGACAGATCATCAGACCCATTTATTCTTGGGCTTAGCGCTTGGCTGAGACCAAGTAGGCTAGGTTTGCTAGATCACCAGACCCATACATGATTGGGCTCGGCGCTTGGCTAAGCCTTGAAGAGTTAGGTCTAATAGATCACTAGAGCCATATGTATATGGGCCTAATGCTTTGTTGAGAATAAGGATGTTAGGTTATTACCCAATTTCTAGTTTCTTTAAATGAGAATCCAAAATAAAAATAAAATATGTTAATCCATCAAAAGTTTAATAGTGATTGTTGATCCAAATTTTTGGAGATGACATTTAAGTTAGTGCTCCATGAATCAATTTTTAAAGTAATATTGAAAAAGAACAATTTATTAATTTTGAAGGAGAGGGATTATAGACATTAAGTATATCTCTGTCTGGGGATGTTAAAGGAAGTTAGAGAACAACTTTTTTTGTACGTGCAAGGCTTGGACTACGGATACAGAGGGAGAACATGGGTATGAGAGCTAAGAATTCCACTCGTAGTTTTTAGTTTTTAAAGAGTCAAGGACAAGGCTGTATATTAAGTGATTGGAGGATGGACCAATGAAAAGACTAAGATTATCCAAACTTGTACAAAACTAGTATAAGAAATGTGAAAAACACTTTTCATCTCAAAAGAAATGGTTAAAAGCAAGAAAGTTCGATATAAATACACCTAAAGATTCATTGATAATGAGTCGAATGTAATATGATCTTTTAGTGGTAACTATTATTATAGGATGAAAATATAAAGAGTAGGTAGAGAAAAATTATATTTTGACCATTAAAAAATTAAAAATATATTTTTTTTCATTTTCAAAATACATTTATAAAAATGTATATTTTCTCCCCAAAAACTATTTTTTTAATTAGTATCTTTCATGTTTTTTTAATCCTGTTTATACATATCTCTTCTAATTGTAATTTTTAACATAACTTAAGCATCATAGAATATTTCCTTACAAGGCATGTCATGAGCGCATCTAGGGATCTTAAGTTTGCAAAAAGCAAAATACATTTCATCCCTTACACAAAAATATATGTGTGATTGCATCCTTGAAACTGAATATTGAATGTGTTATAGAGTGAGGGTTAATCCTCCATTATGTAACAAAACCAATTAGATCTCTCTTAATTAAGACAATAAAAGGTTTTTAAGTAAAGACTTATAATCATCAAAGATATGATTATAGTTGATTGCAATCAATATTCAAGTTATGAGAGAATTACGAATTTGTTTTTGTATTTTTAAAAAATAAAATTTTAGTCTCCTTAATTAAAAATATTTCATTTTCAATCCGTATATTTTTTTATATTTGCTTATAACTTAGTTATTTTTTTAATTTTCAATACTACAGTCTAATTTATGCTTTTCCACGTCAAATTGAAATGGTAACAATATGTTAGCGAGTTAATAGTTAAAAGTTGTCAAAAAACTAACTTATAATTCTGCAAACTAGAGAGATTAAAGTATAAGTTTCTTAAGAAAACATGAACAAACTTGAGATTTTCTATTTAGTCATTACAATAGTGTTTTTGGTTATTGTTATGAGACAAAAAAGACAGAGGAAACAAGATAAGAAAAAAAATAGAGATAAAATTGTGTTTGATGATGGTATAGAAGACAAAGTGATTATCTCTCTACCCTGTTTGGTTTTCATGGACAAGACATTATAAAATATGAAAAACTCTATTTTACTCTTAATATGTATTATTGTCACATTTGCATATTAAAAAAAATAGATATTATTTTTCTTACATCAATTTATATTGAGTGTTGAAATTAATAATACTATAATAATTATGGTTATAAAACCATAACTGACTTGATTGGTTGACTTGGAAATGGGTCGGCCTAGGGCCTAGATTGGTTAAAGTTTAAGAAAAAATAGAGAAAGAATTGACTCAACCTGACCTAGTCAAAAACCTGGGTTAATATAGTATAAAACACGGGCCAAAAACTGTTGATTGTTTTTTGAAAATTTCTTTCGGTTAAAACAAGATTGCTTAGATTATTTTTATATTTTTTTTATCAACCAAGTTGACCCTCTTGACCTATAAAGTGAACATTGTCATTAATTTACTCTCAAATCTAGTTTTAAAACTAAAATAATAACCAATTTTATCCGTACATTGACTCAGGTTAACCCGAATTGATCATCCCGTCCCATGACTCGAGCCTTATCCCAGTCAACCCCTGAGTCGGGTTTTAAAAATATGATAATAACAACTTTTATCCTTATTTAACTTGAGTCAACTCGAGTTCCTCTAATCCGTGATCTTGGTCTTTCCTCATGTTGACCTTCGAATTAAGTTTTAAAATTATTATAACAATTATTTTTATTCTTATGTTAACATGGGTTGACCCTCCCGACATATGACCCGAGTCTTTCACCTGATCAATCGTTGAATCAGGTTTTAAAAATATAATAATAATCATTTTGATTTCTATGTTGACTCGGGTCAACCCGAGTCAGCCTGACCCGTGATTTGAGTTTTGTCTTGGCTCAACCCCCGTGTTGGTTTTTAAAAAATTTAGTAATAAATATTTTTATTTTTAAATGTCTTAGTTGAATAATTTTGAAATTGAAAGTTTTTACAAGGAAATTTTAGAAATTAAAAATAATAAATATTATCTCTACAGATATATTCTTTTTTTGTATTTTATGTTAAAAATATACAAATTTATTTTAAAATTATTTCAAAAATAATTTTTTTTATTTTTATTTTTTCAATTAAATATATTTTTATCTTATTCTCTTGATAATAATAGAATCCAAAGTAACACATCTAATTTATAGTACGTACGGATTCAGTAATTGGGCATGCTCACCAGTCACCAGCAGTCACCAACAATGGGCCTTACAGCTTTGTCCATTACCTAATGGGCCTCTAACCAATCTCCCTTAGTAAA
>Ga0325403_1006636_pt1 | contig 11030 bp, 3 predicted proteins | sample PopdelMetagenome_19_FD_205665 | JGI IMG/M metagenome (GOLD analysis project Ga0325403, IMG submission 205665) | Populus deltoides microbial communities from Bellville, Georgia, United States - Xylem-PdKOR-R4 | ecosystem: Host-associated > Plants > Phyllosphere > Stem > Wood/Secondary xylem...
GAATCCATAGCAACAGTTGATAACTAGTGCACACCCGACTGTATCTAATCCTCAAAGAATGGTACAGCAATATTTGAAAGTGGAGCAAAATCACCTTTTTCTTAATTTTCTTAATTAAATCATTATTAGAGGTGTTTATTGTCTGATTTAATCCGGTTTTGGCCTAAAAACCTAACTGAAATGGGAGTCATAATTTTTGAAAAAATTAACCCGAACTAAACCAAAACTGGTTCAAACCGAATCAAGTCAGCTCTGCTCAGTTCATTTTTTTCTTTCAAAACCGGCTGGGTCTATTTCCTTTTAATTAGATGATTTTTTATTTATTAAGTTTGGGTTTTTTAAACATGTTTTGGGTTTTTTTTTCGATAATAACCTTAATAGATGTTTTGGTCTTTAAAGGAGGATGTATGTGAATTTAAAATTGTTTTTATTTATTATAATTTTATATGTTTTTTTTAATTATTATTTTTTAATTCAAAGCTTGAATTGTTTACCGCCCAAATCGTAAACCATATTTTGAGCTGAATTAAATTAGGTCGAGTATTATAATAATGAATAACTATGTATATCGACGTGTATAAAAAAAAAAAATTCAAGACGACACCAAACACCACTGCCTTCACAATTTTAACATTAAGCATAGAAAAATCAAAGAGATCATCAGCAAAGAAATAGAAGAAGAAGAAATTTCTACATGAGTTATCAAAAACTTTTTGAAAATTTGAGCTTTCTAATATAATATGCTTTAACTTGGGTTAAAATTTCAAAATTTTTGAAAAAAATTTAGAAATTTAATGAAAAATCATAATTTAACCAGTTTTATGTTATTGGGTGTAATTTTTAATCTGACCATCAGATTGAGCTGAAATTTTATGAGGAATCTTCAAATATATTGAATAAAATCTGATTAAAATTTTAGGATGAACGGAACTTGGTAGTGCTAACAAAAAAATACCGTCAAATAAAAGCAAAACAACTCATTAAGGGTAAAATGATTATTTGCCATTAAAAAATAAAACAAATCAGCTCTTCCTTCCTTTTATATGTTGCCGACTGGGCAGAAGCAAAATAGGAAAAGAAAGAAAAGAAAAGACGAGAGAGAAAGAGAGAAAAGTAAGGGAAAAACATAAAAAAAATCCAAAGAAAAAAAAAAGTGAGAGAATAACCTTGTAAACTTATAAAGTCCAACTTATAAAACACTAATCTAAGGAAGAATCAAGTGCAGGAAGGAGGAATTGAGAGAGGGAAAAAAAATTAATTACTTTATTTTTCAGTTGATATGAGATTGTTATTTTATCCTGGTTGAGGGTTGTAACAATATCAATTCAAATTCGATTATAGATGAATTATATTTCACAAAACATCGAAGGATGTAATTTCAATAGTGAGTTTATTTTTACTTTCACTTCAATTTTATGTACTTTCAAATTTATTTTTTAATATTTTAGGTAGTATATTGGAATTAAAACTTTACTGTTAACTTTAAAAATTCATATACATGAGTTAATAATTGATCTTAAAAAAAAATTATATATTTATTTAATAGCTCAGGGCAAAAAAAAATTCCTAGTTTCGCCCTTGTGTGTGGGTCCAAGTGGCACTAGTGGCGCTGTGATTGGCTAGCAGGAAGTTGGGGAGCAAATTCTTGCCCATGCTATCTTCCACTTCTCTACTGCATTCACATGCCACTAGCTTTGGTAGGTTCTTCAGTGATCTATGATTAGTCTTTTTCTTTTTCTTCTTCTTCTTTTTGTGTTTCTTTTTTAGCTTGTCTTCTTTGAACTGTTGATTGTTTGTTTTTATTGTTATTTGTCAAGTTAAATTGAACATCCTAAACCATAGTTTTGAAACTCGGACCGGCCCGGTGGGTTGACCCGGGACCCGGCCGATCCGGGCCTGAGACCGGTCCGAGTCTAAAAACCCGCCTGAAAGTTGGCCCAGCAAACCCGCCTGGGTAAACCCGGCTGAGACCCGACCTTTTTTTTTTTTATACAGAGACATTAAACTACATCGTTTTGGCATTTTAAAAAGCCAAAACGATGAAGGTGAATAAATGCCTCCCAGCCGGGGGGCTCTGTCATTAGTCGGAAAAGCGGATCTCCAGGAGAGAAGCAAGCTACCTTTCTTTGATCCACCTTCACGGACAGGAAAGAGAACGAAAAGAGATGCACTAAGGTGCCAAACTGCGCTCTATATAATGGGGCTTGAGCTTGAAATGCACCCCCGACATAGAGATCGTAGAAGTCCAGATTGCAACGCATTAAGATGTCAATACCCAGTAGTGAATGTGTTCCCGGTGAGTCTATTCTCTATAGGAGATCCAACGCAAATTTTTGCTTAAAATCCCGGTTATTCCTCTCCACTCTCCATAGTACTCTCCGTCTGTCTTCCTCTTTTTTTTTTTTAAGTATGAGTCATGAGCCCTCTCGAATGAGTTCTACTTTTTTAACTTTCAACAACGAATATCAGAATCACAAAAAGAAAACCAAAATGAACATTTTTAACAAATGCATTATTACCAAAATTTGAAAGGAATTTGAAGTATCAACACCAAGGTCAGCGTTGTTGAGGCTTTGCATATTTCTACATTCTTTAAAGAGTCAGCATTTTTTTGGGTTGACTGACCCGGTCATTAGACCGGGTCGACTACCGGATCGGGTTTCAAAACTATGTCTTGAACAAACCGCCTTAACCACATGTTAGACGTTCTTAAAAAATAATATCAGGACTCAAACATGTTCAAGAAGAAGAAAAAAGTCAAATAGTTGGTAACGTTTTAAGCAGTGTGGCCTCAAATTATTTTGAAATTTTTCGAGAAGGAGAAGGTTTGAATTTTATTTTTTTATTTTTTTATTGGTTTGATATGATGATATTAAACATTATTTTTTTTAAAAAATATTATTTTAATATATTTTTAAATAAAAAATATTTTAAAAAATAATCATTATCATACCTCCTTATGTAAAAACAACCATCTGGTTTATAAGGATGTTCTCCCCAGAGCCCATACATCTCTTGCACAACTCTCTTGTTCAACTGTGGTGTAAAAGCAAGTGGCTAACTGGTTCAGCTGCAAATCTACAAGGATAATGCCTCCAGCTATTTCATCTCAAATTGATTCCAGGTTTTATCCATACAAATCCAGAAACCAAAATGCCAAGTCTTCCTTCGGTCTCGGCTTGCTAGTATAAACTCATTGAAAAACCATGAAGTTAACAACTATGTAAATCTTTAATGGTCTTTAGATTTGTGAGACTCGAACTAATAACCTTTGAAGAGCAAACTCAGACCTGATCAGTTGAGCTACACCCCTCAGAGTTCTCGAGTTTGAAATTCTTAATTGCAGGAGATGTTGCTTCCAGGATTGTGGATGGTATAAGTAGTATCAAGCGCAGAGCAAATCAAGATATTCTCAATGATCATTTACAGGAAGAAACACAGGTACGTGTGTGACATAAACCCAAACATGGATGGGATAATAGCAAGCAGAACCTGCATCCTCTGTGGAATGCACAATGAGACACATGACCACATATTTTTTCAATGCTCCTACTCCAGCACCGTATGGGAAACTGTCAGCACAAGAGCTCACATCCAATGGCCTACCAGCCCCTGGCATCAGCTCCTTCTCTGGGCAGTCTCAACTTATCGAAAAGGGAAGGATATCAACCACCTCATCGCCCGCCTTTTTCTGTCAACCACGGTATCTTCTCTCCGGCAGGAAAGAAAGAGACGCATTTTCAACAACCACTTTCAGAGGCTCGTAAATTCTAATGAATATGTGATGTCATAAATAAAAAGATAAATAGAACGAAAATTAACAGATATCCGTTTCAAACTTAATTGTTTAATTTTAATAAGCTGAAGAATTTATTTATTAAAAAATAAAGATCAAACATTTGAATCAACAAAATTCATACACTGAAAAGAACTCCATGCCTAATTGAAGTGTTATGAAAAGTAAAAATGGAAAATAGAAAATTGGAGAACAATATTGTTTGGGCTTGGGCTTCATCTGAATGGACCAACATTGTCTGTCTTATCATGACCTGCACATCCCATTTTCTCCGACTAAACTGAAAACAGAGGTGCTCGCTCAGCTGTCTAGGGTTTTTAACCTTTTTTAGGGTTTAAGCCGCCTCTCTCAATCAATATTCATGTTCTGCAGCTCCTAATTATCTCCTAGTTATTGACCGAACTGAGTTGAGTTGAGTTACTGGAGATGTCGAATCGGCCAGAGCTACTAGCTCCACCTGAGATTTTTTATGATGATTCGGAGGCTCGTAAATACACTTCCTCTTCTCGAATTATCGATATTCAGGTACTCTTTTTTTTTTCTTTTAAGAACAATGTTTTAATGCTTATTGAATGATTTTGTTACCTGATGATGATGTGTGGTTGTTAATAGGCTAGGCTATCAGAAAGAGCGTTGGAGCTTCTTGCTTTGTCTGTTGATGGAATCCCTAGATTACTCCTCGATATCGGTATGTTGCATTTTACATTTCCATCATAATTACACCATGAAGCCACTCTCTCTTCTCTGTTTGTAAATGTGATTAATTTATGGCTTATGATTTGTTTACCAGTTAGAAAATAGCTATTTTTTTTTTTTTTGTAGCTGTGGTGTTTATCCTTTTAATATTCCTGGGTGGGACATTAGCTATTTATACGTCAAACTTTTGCTGTTTTAAACCTTGAATTCCTGATACTTGTTACATTTTTTTTTGTTGTTAATTATTCTGTCTGTGTGCAGAATTCTGTTCTAAAGTTTTTAAATGCTTACTGTAATTGTTCTGGCTTTTTCAGGCTGTGGATCAGGACTTAGTGGGGAGACATTAACTGAAAATGGTCACCAGTGGATCGGCTTAGATGTTTCACAATCAATGCTTAGTATGTCTGCTTGAGTTTGTTCAATTTTGTAATATTTCATCAGAGGTTCATGTTAGGTTTTTTTGCATATAGGAACTTTTAACATTTTTCTTGTCAAATCCAGATATTGCTTTGGAGCGGGAGGTTGAGGGTGATCTTTTACTGGGTGATATGGGTCAGGTATCCAATTAAGATTCAGTTTTATGTTATATGCTCCGCAACACAATAAAAAAAAAAGGCGAATCAAAGCTGTGGGGAAAAAATACAATTTCTTGGCCAATTTAACTTTTTTTAAAAAAATTTATTTAGCAGGATGCCAGTTTTGTGCCTTTGTGGCCTTCTGGTTGGGATAAGGTTGATGCGCTAAACATTAGTTAGTGAAGCAAAGTTGTGCAATCTTCTAGTTTATTTCACTTTTGATCAAATATTCCGTGTCATATGACCACTTTAGGTTCAATACTTAATGCTTTGTGCAGTTATGATATGTGAATGTATGTACTTTTGGAAGCTATTTCAGTATAAGTCTTTTTTTCATTGTTAATATGATATAATATGCAATTAAACCTGCAAAATAGGTTTTAAGTTATTAGTTATCGCTGAAATGCTTAAGCTTATGTTGCAGGGCCTAGCACTTCGACCTGGAATTATTGATGGTGCCATCAGTATTTCAGCTGTTCAGGTTGTACTCTCTTGTATTCTGTAGACATTTATGGATGTATGCAAGTGTATTGTGTTAGAACTTGTCCAAAAAATTCAATTTTTTCCTTAATTTATGTGATTCATTATTTTCAATGAACCTCTTTTAATTCTTACTCTGCTTCCTGTAGTCAGTCATCTTCTGATGTTCCACCTTTTTGAATTATTTTAGTTTAGTAGAGGCTTCCCTGCATTTTCCTTGTGTTCTTTGATGATCATGTCTTTTATTAAAGAAAACAAAAATGTCTATTTATGAATTACTTTTTAAGGGAAGGCCCTTAAAAAGCAGAAGATTGCAGTTTTTCAAGGCAAAAGGTTTAATGGACAATTAAATTTGCATTTTGGTTGTAAGGTCTGAACTTATCTTTCTTCCCTAACACGACCCATTTATTACTTCAGCTAAGGCCTAGCAAAGCTTGCTTACATGTTTGCTTTTTCTTGTACCAAGATCTTTATAGAAACAGTAAATTGAGGTAGAGAGGTGGACCTTTCTAGATGACATAAATTTTTTAATCAGATGTACAATTAACAATTAATCTTTGTGAAGTTGGACGAGCAATAAAGAGATTTCGGGGAGGATGTTTTAGAAATGTTATGATATTGAGATTAGGGGTCTATGGTTTTCCAGTCAAAATCACAAACCAAATGTGATTTGCTGCTTTGATGTTTAGTTTTCTAATATATAAACCTCAACATCTGTTTCCAATTGAATTGTCAAACTTCACACAATTGCTTTCCTTGTCCTCTTTTCCTTCATATCCTTTGCACGGGTTGTTTTTTAAATGTTAAGTTGTATAACACTTTAGTGAGTGCCTTTTCCTCACTTTATTCTTTTGATTTGGCTCCCAGTGGCTATGCAATGCAGATAAGTCCTCCCATGAACCAAGACTAAGATTGAAGTAAGTTCCTTCTCTTTTCTTTTCTGCTTTAGGTTTATGTAGTCTGTCAGCACTCAATCTGTTTTGGGATTCAATTTTATGGCAGGGCTTTCTTTGGATCATTATATAGATGTTTGGCAAGAGGAGCAAGAGCAGTGTTCCAAGTGTATCCTGAAAACATAGCCCAGCGTGAATTAATTTTGAGATCTGCAATGCATGCTGGATTTGCTGGTGGTGTTGTTATTGATTACCCACACAGGTATGCTAAGCTTCTATTTAGAACTCTCATGTTGCGTTTTTCATGTCTGGTAAGCACATAAATATTATTTGTTGTATATGTGTTTTTCGTTTGGCTTTAATAATATCAGTCCTTTCCAACCCTGTAACTTGAATGTTCTGGTTGGGAATAAAAGCTTGCACATAAAATGTTGCAAGCTTTTAAAGAATCTAAACCTTGAGAGCTTGATGTGCTAGATACTGTCTGCTAATTCTTTGTTTTATTATGCAAGTATATTCACCCTGTTCTCTCTTTATCAATTAAGTTTACCTTCTGATATGTAATTTCCTTCAAGTCAAACGAAGCTAAAAGAAGAATCTTGCTAATAATTATCCTCCGGTTTCATATTCCTCTTCAGAGTTTCACCATTCACTGACTAAACAATTTTTTTGTCACAGTGCCAAGAGTAGAAAAGAATACCTCGTGCTTACTTGTGGAGCACCATCTATAAGCACTGCTGTTCCGAGGGGGAAAGGTGAAGATGGAGAAAGCTGCTCTGAAGATGAAAGTAGTGAAGAAAATCAGACGGTGGGTTGCTTTGTCTTGCTTTTTTTTTTTTTCAAGCTTTAACTGGGCTGTTTGTAACATGGTATCCTTTTCTTTTCAATTTGAATTTTTCAAATCACTAATAATTATTATATATGCTACCTTGAGAATGCAGGTTTGCATTTCAGACAGGAACAGACCTAAGAAAAAACAGAAAATAACCAGGAAAGGGAAGGGCAAAGATTGGATATTTAAAAAGAAAGAGCAACTGAGACGAAAAGGAAATGCAGTGCCTCCCGACACAAGATACACTGGTCGAAAACGGAAGGCTCGATTTTGATCTTTACACTAAATTTGTAGCCAATCTGTTGGGAGATTATACATATAAATGGTTTTGTACCCAGACCCTTTATGCATTGCCTGTTCCTGCTGCCGCTCTCCAACTTGATGATGCAGATTATGATGCTCACATCAATGAAAGAAAGTAAAGAAGATACATATTACTTCCATTATAAAAGAAAAAGGTAATTGTTCTGTGATAAAGCATCCATTGAAGGTAATTTTTTTGCAATTATAACGGACAAATGTCATTGTTATATGCATTTTCCTTGGACAAAATATGTTATAAACATTGATTTTAGAAGAAAAAGGCTGCATTTCCTTTTAATTCATGGCAGTCAATCTGATCCTCTAATTGGACAAGCCATCCTTAAAAGTCTGAAACAGAGTAACCTGATATAACATCCGCAGTGGTACAATGATTATTTGTCATGGTTCAGTTTTACAATCTTAATGAGAGGGTGCTTAGCTTGCTATTTATAATTTATGTCATGTAGGTCTGACACAAAATTATGAGCATACCTATACGCTTCAACAAGAACTTTCTCTATGTGGGTAACATTCCAAATGCTATTGTGTAGCATCCATGGTGTTATCTTCAAAACTCAAGGCTTCAGCATCTCCCTCCACCTATACGAGGGTTTTGTCTTCTCCAAGACCTGCAAGCGTCAATTAAAAAAAAAAAAAAAAAAGGAAAGAAAACCATCAGTCATCAAGAAATCAACACTAATAAACTGTAATTAGACCATCCATGGATTTCACTCAAGTCCTGAAGGAAAGTGCCTAAGAAACCCAAGCATTAGGGGCATGTCAAGGAAAAATAAGGATGACCCTATAAGAAAACCAAAGGCAAGTAAAAAAAACACAATAAAGAAAGATGGAAAGCAAGCAAATGATAGTACTTTATAAGATATTAAGGCCTGTTTGTTTGCTGTGCTGGAAAGTAGTTTTTCAATGTTTGCTAGAAAGTAGTTTTTTTTAGAAAGTAAATTACTTTTCGATGTTTGATAGTGTAATAGAAAATAAACCCTGTTTGTTTGCTGGAAAGTTGTTTCTTTTTAGAAAGTGAATTATTTTCTGATGTTCGTTAGTATAATGAAAAATAAATTGGAAAACACTTTCCAGTGTTTTGTTATATCATGGAAAATGAGCTGGTAAATAACTTATTAATGTTTTATTTTTTTTTCAAGTTTATTAAAATAATGAAGAACAAATCTTACAAATTAAAAAGTTGAATGAGAATGAAATTGAAAAAAATATAATTTCATAAATTATCTCAAATAAAATAAATAATAATCAAAATAATAAAGATCAAATCTAAAAAATAAAATTGAAAGATGAAGAAATTAAAATAATAATAATTAACATTTCATAAATTATTTTAAATAAAATAAGTAACAATCTAAAGAATGATGACCAAATTTGATAGATAAAAAATTTCAATTAAAAAATGATAAGGGAAAAACAAATAACAATTATAAAAATAAGGACCAAAATTAATATAAAAATTAAATTCTAAGTGATGAAATTGAAAAACAAATATTAAAAGCAAAATATATCTAGCAATTAAAAGTTTGATGATCAAATTTGATATCATCAGCAAATAATTAATAATATGAAATTTCTAAATTTTTCACAACTTCTGAAAAGTGTTTTCCATCCAAAATAAAAGGAAAACACTTTTCTGAAAATCAAGCCAAATTTTTCTTTGACTGAAAAGCGTTTTTCGTTAATCAACTTTTCTAATGGCAAATAAACACATGAAAGTTTGGAAAATGGTTTCCCGGAAACCAGTTTTCAGGAAACAAACGCACCCTTAAAATCCTTCAGCACTCCTGTTTGAAAGTGTGGTTGTGATTGCTTTTTAAAGTGTTTTTTACTAAGAGATATATCAAAATAATATTTTTTTTATTTTCTTAAAAATTATTTTTGATATCAGCGCATCAAAATAATCTAAAAACATCAAAAAATATTAATTTGAAGCAAATAAAAAAATTTAAATTTTTTTAAAAATGCTATTGAAACGCAAAAACAAATAGGGCCTCTATAAGCCTATCAACTTTTTTTTTCTTCCATTTATTATTTTTGATTTTTTATAACAATTTCCTACTATCACATTATTGAAGAAAATTATTTAATATAAATAAAGTATAAATATATTATGTATTTTTTTTATAAATGAATTTAATAAAAAAAACAGAAAAAAATCTTTACTGCTTGTTATGATTTTATTCACTTGCAAATATTATAACATTATACACTAGAATCCAACTTAGCTTCCATGATTTTAACAGGCAACGAAGAAGATAAGAATTGATGATGCATCATCCTTTCTCGATGACATGTCATTTATATTTTTTATTTAAATATAGTTGGGTTTGGACTTCATCTAACTGCACTAATATAAGTTGTGGTTGGATTTTAAAAAATTTTAAATTTTTTTTATTAAAATTTAATATGATTCATATGTTTTGGATCGTTTTGATGTGTTGATTTCAAAAATAATTTTTTAAAAATAAAAAAAATATTATTGACATGCATTTTAGCATGAAAAGTTATTTGAAAAGCACTCGCAACCACACTGTCAATCACAGCTACGCTCTAACTTCATTTATTATTTCTGAATTTTTTATAACAATTTCCTAATATCACATTATTGAATCAACATTGAAGAAAATTATTTAATAAAAATAAATTATAAATATATCATGTATTTTTTTATAAATAAATTTAATGAAAAAAATAGGAGAAGTAAAAAAAATATTAAAACAAGTAAAACATATGAAATATATATAATATAGTGACAATTAAAAAATAAAAATATTCAAATTCATATTGAATAATTCAACTGTATTTTTAAGAATGTTTTTAGTTTTAAATTAATTTTTTTGAATTAATTTAATGTAATAATATTAAAAATAATTTTTTAAAAATAAAAAATATTATTTAATATATTTTTAACTAAAAATATATTTAAAAAAAATAATATTTACTTGCTCTCACGACACTCGGAAGCTGAAAATCCGTTACCTCACCCAATAAATACCGTAAAACAAACGTAGCCTATGAAAATACCGATGCACATGAAAGTGTCAGAGAGTTGTATTAAAGAAATAAAAATAAAGTTTAAAATGAAGCGAGTTTATATGTCCAATTTTTAAATTTCAAATCCGTGAAGGGACTAAAGCTTTTAAATCGCTCTCTCTTCTAGCCATATTAGGGGTTAGCCTAGTATGCAGCCTGGTAATGGCGGACTGTCATGCATCCATCATCATCAATCATCATCATCATCAACAACAACAACAACAAGAAAGGCAACAACATTCAATGGAAGATGATTGTTGTTGCTCACCATCAGTTTTACAAAATCTAAACCATCCTTGCCTTCCCCACTTGCAACAAGAACAACATACACAGCCTCATCAAGTTTTTTTGCAGCAGCATCACCAGTTGTTTTATCCATTTCAGCAGCAGCAGCAGCAGCA
>Ga0325403_1006641_pt1 | contig 11025 bp, 11 predicted proteins | sample PopdelMetagenome_19_FD_205665 | JGI IMG/M metagenome (GOLD analysis project Ga0325403, IMG submission 205665) | Populus deltoides microbial communities from Bellville, Georgia, United States - Xylem-PdKOR-R4 | ecosystem: Host-associated > Plants > Phyllosphere > Stem > Wood/Secondary xylem...
CAAAACGCCTTGACTCTTGGCGGCATTCTCTTTCAACGTGCCTGGTTACAGGTTCCTCCTCCTCTTTTTATCGGTTCCCCATTTACCCCTCTTCCACTTCCCTTATGTAATTCCTTTCCTTTCTGCTGTTGTTCTCAGGGGATTTTGGTCTCCAACGACGGGGACGGCCGTCTCCTTCTCGACGACGGCACTGGTGTCATCGAGCTTTGCCTTTCTCCCGACTTCCGTCTCCGTCACTGGGACTCGGGTATCACTTTTCCCTTTCTATTTATTTTTTCTTTTTGGCGCATTTTAGCATATGTTGGTGCATTTTAGCATTGACCGCTGTGTTTTTCTTGGGTCTATTTCTGAATTTTGGATTGTACAGGGATGTATGTGATGGTAGTTGGAGGGTACTTTGTCCGTCATGGCGAGACCCCTATGATTAAGGTAAATTTACGAATTGATCCCCCGAGTTTTAATCAAATACTTGCGAACAATTCGTTTTTACGTAGTTCAATAGAACTTACTACTTGATCCACCTATTTTCTATCAAATACCTGCAAAGAATACATTTTGTTCAGACTTTGATCATGTGGATAACAGTTTATTTTCAAATTTTAGGTTCATAAGATGGTTGATCTTTCAGCATTTCCGGATCGAGAAGCAATGTGGTATCTTGAAGTTATGGAGGCATATAAGCTCTTCTACCAGCCCTTAATTGAAGAGTTTATGTGATTGCTTAGATTGTTTGTTCAGACAAAGGAACTGCAGTTCTGGAACTGCAAAATTTTTGCAGATGTATTCATGTTCATAGTCTTGAAATATCCTGCAAATCTGAGTCATGGCTTATGTGCCTGTGCTAACAATCTCTTCTAAACCACCATGAAAATTGGGGAAACTAGAACTGCACCAGAGATGCTATAGTTTTACCATTTGATCGTTTCCACTTTTAAGCATGGTTGCATCAGGCAGGATAGACATTTAGGGGAAGGGCATCCCATCACCACAACACCTCCAGGAATTGGATTGTTATTTTAACAAATTCCAGCAAAACTCCTGAGAGGGTACGGATTCTTGCATCAAGACTGGCAACAGCCAACTTTATAGAGCTGGGATCAATTATTTCACTACACCTGATCGTTGGATTCTATGTTTCCTCACGGTCCAGAGAGATTTCATCTTAGCTACAGCTTGTAGCCATGCACTGAGGGACCTGTGTTGTGTTCCTATCTTATTTTTGGTTACTTGGAATTTCAGGTCAAGCAACTAACTGAGAAAGCTCGGGCTGGGAAGCTTGCACCAAATGAATTTCTAGGAAGAACTTTCAAGTTCATATATTATTAGGCAGAACTCTCTGAAACGAACTTGATAAAAGACAATCTATATACCTAATTGCTCCGTGTTATTGTGCAGCATTTACAACCTGGGAGTATATATCCAGTGGACCAATTTGCTGCAATTATAAATCCGCCTCAGGTTCTCTCGTTTTATCTGTCTCTCTCTCAAACTCATCCCTACACACACACATTCACGTATGCATTAAATTATACTATTTCAATTAAGGCAACGTAATTGTGCAAACAAATTTGTCACTATTCGAGAAAATAAAATTCAAATGACTATGGCCCTGTTAGGTTTAGGCATAGCCGCATAGCATATAGCTTGATTTTCTACAGTTTTTCATCTACCATACTGGAAGCAATGAGTCATGAATGTTTAAATTCTCAATAGTTAAATATCATTCATTTTTTTCTCAAATAGACACCTTCCATGCTTCTAGAAAATATTGTTGCTGTTAAGTTTTTAAAACAGAACTATCATAGACATGTGGTCTTTAGTTAAATTTTGTTATTTAGCTTACTCTAGCAAATAGCTTAGCTATTATGAGGAAAACAAATCACTGATATCTTTCCAACTTCGTTTATTTTAGAATCCTTCCATATCTAAATATTTTATTATGATAACATCATCACAATAAATTGTTAAACTCTAGCACTGTACTTTAATTATAATAAATTTGAAACTTTTAATAATAGAATTAAGTACATTAGTATGGCATTAAACTCTAGCACTATACTTTAATTATAATAAATTTTAAATTTTAGAAAATTATGCTGGATTAGTGAAAATTTGAAACATGTACATGCTACCTGCTTTTAACAATTATTTACATGTGTTTCTTACCTGGTCTTACACATCGACTACACAGTCCTCCTATATATTGGAAGCACTAGGCAATGTAGCCTTCCATCTTTGTTGTTCGTTTTATCTTTTCTAGCTTACACATCATATGCATATAGCCAGCCTGTGGATCACCTGTATTTTAGCTTTAAGAATAGTATTGGTTTGGTGGCTTCTTAATTATGTCCAATGTTCCATATTTTGGTCTTCATCACAATTCGCTGAATGCCTTAATTGAGAATTAGTTCCGAAATTGACATGGAGATCCATCGGTTCTTTTTCCAATGTTTTTCCTTTTTACCATGGCAAACAAACAAGCACAACCTTGGACTTCCTTTCCTCCTTGTTAGCAGGACAAAATCCTCTCTCTATATATATAATTCAGGAGGGAAAATGACCCCTTCCTATAATTAAATTTTCCGAATTCAGTTCTAATTGCCACTGCTCTTTTGGTTGATTGTAAAATTTGGTTAGCAAAATAGGCTTTTGTCAAACTCCAAGTTCCTGAACACTAATTATATCTCGTTTTAATAATTTTAATCTAGAAAAAAAAAAACATGCAGATTGGCAAACTTTAATCTATGATTACAAGGAGATAAGATTATGTGGAAGGGCCTCCATCTTGAGACATTTTAAAATCCACCTACAAATCCTTTATTTGCTAATACAATAAGAAATATAACAATCTTCTTTCAGATTCAATTTAGTTATATGTGGTTTTTATAGCTGGTCTTGCAGATTCCTTTTTTGGATCGCATACTCAAAGTATGGATACATGATTGCCCCTGGATGGTCCTCACTGCGACCAAGTCTGAGTAGGTTACCTATTTCATGCACAGCGTCGGATTGCAGGTCCAGCTCTACAGGTCCGGGATTGCTGCTCCAAGTTTCATCAGCATCAAAATGTTGCATTCCAATAGTTGGCCTAAAACCATGGGCATAGATTCCTCCAGGGCATCAAATGGGTAATCATCTCCGTGGTCTAGATGGTAAAAGGAAATATTAATACCAGCATTGGTAGAATTAGGCTCCTTAAGCCCGTTTTTGAAAGGATTGTTTGCAGACAGACCTTATGTTTTCTGCACCAGCGACTTGGACTCTGGCGCCAAACTTCTACTTCAGATGCTGTTTGGACCGTTTTGGTGCTACAGGGAAGAACGAATAGGCAGCATTAGCTACCCGGCACACCCCATCTGTAGAAAGTGGTGGTTGCCACAATCAACGATCCTAAAGGACCAAACCAAACCATTTTTGCATAATATGAAAGATTTTCTTCAGTGATCAATATACCAGGAAGAGCACTTCACCAATGATTTCCAAACATATCCTCAAGATGTGGCAAAATATGAAAGATTTTTTTCAGTGATCAGTATACCAGGAAGAGTACTTCAAATTTTATTAAAAAATTATCTTGTGATAGCAAAATGCACTTGCTAAAAACCAATTTCCCTCGATGATTATTATCAAGTTATCAAACCCTTGCTTTTCTTTTCTTTTCTTTTATTTTGTTTTTACTTCATTATATAAAGAAAAAAAATTGTGATGGATGGCAACACTTTTGGAAAACCAATTTCCCTTCAATGATTAATATCGAGTTATCAGACTTATGCTTTTCTTTTTCCTTGGTTATCTTAGTTTCGGAGCTCCTGCTTCAATAAAAGCGAAGGTGACTCTTCGATTCTCTTGGCAGCTTTGTCGTGCTGCCATGTTTGAAGGTGGCACCTTACTTTAGGCCAACCCTAGTTGTGCTAGGGGGGCAGGAAAAAAAGCACCAAAACTTAACCATTATGTCAACATGAACCCTGTGACATGCTATTAGAAAAGATAACATATAATTCATCGAGGATAAGCACGCAGCAGTATCTCTGAAGAAATCAATGGAACAAGTGCAATCCAATAAAATGTACATTTGAAACCTCGACATGTCATGTCTCCAAATAACACGGCTAATCTAGAAGCCTGATACATGAACCCTCGGAACAATGCTTGTACATTGTACAGAAAGAAAATCAAAGCAGAGTCAAATAGAGGGAGGTGTATTTCTTAGTTTGAGCACCTGAGAGAGCCTACTTTCAAAAACTGCAACATTCGCCTGACAAATCAACCACACTACGACTTGATGATTCCTAAATCACATTCCACAACACCACATGGATGGATCTCAAATGAAATTGGGAAGCTGATGTTCCTCAGATGATTGCAAGCCGCTTTTGGAAAAGATACAAGTGAAAAGTTTGGTATTAAACACCACTTGGGAATTGTATCATGTCACTTTAGAAGGGTTTTCCATAGGTTGTGATTCTTTGGATTTTTTTGAAGCGCCATCAATAACTATATTTCCTACTCCAGCTTCCATAGCCTCCCTCTCAGCCTTCTCCTTGATTTCAGATGTATTCCTATTTTTGGCCTCGTGATTAACACTTGGCATGGAAGGTTCAAGCAGACGAGGACCAGCAGTGATCCATGGATGGCTAAGGCATTGAGCTGCTGTCGGTCTCTTTTCAGGCACAAAATCAAGTATTGGAACAAGGAAGTCAGTCATGTCATTAGCATCTTGCTCACTGAAATCATACTTCTCCATAAGCACCTTAGTAAGAGGCCAGAAACGCAACCTACGAATATGCCTTAAATCTCCATATCTATTGAAGAAATCCCGAGAATAGCGACCACCTAATGCAATCTGAGGAAAGTATGCACAGAGTAAATGTTCACAGCAAGTACATAAAACCTAATACTGCATTGCTAATTTTGGTCTCATTCAGTTTATCCAGAAAAGAGATGATCTTGCAAATAAGCATGTAATCAACATCAGTAAAACACGTGACACTCCTACCTTGCGCGGCATCATGCCTAGAAGCTCCATCATCAATGCCAAGTGATCCTGCAAGTATAATCTAGATGAGTTAGAACAAAGCAAAAAATCAAGCAAACGAGGGAACGCTAAGCTTGGACCATAATGCAGGAAGCCACCCCCCACCCCCCCCACAAAAAAAAAAAAAAAAAAAAAAACCCACCACCATCCCAAAAAAACTTGTAAATGAAGCTAGAACCCTTGCACACAGTTTTATATGTTTGGCATTCAGCAAAAAGAAAAGGTAACCCAAATTTGCAAGAAGCATGAAGTCTCAAGAAATCATCTAATGGGTGATTAATAAATCAGAGCCCAAAAGCAAAAGCTATTCTCAACAACCATGCTTATATTTTTTTTTTCCCTTTCTTTTTAATGTATGTGCGAAGCCAAATATCTGGTTAAATTTAGTCTGATAAGGCAAAAGCTACCCTCTAAGTTCTAACATCCACAACAGTTTGAGAATATTATATAGAAATGTAAATCCAATGAATTAGACACCACAAGAAGAAGAAAAAATCTGTTCACTGAAAAAAAAAGGCGTTATTGATTAATTAAACAGATGCATGGCAGCATCTGCACATACCTCATCTCTATCATAGTTGTCACCACTGTGAGGATCAAAAAGGACATCACCAGTGACAAGCTCAAAACAAATGCAAGCAAAGGACCATAGATCTGCTGGAGTAGAGTATTTAGATCCAAGAAGAACCTCTGGACACCTATACTGTCTTGTCTGAATATCACTTGTAAACTGTTTGTAAGTCCAACAAGCATTTCCAAAATCGACCAATTTGCACTTTAGATCAGCAGCTGCCAAGAGATTTTGCCTCGTGGAGCGACTCCCCCTTCTACTGCGTTTTGCTTGACAAGCATCCTTCTGTCCATCACTGTTTGCTGAATCATCCTTAATCACAGAACCATTTGATTGTTCCTCAAAAGAATCTTCATTTGATTTCACATCAGCATTAGAATCTTCAGGACTAGATGGTTTGGGATCAACATCATTTTCCAAAGAGGCTTCTTTCTGTGTACAACTCTGAGCTGCCTTCTTAGCCTTCTTTCGGATTTTCTTCTTTTGATTCCTTGTCAAATCCCCATTCAAACTCTTAATTTCTTTCGAAGAACTAGATTCAGCCACAATTTTGTTCTTGTTGGTTGGAAGGATAAGAGGAGCACCTGATTTTCTCGGATCTTTTGATGGATCAATCATTGAGAAAAGCAGGACATTCTCTGGCTTCAAATCGGTGTGTATAATTGAAAGCTGGCGATGCAAGTAATCCAAACCCACCAGCATATGAAAGCATATCTCTTTGACCTTGTGCAGAGGCACCCCGCGGTAACCACTATACTTAATAAGGCTCAAAAGGTTATCTCCTAAGTACTCAAAAACCATACATACGTGCTGTCCATTAGGCCCTGAATGCTTAAAATGATCCAAAAGCTTGACAACACACTTTTTATCATCAGGATCTCCCTCAGCAATCTGTTTGAGGATCTTTATCTCATCCATCGCTGCCTCAGTGTAGTGCTGAGCACTCTTTTGAACTTTCAAAGCTACGTAACGCTACAAACAATGAATTTCTCATGTTGTTAACACAGTCAAACAATAAAAACTAATGACAACTTCCTCAATCATGAAATTATCTAATAAAGCACCTTATAACCTAAATCTTGAAGAGCAAAAAAATTACTAGAAAAAAAAAAACTTCATTGAATGTTGTGTGCCTACAACCTCCATACCCTCAGTAGTTTATGATAACTCCAACACTGTCATCTTACTATCGTTTCTCTTTTTTTTCCCCTCGTTTAAGACTAAACAAACCCTATTATTCTATCCGATTAAAAATCTAGCATTTCTTTCCATGATCTTCCTTAGCAACAAAAGGAGTCTTTAGAACAACAAAATAAAGGAAATCCAAACATAAGAAACTGGAATTTCGATTCCAAAACACACAAATTCCCCATTATTGATTAAAGAAGAAAAAAGAAAAGAAAAGGCCATAAAACATACCGATCCTTGAATGTCCCAAGCGAGCCAAACAGTAGAGAAATGACCCCAACCAAGCTTGCTTTGCACCACATACCTCCCATTCTTGAATGTATCACCAATTCTCACAGCATGATACCCTCCTCTCCTATAATCCTCCGTTCCCTCATCTTCTGAAGTGTAATCACTCTCTTCGCTTCGATCCCCATTCCTATCCTCTGCCATTGAAGCAACAACAGAAAAATCCAACTAATATAGAGTAGGTTGAAAAAATCTTCCAGGCTGCTATGTTTCTGAGATTGCAAAACGGGTTTTCTGGTTAGAGAACGAAAACAAGAAATAAAGGGATGGTTTTGGAGGTCAAAATCGACTAAGTAGTTTTGAGAGATTGGTTTTGATAGAATTTGACGAAGAAGTAGAAAATTGAGAAGACTAGAAGAGAAAAGCAGCAAACTTTTGTCAAAGGGGTTACTTTCAAGAGATGGGTGTTGAGTGAATTTGACAAGGAAGTGACTTTGCGAAGCAAAATAAATAAATTTTACAGATGGGTAATTCAGAAATGGAATTTTGTTCAAGTTTAGAGACAGAGGGAAAGGGAAGGAGGGAGAGGGTAAGTAAATGGTTCTTGAGTGTGGGTTGTGGTGGTGGTTGCTGCTGCTGAGGTAAAAAGTGAATTAGGGTTTTTGAGAGAGTTTTATAATACTTCGTACTTACAGCTTGTCTTGCCGGGAAATTAAAGCAACGAACATTTACGATATGGGTTCAAGTAATCATGTGGCGTATGATGATTCTGGGCCGGCCTCCGGGTTCCACTAAAGAACATAAATCTGGACTGGCTTCACAGGAATTTAAAACTCGGTGGCTGAATCAATTTGGGGGTAAAAAATCAGGATAAGTAAAAATCTAATAAAACTTGGTTGATTTATCAAGTTGACTAATGTTGCGGACAATCTGACAAAATCTTAGTTGATACTTGTTTTTTTTAATGTGTGTTTTTCTAGTTAGAGACTTTTTTTATATATTTTTTAGTTGGTTATTAACTCTTTTTAAAAATTTACTATATAAATATTAGAATAATATTTTATTTTTTCAATATAAGATTTGAAATCCTTTAATATATATATTTTATGTTTATAAGAAAAAAATATTTTTTCAACGTGAGATTTTTTTCTTTTAATTGAATCCTTTTTTACTTTTCTTTTTATTAATTTTATCCTATAACTTTTGGTTGATTTTGAACTGGTATTTGTAATTTATTTTAATTTATTTTCTATAAAGTTATCACAGTTTTAAACAAATATCTTAACATTTGGTTAGTGTTTAATTTTGCAAGTATTTATTTTTTTGTTATCATAACTAAGTAAAAGGTTAAATTCAATTGAGTTCGTGATTCAGATTACATGTTTAGTGGGTTAAATCACAAAACTCAAGTCAATCTAATATGCAGTTGTTTCAATATTAAAAATGTGTGTGTTCTTGAATTTTGTTTAAAGTTAAACCATATTTATTATCAGTTATTAGGGTTGTCTCTGGATCCATCAAATTGACTGGTGACTCTCATACTATTTAATTTGAAACTTAAATTAGAAGTTAAATCATGAATTTTTAAAGTTCATTTATTATGTTGGGTTTAATAACAATACCAAAAATATATTCGTAATGTAAATATTTTTATTAGACTAAAAAAAAATATTGATCAAACCCACAATGTAGGCTAAAGAAACTAATCTTTGATAAAGGATTTCCAAGTAATTAAGGGGACAAATTTATTAAACAAAACTTGGTCCAAGACGTTTGAAGTTTATACAGATTTATTCGAGTTAATTTATTTTAATATTTTATTTAAAATAAAGTTACAATAAATTCATTTTAAGAGGGAAAAAATCAAAATAAATTTTAATTGGATTTTCAGAATCATGGGTTGCCTTTGAAATAAGCTTCTCCTTGATTTTTTTTTAAACCAACTCAAATAAGATTTTGGTCAACCCAATTTCACAATGGGAAAACCAGATTTAATAGCTCCATTAAAGGAGCGTTTAGCCATGAAATACAAGAAAAAAAACGATAAAGATGAAACCATTACGGGCTGGTTTATCTCCATATAATATCGCGCGCGCGCATATATATATATATATATATATATATATTAAAATATGTTTAATGTCTCTATATAAACATCAAAGTTTAAGATATATTCATGAAAACACATATTTGTCATTTTATCAAATAAATATTAACGAGTCTCGAACACTTGAGTCAAGTGAGTTTTTCTCTTTTTTTACACATTAATCCATCTCAAGAACATTCAAAATTACATCTAATCACTTTATTAAAATACTTTATATTAAAAAAATATAATTTTTCAAACTATAAGGATTAATTAAAATTAGCTCTAGTTTTTTTTTTTATTATTAATCTTGGTCCTTGCTCATTTAATTTCTTAGCTATAAATTAAAATTCTATTTTATAGTAGCAACTTTTAATTTAACATAGAAATAATCTCTAAATGCAAAGCCAAATAAATCTAAACACTTAAGAATATGCCAACAATTATTATTAATCACTTAAGAGAATATGCCAACAAAATAAATAAAATTTAACGTAGAAAGTTTTGAACATATAAAAATATACTAATAAATTTAATTAAAAATACTTTAAAAAATAACTGCTAACCCAATATAAAATATAAATATTATTAATCACAGCCACCCCTCTCTCGTTACATTTCTTTTCAAATATAGGAGAGATTATTTCCCTCCTCTCAACACTCAATGCCATTACCCTACCCTCCTCCAACTCTCCTGACTCAAAATACTCAAGGAGATTCCTTTCTCATCATTAGAAATTTCTTCAACATTTCTCTAAATTCCTCTCTACACTCCTCAAGCACCCTTCTTTCTTCCATGCTCGTGATGCTCAAGTGCTTCAAAAATAATTATTATCATATTTTCAAACACATTATATCAAAGGCATGGCAACATGTTCAATGCCTGAAGAAGGTTGGCGGGTATAAAAAAAAAAAAACCCGAGGTAGTAAATGGGCTTGAATCTGCCTGAAAAGAAAAAGGATATCTACAAGCCCATTAAAGTATAGATTAAAAGCAATGAAGCCCGAAAAGCCCATTTTCGAGGTCCAAATTTGACTTAGGCAATGTGGCCTTCTAGGCGGACTGAGAATGTTAATTTTGTAAGCCCACCGGGTTACAAATTACGGTTGTTTCGTTCTCTTTTTAACTCTTTTTTTGTTCGGCCTTCCAAAAAATCACTAGTCAATGGACTTTGAAAATTAACCTGCCCAGTTTATTATCAACGGACTTTAAAAATTAAAAATTAAAAATTAACTTGCTTGATTTATTAATTATATTTGACTGGGCACACACAACACAAAAGATATGCTTAAAACGCATAGAGATTTTAATATTATATTTACAATAGGAATTTAATATTATATTTACAAAAACTAAATATTAAAATTTTTAAAAATATGGTAGTGTTTTATTTAATTGAAAAAAAGGTGAAGAAATATGAAATACTCTTAAATTGTGTTTTACGAGCTAGTATTATTTAGATGGGCGTCCCCAAGAAGCGTAGCGTGATGGTAAAGGATTTGAGATCTGCATAGGAGGTCTTAAGTTCGAGTCAGGGTGTGTACCTCTTGTAAGAGCCTTGAACAGTCGGGGTTTTACTTTCTCACCTGAGCTCATAAAATATGCTTTTCGAAAGGTGAGGTTTCCTCGAATAAAGAAAAAATAGATGGTAGTAACAAATATTCAAATTTAATTTAAACTAGCTTTTAGTATAGAAATAATTACCTCAATAAAAAGAAGGTGGATTTTAATTAATGGAAAGCTTGGTAATATTTGACCTGGCAAGATATAGGGACAGCTAGGAAGGAAAGCAAGATTGACTCAGCAAACTGGGGCTGAATAATTATTATAGTCAATTGGGATCCTCCACCACTATCATTTCTCTACGAATTCATAGACCTACTTGCATTAAATTAAAATGTGGGTGAAATGAAACA
>Ga0325403_1006642_pt1 | contig 11025 bp, 6 predicted proteins | sample PopdelMetagenome_19_FD_205665 | JGI IMG/M metagenome (GOLD analysis project Ga0325403, IMG submission 205665) | Populus deltoides microbial communities from Bellville, Georgia, United States - Xylem-PdKOR-R4 | ecosystem: Host-associated > Plants > Phyllosphere > Stem > Wood/Secondary xylem...
TGGGGGGATTTGCTTGCTTCTAGCGATATTTCAAGTCCAGTTTCGGTGCTCGTGGGCTCAACGGCAAATCATGAAAGCGCGTCGCAGCAGTAGTTCGAGTTAATGATTTGCAAACAATCAAGTTGCATAGAAATAATGGCTAGAGAAAGCTGCACGTGACATGAAAAATGGACGCAGTTTCATTACAATTCCTTGTGAACCTAAGCTTCGCTTTTCAATATAACTTCAGCTAATGGCTAGATAGTTCCTTGGCAATACGGGGTCGTAGATTGCACAACGTTTTTGATAAAAATAAAAAAAGAAATTGCAGAACCTATCAATTCTTTTAGGAGATATCTTTCATATTTGAAAACACAACTTCTTGTTATATTACAAGTTGTATATATTTAATCTACTGTTTTCAATTAAAATTTAAGATTTATTTTACAATGATATGCTATTTTGACCTTCCAAAATTTCCATACTCAATAGTATTGAATTAGATAATTTACTTTGCCCTACTCTGCGAATTAAATTATTATTTTTTTAAATATATAGGTGTGCTATTGTTTCTTTAGTAAAAGAAATTAAACCATGTTATATCTAAACGCACATAAATCTTATATCTTATCAAATCCATTCTCACCATGTTCAATTCCACACCAAGTTCAAATGCTTGTAGGTCTGACACCTTACTAGATTCAATCCCTTCCAAGTCAAGTTTTTTTTTAGAAACAAGTATTCTAAGTGAGAATCTAAAGTTATCATCTCTCTACTTCCTAGCAGGTCAAAAGATTCTTTAAAGACTTTCCCTGCGTCAAATCAATATTAATGCTGCGTAATAGATAGTGTGTAAAAATCTTTTAAGGGTCCACCATATTTCCATCAATATTAAATACATATGTCAACAATATTTTTCCTTCATTAATACATATACTGAAGATATTTCTCATCAATATTAATACACATGTCAAAGATATTTTTTCTTTTTAATACTATTAGAGTAATATTACACTTCATAATCTGTTTTTTATAAAAAGACTCACGGGCTATAAATAGACTATAAAAGTTCAAAAACTCAATTTTAAATTGCATATTTATTTTATAGTATTTATATGTAATATTATTGTATTTTCTTATAAAAAAGTATCGATTTAATTATTGGATAGTTCTCAAATTCATCAAATAATTTTTTTTTAACACCAACCCAACAATCACAGCAAAAGAATAGGAAAAAATTACCATAATCAAAAGAATAGAAAAAATTAACAGGATAAAAAAAAATTAACTAATTATTCAAAATATAAACATTGCCCCCGATAACTTGAATTTTTTAGGACATTATAGGTACGAACATCGACGTCTTTGGATAGAACTCACCGATGCAAAACAAGAAATCAAAACAAAATGCACCAAAGAAATTAATGAACCCGCGGAAAATTCAGCAAGCCAAGCGGAAGAGAAATCACGACCAGCGAGCAGTCCCAAATATTTTAATCTCTCTGAAGAAAAAAAGTCACACAACATCAAACCTTTAATGACACCGCAAACTCTCCGAATTCCTCTTATTTCGAGGTGCCAACAGTCACAGAACTGGATCTTAATTAATATATGAAATTAATGGCATCTGAGTGAAGCATGGGCGGTATGCAATGTCCCTGCACCCAATATTGCCAACATGTCAAATTTATGCACATTTTGTTTTGTTTATCTGTTATTTAACCGATTATTAAATCTTGAAAAATCTAAATTTGGAGTTAGCTGTCGAGGAAAATCTAAATTTACTTGGAGATATAGTTGAGAATAGATAATTTGATTTTCTAAAAACGTTGACAGAGTTTCAAATAAATGTTAACGATTTCTAGATTCACACACACACACACACACACACAAACACAAACACATCACATGTACAGAAAACATGAGTTGGTCTGTCTCAAGTTGTGTCTCTACCTAAAAAATAACAAAACAAGAGTTGGTTACACAACTGGAAACCAAAATTGTAGCTGCCAAAACTGTAAACTAATGGCTAGCAGAAACTATGCCAACATGCTGTAACCAAAACAAATGTCTTCAATATATTTATTACATAATCGACCACCCCTTTCATTTCTTCAGTTTAACGTGTATATATTCTTTTATATTCTCTCTCCTTCTTCTTCTTTTAAAACTAGGAAAGAATTGAGGAGGCTCGTTTATGGACTTCACGCCAAGAAACATCGTGAACGTAAGCGGAGATTGCTTCGACCATGTTAGAGTTTTCTCTGATGGAATGTGGAATGTAAAACATGGGGAAAGTATTCTTCAGCATTCATTGGTTCGTTTCCATGTTCAATTGATTGTGATTTTCCTGCTTGTGAACTCTTTTCACTTGGTGCTCCAACGATTCCATTTTACCCATTTCACCTCCGAGATCCTGGTAATATATCTGATTGCATTACTACTACATGATTTGAAATTCTACCTGTTATGTATAGCATGGCATTGATTGTAAACTAAAGGTCCATTCCTTTTTTTTTTTCTTTTAATTTTGCACGGGACACCAATGTTGGTTTAACAAACAAATTGATGTGTTTGTTCGTTGCTAATCTTTCCTTTCCATTTACTTTTGGAGTTATAAAAATGGTTTAGTTTTTATCTCAACCTGTTAGTTTGTGTTGCTAATTTTCTCTCTTTAATGTTTACCAGGCAGGTATAGTATTGGGACAGACTGTATGGAGAGACAATGACAAATCAGAGCGCTTGTTCCCTACAGTAGTGCGCAATCAAGTCTTTGCTTCATTATCAAAGATTGGTTACATTCTGTTCTCGTTCTTGATTGGTGTGAGAATGGAACCAAGTTTGATATGGAAAACAGGAAGAACTGCCACTTTTTTAGCGACTCTGCTGTTCATATTCCATCACATAGCAATGCTAAGCATCGACATCACGTTTGACAAAGATAAGGAGAAGTTAACTGCGGGATTCGTGCTTGCAAAAGAAGCATTTTCAGCTATATATTTTGCATCGATAACCACTACCGAATTTGTTATGGTCAGTACCATTTTAATGCAGCTTAAGATAATAAATTCGCAGCTTGGACACCTTGCTCTAGCATCCTCATTGTTATTCAAATTGGCAACCTTTGCAGTAGGAACTTTGTTTGGTTTCATAAATGCTTTTGTAAATATATCGTCTCAAGTGGGAGCTCGGATCGTTATTTATTCCCTTGCACTTATCGTGTTTACTGTAGTCGTGTCGAGGAAAACAATGCTCTTCTTCATTAGAAGCACACCAGTAGGTAAGCCTATGAAGGAAATCTACACCACTATGACTGTAGGCGTACTATTTTTATTGTCAGCAATTGGTGACGAAGTAGGACTGCATTATATGTATGGCCCTTTAATACTTGGCCTGGCAGTGCCTGCACGGTCTCCTTTAGCTGAAGTCCTAGTAGCAAAGTTCGATACATTGGTTTCAGGATTTTTTCTACCACTCATGGCGGTGTTCTGTTCCTCCAAACTCAATTTATTTCAGCTTATCCACGAGTTTAAGGATGCTGTTCATCTCCAGATTTCATTGATTGGATATGTGATGAAGCTGCTGGTAACTTTTATCGGGGCGTATTTTTGCAAGATACCTTTAAGACATGCTATTGCCCTCACAATCATCTTGAATGCCAAAGGCATTACTGAAATTGCACAATTTTTAAGCTTCGGTGACATTACGGTACATCTCGCACTACTTTCTATTATTTAGAATTTAAATACCAGTGGATGTTTGTGAAACAAGCACCTAATAACTCTATCTGCATTCGTTTCCATTAAAAATTCCCAATTTGTGCAAACGTCTCATTGCTTTTTCTCTCATCAAGATTGCTTTCTTTCTCTCAGGAACTAGACGCAGCCTCTGGAATTTTCTTAGTATTTCTGTTACAAGCATTTCAGCCACTCCTTATTAAAAAGCTTTACAATCCTGCAGACCAATACATTGGGTACCAGAATAAATCCATTGAGAAGGCTTCTGATGATGCGGAGCTCCAGATACTTGCCTGTGCACATAGGCAAGAGGATGCTGTTGCGGCAATCAAGCTCTTACAGTATTCCAATCCTACAAAACAAAGTCCCTTGTCCGTTTATGTACTTTGCCTGGAGGAACTCGTTAGCAGTTCCACCCCTCTTCTAATCAATCACCAATTAGGCCAAAAAATGTCCTCTTACAGGGTATCCCGCTCACAACCAATCATTGATATCGTCAAGTATTTTGAGTCACAGTACAAGAAGTTCGTCCGGGTGAATATGTTCACTGCCGTATCGCCACTAAAACAGATGCATGAGGACATTTGTTGGCTCTCTTTTGACAAGGCTTGCTCCCTAATAATACTTCCATTTCATAAGAAATGGAACAGCAAAGGCAAATTGGTTTCCAGCAACACTGATACAAGGAACTTGAATATTACTGTACTGGAAAGGGCACCTTGTTCTGTTGGCATCCTCATTGATCGTAGTAGAACCCAGGGCTTGTCTTCTATCTTCCTTGCGTCAACATATCGTGTGGCTGCACTCTTCTTTGGAGGCCCAGATGATAGGGAGGCAGTTGCTTATGGCTTACGGATGGCAGGAAGATTTGGACTTCATTTAACAGTTATGCGTTTTATCACCCCTACTACTGAGCAAGTCTATCATGATTGGGATTACATGCTTAACAGTGAATTTTTGAGAAACTTGAAACTTGGAGTGTCAGAAAGTAGTAGTGTCAATTACATAGAGGAGACTGTGAGAGATGGAGCTGACACATCATCCATAATTAAGTCAATTGTGGGAGGTTATGACCTTATCATGGCAGGGCGGCGCCATCAAACTGAGCCACAAGCTTTATCAGGCCTATCAGAATGGATGGATTTGCAAGAGCTTGGGCCGATAGGGGACCTGCTTGCTTCTGAGGATATTACTAGTGCAATTTCAGTTTTGGTGGTTCAACAGCAGATCATGAAAGCAAGTCACAGCAGTACTTTGAATTAATGATTTGCAAGTTGTACACTTGCATTGGATGGCGAGAGAAAATACTGCACAAACCTGAGAATTCTCCGCTTCTTTTATCATGACATGAGAAATTATGAATGTCTGCTCATTACAAACCTCGAGAAGCAACGCTTAACAGGAACATGGAGGATTTGACTATAATTGATTTCATTTCATCTATTGATCGAAGAATTGATTTCTGTACCCGCAACATTTTGGGTGCCGAGAATTCCATGCTATGTTACTGTTGAGAACCTAACATCCCCAAAATCCCGGCTCTACTAAGCCATCTTCCCTCCAGAAAACGAAGGAGGCGGTTAAAAGAAGGGACGAGGAAAGGCAGAGGCAATTGAAAAAAAATAAAATAAAAAATTACGTGGATGATGAAAGGTTCGAGGATAAGGCGAAATCTTGATATTACCCTCGCATTTGTGAGGATGGTAAAGGAGATCCAATTTAGAATTGTATCTAGTTGGTCCGAAAATGGTGAGTTTGTTGAGAGCCTTGCTCTGAGGGTAATATGATAAATTTACAAAATCTGATTTATTTTTTATTTAATATTTTTTAAAAAAATTTAATGAATCCAATTGTATTAAATTTGTTCCAATCCATAAGAATTGAATTCAAAATCAATTGATTTCATGTTTATATGCAATTTTACGAGAGAAAAGGTGCCAAGCATGCGGTAAATGTGCACTCATGTAGAATTCTCATAGTCTTGATTTTAGTTTGTTATTATCAATAGTGGTTTTTTTTTTATTTTTATTTTTTTATGGAACATGATCCATAAAGATTGTGAAAAAATATTTCAACTTCTTTTAGAAACATAAAAAATCCCATCCACATGCATCCCTTGAAGCTAATAAACACATAATTGCATTCTCATTATTAATTTAAATTATAATATATCATAAATATAACCACTTATTAATACTAGCAACTACATAATTTAATGCAATTCTTTTGTAGCTGAAACATCTAATCAGTCCAACACCAACTTGCCGAATCACACAACTCTAGCCAAGCTTTTGAATCGTCCTTGATCCCATCTTCAAATTCACAATCTATGGTGCCTCATGAGACCGAGGAGAATGTGAGCTGAAACATCATCCATAATTCAATCAAAGGTGGGAGATTATGACCTTATCATGATATGACATCGATCTCCAAGAAACTGTACAGAAAGCTTTGTTAGGCCTATCAGAGTGGATTCAGGGATCTTCTTGCTTATGAAGATATATCTAGTCCAGTTTCAGTCTTGGGTATCCAACAGGAAATTCTAAAAGTAAATTGTAGTAGTACTTTGAGGTGATGATAATTCAAAGTATACCTTTGCTTCGAAGGGCGACAGAAAAACTGCATAATTTCTCTTTATTACATGTAAAACACATTACAATCCTTCTGAAGCTAACCTTCATGTATCTTAAGCTTAGATACGCTGGCAACTTGATATTGTATGCATGGCCTTGTAGTGGACTGATTGCACATCCAATCTTTACTTCCCTTGCAATATCAGCAAACCGGATTTCATCCTTTCCTTGAACTTGATCCCATCCAATTCACTACTAGCTAGCCTACATAGCTTACAAGTTTTTGGTGCAGTGGGCTTGATTTATGATAACGCAGTCTTCGAAATCATCAGCTGACTCCTGTGAGATAGAATAATCAATGGCAGAGATTTTGCATCAGAAGGATGGAAAGAAGTCCTTAATGTAAAAAGAGAGATAATTAGACTTTGTGGCATTTCATATATGCATAAATTACTTGACAGTATTTTCCTTGCCACTCTTGAACTATTTGCATAGATGTTACCTAGTCTTTGTTTTTCAACCAAAGGAAGAAATACTTGTAGCAGAGCAGGACTTCACTTGGAAAAAAAACACTGAAGAAAAAGAATGCCAATTTACTGGTATAAACGAGTCTGGGGTTGCTTACATATTCCAAACCATTTTCTTTTTTTGGTTGGCAACACAAAACAGATTGTCCACTAGAGTGAGAATGGGAAGAAGAATCAACAGTCCTTTTTTCTTTTTTCTCAATGATGCTGCTGAAGATAGATATCATATCTTCTTAAGATATCCATAAGTGTAGCAGAGTATATGAGACTCTGTGTTACAAAAATGGTGCATAAGCAATAGTGTTACCTCCTGGTGTGCAGAGTATCAGCGGGATAAACAGAATCTGTGCAAGAGCTTTATGTCAGGTTTGGCTTTGAGGCTTGCTTGGTGCTCCACAATTTATGGAGTTGGGATGGAAAGGAACAAGAGAGTTCATTCTAATGAGATAATGGTTGTGGGAGATTTAACAAGGTAGATTATCCAGAATGTTCAATGGAGGCTCCATAATACTCACGTTCTGCAGAAAGCCGTTCTAAGTAATTCTACTTCCCTCAATGTTTTCAATAATTGTTTCTTAGCTTTGTAGCAGGAATGAGCTTCTACTCGTTCCTTTTTTATGGATAAAATATTTCTCCAATAAAATAAATAAATAAAAAAGACTTCACTTGATGTAATTGATTCTTGCATCAAAGGATGTTTATGTAGATTTGGTCTTTGAAGAGAGATGAAAATTTTGATAGAAATGAACTGATGAATAATTTTTCTCATTTAATTTTCGCAAACTAAATGAATACATAGGAAAGCCCCCCGAAGTTTGATGATGGATATTATGAGTGTAAGAGCGTGAGAAGTCAGAATAAAATTCTTGGTTAAATTCCTATTGTAATGTTAGGATTAATTTACAAGGGAGGTATTGGATCTAACTTGAAGAAAAAAAAGGGGGCAGGAATCCCATGATGGCATAGGTAGTACCCAATAAACGTTGGTTCCTTTGAGGTCAATAGCCACAAATACAAAACGCAAAATATGGGGTTGGTCTCACGATCTATCTTCACCTTTTATGTGTGGCTGGCTTCATGCCTTGTAGTTCGTTCTTCTCCTCTTCTTTTTCTGCTCTTTTTTTTTCCCTTCTTCTAAAGAGGAAGCAAGTTAGTTTAAGCAATACCCATGGCAGAAAATGCGACTCATGACCTGTTTTGCCACGCTATCAATTCATTGAATGACTTTGCTATCTGGCGCAATTTCACCGCGAAGATTGTTGATGGCTCTCCCGCTCTTTTCATGTTTCAGATGACAATTATTTCCCTGGTATCAAACTTGTTGGAAATCTTTCTCAGGCCTCTTGGACAACCGAGTTGCGTTTCCCAGATATTAGTATGGTTTCTTCTCTCTTTTGCTGCATTGTGAATATCGTATATACTAAGAAAACGTCTGACCTTTAATTGTAAAGGTTTCAAGTTTACACCAAAGGAACTCTGCACTTGTTGTCCGTCAATTTTTTTGTTTTTTTTTTAAAAGATGGCAGAAACCAGTTGTATATAAATTCCCTTTCGAATTTATGATATATATCGTATTTGTACCTAGTCTATCATGTACGTCAGAAATGTATAATAATGACAGGTCCTATATCTAACAAATTTTGCATGCATGTCGACAGGCTGGTATGATATTTGGTCCTTCACTCCTCGGGCAAAACAAGAAGTTGCTAGATACCATGTTCCCTATAAGAAGTTTGGCAACGCTGTGGACAGTGGCATCATTTGGAAATTTATTCTATACCTTTCTAATTGCAGTGAAGGCAGATCCTGCAATGATGCTAAAGCCAGGTCGAGCTGCTATGTATATAGGCTCTTCTATGTTCTGCATCGCTTTGTTTCTTTCCCTTGCAGTATCATTCTTATTGAAAACCATTGTCACCGTGGAAGCCAATCTCAATAAATCGATTGTCTTCATAGCTGCATCACAGTCATTTACAGGTTTTCCAGTCGTTGCTGCCTTCCTAACTGAGCTCAAGATACAGAACACAGATGTTGGCCGCCTAGCCTTTGCTTCAGCAGTATTTGCTGATTTAATTGATATTGTTGTGGCCGCAATTTCGCTCACGCTTGGGGATGTCGTTTCTCACCCACTAGCGCCAGTGCGGGCAGTCCTATCAAACATTGCATTTGTTATTGTTATCGTGTTCATCATCAAGCCAATGGTAATGTGGATGATGGGTCCTATAAAAGAAATGAAACTTGTGGGTGAGAAATGCATTTTTATCACCACCGTTGTCACTCTACTCCTCGCATTTGTGAGCGAGATCGTCGGCCAGCATTACGTCCTTGGGCCATTGATTTTTGGCTTGGTTTTACCGATCGGGCCACCTTTTGGAGCAACTTTGGTATCGAAGCTTAGTACTTTAGTTTGCGGTCTCCTCTATCCCGCTTACCTTGCTGTTACTGGTCTGCAGACCAATATCTTCAAAGTTGATTTTCAGTCTGCAATTATTGTGGGGATAGTTATGGTCTCTGGTATCATAATTAAGTTGGGAGCAGTCATTTTGCCAGCCTTGCATTCTCAGGTGCCCGTTCGAGATGCTTTTCTGCTGGCAATCATTTTGAATATAAAGGGGATTGTGGAAATCAACGTTTACAACTTCTGGAAAGATAACAAGGTCTGGTTAATTTGAAGATAGTTTAAATTCTGGTACTGTTGTAAGAGAGCCCCATGGCAACCTTCACGAGGCAAGAAAAGGAAAACTTTTGAATATATACATCCCCATTAGGGACACCCGCGCCAAAAATGGCCCCAAATGATTTATAAGTTTTTTCTTTCCTTCCCCTTATTTGGGAAATAGAGTCAAAAGAATATAATTAAAGTTTAAAGCACCTCTTAATTATTTCCTGAAAGCTAAAGCACCCTTTCTCTGGCTAGTGGAAGGTGTTTTCCATGAAGTTTCTCTAAGAAGATCTATCACTTGTATCTTTTATTAATTTCCTTTCCATGCTAATCTACAATGGCCTGATATATATATATATTCTATTATTGCAGATTTTACATGATGGCGATTACGCTTTGTGCGTAGTTTCGGTGATTTTAACAAATGTAGTTGTTGCCCCATTGGTGAAACTACTCTATAATCCTTCAAGGCAATACAATACTTTGAAAAGAAGCACCATCCAACATAGCAGGCGAGATTCAGAATTTCGGATGCTGGTCTGCATCCACAACCGTGAGAATGTCCCTGCAATCATAAACCTTCTAGAAATATCACACGCCACAGAAGAGAGCCCTATAGCAGTCATTGGCTTGGTGCTCGTCAAGATTGAGGGACGAGCTGCCCCAATCCTAATAGAAAACAGCCGGAAACGAGTCCCGGAGACAGAATCATCCAGTACAACCAGCATCCTCAATGCCTTAAGGAACTATGAGCAAAATCATCGGAACTCCTCCACCGTCCAATCATTCACCTCAATCACGCATTTTGAAACAATGCATGATGATATTTGTCGTCTGGCAATGAACAAGAGAGCCACTATTGTAATCATGCCGTTTCATAAGAAATGGGCCATCGATGGCTCCATCGAATCTACAAACCGTTCTATCCAACAAATGAACCGCAATGTCCTCAAAAACGCTCCATGTTCTGTTGGAATTCTCATTGACCGTGGAATCTTAAACGGGTCATTGTCTGTTCTGAATGGTAGGTTGTTGTTCAATGTTGCTGTTCTATTCTTTGGCGGCCCAGATGACGCGGAGTCACTAGCTTATGGAGCTCGCATGGTGAGACATGGATGTGTAAAGATAACAGTCGTGAACTTTCTTCTCTTTGGAAATGCAAACAGTAAAGAAAGGAAGAGAGACAGCGATTTAATCAATGAATATCGACAAGGAAACTTGGGAAATCAGCAATTTTTGTATTTCGAAGAAGTGGTAAGAGATGGGGTAGAGCTCGCTGGATGTCTGGCAAAGATGGTGGGTTGTTTTGATTTAGTTTTAGTGGGGAAATATCATCAGAAGTCTCCTCTTTTTAGAGGCCTTGAAGAGTGGAGTGAGTGCCCTGAGCTAGGGGTCATTGGCGATATGCTTGCTTCACCAGATTTTGAGTGCACTGCATCAGTCTTAGTCGTTCAGCAGCCAAGAATGAGAGTGAACGAAACGGAACCGCTTATTCATGAAGCTCCAGATTATAACAGAGTATGCCTTTCGATGGAGAGAAGGAATCA